>Ga0172375_10008595_pt1 | contig 13689 bp, 15 predicted proteins | sample LakKiv1m_FD_114537 | JGI IMG/M metagenome (GOLD analysis project Ga0172375, IMG submission 114537) | Freshwater microbial communities from Kabuno Bay, South-Kivu, Congo - kab_092012_11.1m | ecosystem: Environmental > Aquatic > Freshwater > Lake | place: Democratic Republic of the Congo...
AGATGGCATAGGTCAGCGGCGGTGACGTTGGTGTTGATGATCGTTTCGTTTTCGAACAGCGGCAACGGCGGGAACTTGCCCGCCATTTCGGGATGATATGGCCACATGTCGTTGGAGTACGGCAGGCCGAAATATTCGTCGAAGCCGTGCCGGGTCGGCAGAAACGGCGGATGATGGCCGAGGTGCCATTTACCGACCATGCCGGTGGCGTAGCCGCGCTGTTTGACCAACTGGGCAATGGTCATTTCGTTGGTGCTGATGCCATGCTGCGACCTTGGCATGAGCGCCCCGTGGATGCCGATGCGGTTTGGATAGCAGCCTGTCAACAGCGCGGCGCGCGACGCCGAGCAGACGGCTTGCGCGACGTGGAAGTTCGTGAAGCGTCTTCCTTCCTTCGCAAGGTGGTCGAGGTTTGGCGTCGTGTATCCTTTCGCACCGAAACAGCCGACATCGGCGTAACCCTGATCGTCGGTGAAGATGATGACGATGTTCGGTGGCGCCGCCGCGAACACCGACGCCGCCAAGAGAAACAGACTAACTGCTGCTTGCCGCCAGACGTTTGTTGTAGTCATCGTCCATCAACGCTCCTATCAGTTCTTCGAGATCGCCCTCCAGAATGGCGGGAAGATTCTGAATGGTCAAGTTGATACGATGGTCGGTGACGCGGTTCTGGGGGAAATTGTAGGTGCGGATTTTCTCGCTGCGGTCGCCGGTGCCGACTTGGTCGCGGCGCGTCGCCGACATCTTCGCCTGCTCCTGTTCCTGTTTGTGGGCAAGCAGGCGGGAACGAAGAACGCGCATCGCCTTGTTCTTGTTCTTAAGCTGGCTGCGTTCGTCGGCGCATTTCACAACGACGCCGGTCGGTTTGTGGACGATGCGGACGGCGCTGTCAGTTGTATTGACGCCCTGACCGCCGGGACCACTGGCCCGGCAGACACTGATGTCGAGGTCTTCAGGTCGAATCTGCATGTCCACTTCCTCGGCTTCGGGCAAAACGGCGACGGTGGCCGTCGAGGTATGGATGCGGCCTTGCGCCTCCGTTTCGGGAACACGCTGGACGCGATGGACGCCGCTTTCGTAGCGCATCTTTTTGAAGACGTCCTGACCGGTGATGGAAAAAACGATTTCCTTGAAGCCGCCGCGTTCGCTGGGGCTGGTGTCCATGATTTCGATCTTCCAGCCCTGCGCGTCGGCAAACTTGTTATACATGCGGAAAAGGTCGGCGCCGAACAGCGCGGCTTCCTCGCCGCCGGTGCCAGCGCGGATTTCGACGATGGTGTTGCGGGAATCGTTGGGGTCGGGCGGAACAAGGCCGAGTTGGACGTCGCGGTCAGCGCGTTCGAGGTCGCGCCGAAGCGTTTCCAACTCGGACTTGGCCAAGTCGGCAAGTTCCGGATCTGTTCCGGCGGCGAGTGGCTGGGTCTCGGCAATTTGTTTCTGGAGCGATTGCCAGCGGTCGGCGTCGGCAAGAAGCTTGCGAACGCGCTGGAGTTCGCGCGCGAGGTCGCCGGCGCGTCGCTGGTCGGCGAAGACAGCCGGGTTGGACAGCTCAGCTTCGAGGTCCGTGGCGCGTTTGCGAAAACGATCTAGTTTGGGCAGGGCGTTCATGGGGCAAAAAGAAAGATTCGTTCCGACAGTTTCCGGGACGAATCTTCTTTGCGAAAACAGCTACTTGACCTTGGCGTACCGCTTCTGGAAGCGTTCGACGCGACCGGCGGTGTCAACGTACTTCTGTTGGCCGGTGAAGAAGGGATGGCACTTGGAGCAGATGCCGATACGCATGTCCTTGTGCGTGGAACGGGTCTTGAACACGGCGCCACACGCGCAGTGAATGACGGCATCTTCGTATTTGGGATGAATCTTCTCTTTCATGGCTAAAGGCGGTGGAAAATAGCGGAAGGCTCCGGGGGTTGCAAGCGCAATCTAGTGGAACTTTTTAACGATGATGGCGGCATTGTGGCCGCCGAAACCGAGGGAGTTATTGAGACAAATATCCACTTTCATCTGGCGGGCTTGGTTCGGCACGCAGTCGAGGTCGCACTCGGGATCGGGCTCCTCGTAGTTGATGGTCGGCGGAACGATCTGGTCGCGAATCGCAAGCGCACAGACGGCCGTCTCGACCGCGCCGGCGGCGCCAAGAAGGTGACCCGTCATGGATTTGGTGGAACTGATGGCGAGCTTGCGGGCGTGATCGCCGAACACGGTCTTGACGGCAGCCACTTCGCATTTGTCGCCGACGGGCGTGGAAGTGCCGTGGGCGTTGATATAGTCAATCTGGTCAGGCCGGAGTTTGGCGTCACGCAGCGCGGCTGTCATGGCGCGGGCAGCGCCTTCGCCATCAGGAGCTGGAGCGCTCATGTGATAGGCGTCACCCGTGATGCCGTAGCCGGCAATTTCACAATAGATTCGCGCTCCGCGTGCGGTGGCATGCTCGACTGATTCGAGAACGCAAACACCGGCACCCTCCCCCATGACAAAACCGTCGCGCCCCTTGTCGAACGGGCGGCTGGCGTGTTCGGGCTCGCTGTTGCGAGTGGACATCGCGCGCATGGAGCAGAACCCGGCGTAACCCACGCCCGTGATGGCTGCCTCGCTCCCACCGGCGATCATGACTTCGGCGTCGCCATGCTCAATGATGCGGGCGCCTTCGCCGAGCGCGTGGGTGGCAGTGGCGCAGGCCGTGACGACAGAGAGGTTCGGACCTTTGACCCCGAGCAACATGGAGATGTAGCCGCTGGCCATGTTGATGATGAGCATCGGGATCATGAACGGCGAGACGCGCTGGGGACCTTTCTCGAAAAGGACGCGGGCTTGGTCTTCGATGGTTTCCATGCCGCCGATGCCGGAGCCGACGAGGACGCCGACGCGGTTGATGTCTTCCTTCGAGAGATCGAGATGAGAATCGGCAAAGGCCATTTTGGCGGCGCCGATGGCGTATCGGGTGAAGCGATCCGTGCGGCGCGCTTCCTTGACGGGCATGTAGAGTTCGGGTTTGAAGTCCTTGACTTCGCCGCCGATCTTGGTGTCGAACTTGGTGGTGTCAAAGCGCGTGACGGGCGCGATCCCGCTGTGGCCTGCCAATAAATTCCGCCAAAAGACCTCCATCTCACTCCCGACCGGAGTGACGACTCCCATGCCTGTGATGACAACTCGACGATGACTCATGTTCCCTCGCGCCGTTAGAAAAACAGGGCATAAAGCGCTGTGCGGCCTGCCACTCTATGCCCCGAACAGCTTCGATGCGGAGCGCTGTTACTTCTCGCCGCGCTCCTCGATGTATTTGATCACGTCGCCGACGGTCTGCATCTTCTCGGCGTCCTCGTCGGGAATCTCAGCGCCGAACTCCTCCTCAAACGCCATGACCAATTCGACAGTGTCCAACGAATCAGCCCCGAGATCCTCGATGAACTTCGCTTCGGGCGTGACTTGGTCGGGGTTGACGCCGAGCTGCTCGACGATGATTTCTTTTACGCGGTCCTGCACGGATTTGTCTGCCATGTGGATTTCTCCTTGTTGTGTAAGCGGCTTCGTTCTTTATGCGGAACTTCGGTTCTTGTCAAAGGTTTCTTACCTAAATTCTGAGGCCACCATCCACGCCGATCACCTGGCCGGTGACGTAGCTGGAAAGGTCGCTGGCCAGAAACAGCACGGTATTCGCAACATCATCGGGTTGCCCCATCCGGGCGAGACCGATCACATCAGTCTGCATCTTCTTCTGTTCCTCGGTGAGTTTATCGGTCATCGCCGTCTGAATGAACCCCGGCGCGATGGCGTTGGCGCGGATGCCGCGCTTGGCGTATTCCTTCGCAACAGTTTTCGTCAGGCCGATCATGCCGGCTTTGGAGGCGGAATAGTTGGCCTGGCCGGCGTTGCCAAGGACGCCGACGATGGAGGCGATGTTCACGATGGCGCCGCCTTGCTGTTTCATCATGGACGGGATCAGTCCTTTCGTGAACAGAAACGCGCCTTTCAAATTCACATCGAGCACCAAGTCCCAATCCGCCTCGCTCATGCGAAGCAACAGGTTGTCGCGGGTGACACCAGCATTGTTAACGAGTATGTCAACATGACCGAACTCTGCCACGATCTTCTTGCAAACGTCTGCGACCTGCGCGGCATCGGTAACATTGACAGCATACGCGCGCGCTTTCACACCGAGTTTGCCAAGGTCGTCGGCCACCTTCTGGGCATTGTCGAGCATCACGTCGCAAACAGCAATGGACGCGCCTTCACCGGCAAGCCGACGGGCAATGGCTTCGCCGATGCCACGTCCGCCGCCGGTCACCACCGCAATCTTGTTCTCCAAAAGTTTCTGCATGGCGGTCTCTGTAGCGAGGCTGCTATTGGCTGTCAATACCAATGTGCAGGATCACGCCGACAACTTTGCAACAGCGGCATCCAGCGTCGCAGAATCGGCCACATTGAGCATTTCAACGTCCCTGTTGATGCGTTTCATCAAGCCGCTGAGAACCTTGCCGGGACCGAGTTCAATGAAGCGGGTGTATCCTTGGGCGATCAGCCATTGCATGCACTCAGCCCAACGAACAGAGGACGTGACTTGTTGCACAAGCAGTTTCTTGATCTCCTCAACCCCGGTCGCGGGACGTGCTGTGACATTGTGAACGACTGTCACCGACGGTTCTCGCATGGTAACGCCGCCCAAAACGCTGGCCAGTCTGTCTTGGGCTGGCTGCATCAAGCGGGAATGATAAGCTCCGGCCACTTGAAGTGGCAGGGCGCGTCTGGCCCCGCGCGCCTTAGCCAATTCGACGGCCTTGGCGATCCTGTCCTTCTCTCCCGAGATGACGGTCTGGCCGGGACAGTTGAGGTTGGCGATGTCCACATCGGCTTGACGGCAAACCTCAACCAAGGCAGTATCGTCCATGCCGATAATGGATGCCATGCTGCCACTGGTGGTGTTGCATGCTTCCTGCATGAAGCGGCCTCGTTGCTGAATCAGGCCAAGCCCGTCTTCGAAACTCAGCGCGTTCGCTGCCGTCAACGCAGTGAACTCCCCCAGCGACAAACCAGCCGCGGCACTAAAGGTAAGGCTTGGCACTTGGGAACGCAAAGCCTCCAGACAAACAAGGCTGGTCAACAAAATCCCCGGTTGTGCGTTGTCAGTCTGGGTAAGGGTGTCCTCCGGTCCATCGAAACAGATACTCTGGAGGTCGCGACCCAAAATCTCATTGCCCCGGGCAAACGCCTCGCGACAGGACCCAAAGCGTTCGCACAAATCGCGCCCCATGCCAACGCTCTGGCTACCTTGACCAGCAAACAGTAATGCAGTTCTCTTCATAACATGTTGAAGTTCGTGAAAAAAAGATTCAGGAGTCGCACGCCAAGGAGGTGGGGGTGGGGAACCCCTCTGAAGAACGTGCAGGCTCCTGAATCACTATCTGCGGCGTAAAATAATGCGCACGCCCTTTTTTTGCAACAAAAAAGTTTTACGATCCATTCCTCCCCTATTTCAGCCATCCACAATGGATTCCTTATCCAAACCATCTGTACCACGGCAATTCAAACAGTAATGGCTTCTATTGTAGCTGATTACATTCTCGCTCGCATCTTGTCATATACAAGCTGTGCGCCTTGCCGATTCGACGTGGTATCGAACATGCCGACACGAACACGAATTTCCGTCAACTTGTCCGCTCGCCGCGCCAATTGAATCAACACCTGCTGATGTTCGGCATTTCGGCAAAACAACAGCGCCCTCACGCCGTCTTTGCGGCAACGGTTCGGTTCAGTTGTAAACTGCAACTCGCTGGTTGCTGCTTGAGCCGCCGTCCAAGCCCTGTCAATGGTAACCTCATGGATCGTCTGTAATTCGTTGCCGTAGTAGGACACTGCTCCGCCTGTAGCGCCCGCGGCTGCAGCTCCGACCAACAGCACCGCGCATCCTTGAAGAACCAGACACGCACCGAACAAAACCGCAGACATCACTAGCTGCTTTATTCTCATAACTACCTCCTTGTTCGATGGTTTGCTAACCCATTCGATGTTCCTTTAGCTCATCCGCCTGCTACCGGCAAGATGATTTCCACCTGATCGCCCTCCTTCAATGAAACCAACCCCGCCTCGGAACGTCGCACTACCGATCCGTTGTGCTCCACCACAACCTGCGTTGGTTTCCAGCCTAATTCAGCCAGCAAGTCAAGCACCGAGCAAGGCTGATTAACCTCATGCGGTGCACCGTTCAAAACGATCTTTGCCTTCTTCTCATTCATTCAGTGTTGTATCCCAATCTTTCCAAACCGGTTCGTACCCCATTCCTGCCAAGACAGTTGCCACTTCGGCCGAGGAACGCCCATCGGCAATCTCAAATTGCTCTGTCGCGTCTTTACCCTCCGAGCCGATCACGATCTTCCCCTGCCCTGTGTAACCACCGGGTTCAGTATGGCTGCCAGCACTCATCATGGTAATTCCCAGTGGCACCAAACCATCCCTCAGTTTCGCCCGTTCACGTGTGCTCAGCACAATCCCCACCTCAGGGAATGTCAGCCGCAATGCGCACACCAGTTGCAGCAAATCCCGCTCGCCGACCGGCTCCGGCACCTGAAATTCCCCCTTGGCAGGGCACAAGCGCGGAATGCTGACGGTAATCTGCGCTTTCCAGCAATGCCGTAACAGGTACTCTAAGTGACCGGCCAACGCCACCGCTTCCTTGCGCCATGGCGCCAGCCCCAGCAGCGCGCCAATTCCCAGACGTTTGAAACCGGCCGCATAAGCCCGTTCGGTCGTTTCCAACCGCCAATCAAAGTTCTTCTTTGGCCCCCTCGGGTGCATTGAGGCGTACACGGCGCGGTCGTAGCTCTCCTGGTAAATCACCAGTCCTTCCGCGCCTGCGCAGACAATCGGCCCGTATTCCGACGTCTCCAATGGACCAATCTCCAGCGAAATGCTCGGCCAGTCGCCATGCAACCGCTCAACGCATTCCTGCAGGTAATCCGTCGAAATGAGTTTCGGTTGTTCGCCAGCCACCAGCAAAATGTGGCGGAACCCTTCCTCGTGAAGGTAGTGCGCCTCCGCCAGCACCTCTTTCAGGCTCAACGTCACGCGTGTGATCAGATTGTTGTGAGAGAAACCGCAATAACGGCAGACATTGACACACTCGTTGCTAAGGTACAACGGTGCGAACAGCCGAATCACCCGTCCAAAATGCTTCAAGGTCAGTTCATGCGCTTGCCGTGCCATCTCCTCCAGATATGCCGGCGCCGCCGACAGTGAGACGAGCGCGGCAAAATCCTCCAGCGACCTGCGCTTCCGACCGAGTGCGGCTTCAACATCGGCAGGTGTTGCGCTCTGGGCCAGACCGACTGGCAAACTTCGCAACTCAAGACTGTAACTCATTTCTCGTTCCAGAACCCCGTGAGCGGACTGGTGGCCTGCGCCTCCTGCCGCCTCGGGGCCACGCCAATCTCGTAGGCCGCACGACCGGCGTCAACCGCTGCCTTGAACGCCGATGCCATCCGAACGGGATCGGCAGCCACCGCGACCGCCGTGTTCACTAGCACGGCGTCGGCTCCCATCTCCATCGCCTCCGCTGCGTGCGATGGCGCGCCCAATCCGGCGTCCACGACCACAGGAATTGTCGCTTGTTCGATGATGATTTCAATGCTGGCCCTCGTTTCAATGCCGCGGGCGCTGCCGATGGGAGAGCCGAGCGGCATCACCGTTGCGCAACCGGCATCCGCCAGCCGTTTCGCCAGCACCGGGTCGGCGTTGATGTAGGGAAGCACAGTGAATTGGTCCTTCACCAACGTCTCCGCCGCCTTCAACGTCTCGACCGGGTCGGGCAGCAGGTAACGCGGGTCGGGATGTATCTCCAGCTTCAGCCACGAGGATTGTGTCGCTTCGCGTCCCAGCCGCGCCAGACGGCAGGCTTCCTCTGCCGTGCGAGCGCCGCTGGTGTTCGGCAACAAGACGTACTTCGACGGATCCACGTAGCTCAGGATGTTGGCAAACCGATCCTGTTTGCCGCTCAGGTCAGCCCGGCGCAATGCGACCGTCACCATTTCGCAACCGCTTGCCGCCAACGCAGCAACCATGGCCTCGCCGGAGGCGAACTTGCCCGTCCCCATGATCAACCGCGACCTGAATTCGCGGCCTGCAATGCGCAGACAACTCATTTGAGCGGCTGCGACGCGGGGAGCGTCCACCGGCCCTCTCGCAAGATGAAACCGCGGTTGCCCTTGGCCATGCCTTCCTCGTTCTGGTGCTTCAGTTCGGCCAGCTTCTCGTCCCACAATCGTTGCTTCACAACACGGACCTGCTCGCGCAATGCCGTCAAATCGTTCAACCGCCGTTGTAGCGAGGCGTTCTCCATCTCCAACCGCATGATCTGCTGGCGCAATTTCTCGACCAAGGCGAGCGTCTCCGTGTGCACCTTCTGCAGATCCGAGAACTTTTTCTTGATGACGCCAAGCTGGTTGGACGTCGTCGCGAGAGACTGTTTCAACTGACCGCGTTCCGTTTCCAATGCCTTGATCTTGCTCGCCTGCTCCGTGATCTGCCGTTGCGCCACTTGTTGCGCAATCTCCATGTCCTTGCGGAACGTCTCGGTCTGCTGGCGCAACTGCGTTTGCACCTGCACCAATTGCTCATCCGCTTTTGTTTTCTCTGCCGTACGCTGTTCCAATTCGCTCGTGCGGGCGACCAACTGCGACTTTACCGCGGCGGTCTCCGTCTGCGCCACCGTCAACTCGTTGGTGATGGTGACATACTTCATTACGGTTTGCGCCGTTTCTTTGCTGGCAACCGCCTCCTTCTCGGCTGCGGTCTTCGACGAACGCAGCGCTTGCAGGTGCAACACCCCCAGCAGCGCCAGCGCGACCGCCAAAACAACAATAACCAAGTTCTTCATTGTCCCACCTTCTTCATTGTAGCCAACACCTCGTTGACGCTACCCGTCCTGTAGCCCTGCAAATCCAGCGTCACATACGTGTAGCCGATTCGTTTCAACTCCTCACAAACCGCTGCGCGCAACTCCGCGTCCTCCCACCGGAACATTTCCGGAACACCGACCTCGATCCGCGCCAAGTTCCGATGGTGCCGCACGCGCACCTCACGGAAACCGCGGTCGCGCAAAACATTCTCCGCCGCCTCCACCATCGCCAGCGCCTGTGGCGTGACCGGGTCGCCGTACGGAATCCGCGACGACAAACACGCCATCGCCGGCTTGTCCGCCGTCGGCAGACCGAACTGCGCCGACAACGCGCGCACCTCCGCCTTCGTCAACCCTGCTTCCTTCAGCGGAGCGCGAACGCGACACTCGACCGCTGCCTGCGTGCCGGGACGAAAATCGCCCGTGTCATCGGCGTTCTCGCCGTACACGATTGTCTGCCAGCGCCCGGACTTCGCCAGCGCGGCCATCTTCTCAAACAACTCGGTCTTGCAAAAATAACAACGGTTCGGCGGATTGCTCGTGTATTGCGCGTCACCCATCTCCTCGGTCTGGATCACCCGCACCGCAAATCCGAATTGCTTCGCCAAGTCCAGCGCCTCCGCCAATTCCCGGCGCGGCAGGCTCGGCGTGTCCGCGATCACCGCCAGCATCTCCGCGCCCAGCACATCGTGTGCAACCTTCGCCAAAAACGCGCTGTCCACGCCGCCTGAATACGCCACGACCGTCCTGCCACACTGACGAAGCAGCGTCTGCAACTGTTCCAGCTTTTCCGCCCGCGTCACGAGGCGTCCTCACCCAGCTCAACGTTCCAGTAGGCCAGGTCAAGGAAATGCTTCCAACTGTCGTGCGCCACCGCGCTGATGCTGACGTTCACAAACGGACGCCACTTCGGGCGCTTCGGTTTCTTGATCAACCGCATTCCCGCCTCCAGCGGCGTGCGGTTCGCTTTGCGCGTGTTGCACTGGATGCACGCGCAGACGATGTTCTCCCACGTCGTCGTCCCGCCCTGCTCGCGCGGAATGATGTGGTCCAAATTCAATTCATGCCGCTCAAACCGCCGGCCGCAATACTGGCAGGTGTTGCGGTCGCGCTCGAAAATGTTGTGGCGGGTGAACTTCACCTCTTTGTGCGGCAGATGGTCGAAGAACAACAGCAGAATCACCCGCGGAATCCGGATCCTGAACGACACCGTGTGTACCACGTCCTCGCCCGAATGGTTGCGAGTGAAGTCGCGCCACTCACTGAAGTCGAACGTGCGGAACACGCCGCCGTTTTCCGTCACCACCTCCGCGTGCCCCATGTACAACAGCGTGAACGCCCGCTCAACCGTGCAGACGTTGACCGCCTGCCAGAGGCGGTTCAACACCAACACGCTCTCGTTCAAGACATTCTTCATTGGGTCAAAAGCCTACCATAACCGCCGGAACGCGTCAATCTAGGCTGGACACCCAGCCGCGCTTACCTACAATCACGCCGCCATGAATCACAAAGTCACCGTTTTTGGCGCCGGCTTCGTCGGCGCCACCACCGCGCAACGCATCGCCGAGAAACAACTCGCCGATGTCACCCTCATTGACATCATCGAAGGCATGCCGCAAGGCAAGGCGCTCGACATGATGGAGTCCGCCTGCCTCGAAGGATTCGACGCCAAAGTCACCGGCTCCAACAACGCCGCCGACTGCCGCGACAGCGACCTCGTCGTCATCACCAGCGGGGTCGCCCGCAAACCCGGCATGAGCCGCGATGATTTGCTCAAGATCAACGCCGGTATCGTCGGAAGTGTTTGCGACGCCATCAAGACAAACGCACCGAATGCCATCGTCATCGTCGTTTCCAACCCCCTCGATGTAATGACCTACCTTGCCAGCATCAAGCTCGGCTTCCCGAAAAACAAAGTCATGGGCATGGCTGGCGTCCTCGACTCCGCGCGGTTTCGTTGTTTCATTGCGATGAAACTTGGCGTCTCGATGCGTGATGTTGACGCGATGGTCCTCGGCGGCCACGGCGACGATATGGTTCCCCTAGTCCGCTACGCGACTGTCGCTGGCATCAAAGTCGAAGACTTGATTTCAAAAGACCGCCTCGACGCCATGGTCGCCCGCACCCGCGCCGGCGGCGCCGAGATCGTCAATCTCCTCAAAACCGGCAGCGCCTACTACGCGCCCTCCTCCTCGACCGTCGAGATGGTCGCGGCGATTCTGCGCGATGAAAAGCGCGCCCTTCCCGTCGCCGCATGGTGCACTGGCCAATACGGCATCAACAAGATGTTTGTCGGCGTCCCCGCCGTCCTCGGCAAGGACGGCGTCGAGAAGATCATCGAACTGAAGTTGACCCCCGACGAGCTTGCGCAGTTGAAGAAGTCCGCCGATCATGTTTTGGAGAATGTCCAGAAGCTGAGTTTGTAGTTCAGTTGCTGCTCTCAGTTTAGTGACTCGTTGTGGGGAGGGTGCGGTGCGGTTGGAAGCGACAGGGCATCATGTTCCGCAGCCTGTATCAGACGTTTCAGATCAAAACCAAGTTGCCGCATGGTATCTTCACGTTCGCTATCTCGCTGTAGAAGCAACGCGTAGAGTAGATGGACCGGGAACACCGGCTGCGCCGATACACCGGCGAATTGCTCGGCATCAGCAAAAACATCTCTGCTCGGCTGTGTACGATGCAACCGTCCTTTGGGCATGAGTGTGTCACGACTGCCCTCGCAGTTGCGCCGAAGAACACGGCGAAGTCTGCGAGGATCAACATCCGCATTACGGAAGATGGTTCGCAATCGGCGAACTTCACGCAGCAGTTCTTCAAGAACAGCATCGCGGTCTGGCATGTCCTTGGTAACGATTGCAGTTAAGTCCAAATCTACAATCTTGCACAAGCCGATAAACAGGTGATTTGGCCCAAGAAATTGGGCATGGAGGTGACGCGCCTCCAATTCGGCGATCTGCCAGACGAGCAGCAGACTTGCGGAATGTCGCGGCTTCATCTGATCAAACCGGACTGGTATCCCCGCCGCGCAGCTTCAACCACTTCGTTCGGCAGCAAATCCCAAAGTTGTGTTACGACACTACGCAGGCCGTTGATATTGTTGTTCTGAATACATTGTCGGCCTTGGTCGAACAAACGATCTCCTCGCACCCGGTCCTTGATCCGTTGCTGATCCTTTTCCAATCTGTTGAAGCAATCCACCCAAAACCCGTCTTGGGCGAGCACAATCTGCCAGTATAGACTCTCGACTTGTTCGCATTTCTTCCTTAAGCGGTCGATTTTCTTCTGGCCGATGATTTCCTCAATCTCATCGTTAAGTTGTGCTGCTTTCTGCTCTTGCTCGCCAGTGACTTCGCATTGGTTGATGATTTCCTCCAGCGAAACCAACCGCTGCCGAGCTTCGTTAACCAGACTTGGCCACTCCAAGTCGTTGGCAACTTCATCGAGTCTGACCTTCAATTCCAACAGGCGCTTTTCGCACTTCGCAGCAGCATCAGGATCCCCTTTTGCAGCGGCCAAGGTTTCCTTAATGTCTTCCACCAAGTTCTTTTCCACATCAGCGATTGCAGCTTTCGCGGTGTCGCCACCCGCATTGGTTGCCTTTGTCCTGAGTTCCTTGAGCCGCTTCATTTCGTCACTGCACTCTGCAGATAGCCGCTCCGGCTTTGGATCGTGACGCTTCATATCGATCTTTGTCTCGAACTCTTCGTCCAGCAGTGGCACATATGCTTTTACGGTTATGATTCGAGACTCGTCTATGTGGAGCGTGACCTCGACTTCACTGCCAACTGGCAAATCCCGTCGAATCTGATGTCCCCTTATCTCCAAGACTCCGTTGAGCCTGTTTCTGTCGGCAAGTTCGAGTTCACCCTCTATCACCGGTATTCTGAGCACTTCTCCGCTTTGTCCTTGGCGCACTGCATGGACAGTCCTGAAAACATCAGTCTTCCTTAAAGGCAATCCTATGCCCTTTTTGAAGTAGCCGGCGCGCTCATTATTCGCTAATGCGATTCCCATTGAGTTGATGAGCGGCTGATCGGGAGCAACCGCACCAATTGTGTAGGTCAGACGGTCCGGATTGATTTTCTGCTTTCGGCCTGTCGGGTCAAACAACTCAATCAAGTAGGTGTTCCTGTCTCCCCTTTCGGCGTGAAGGTTTGCCATGAACACACCATCGGCACGAAGGGGAATCTTCCCGCTTCGCCATTGCGTGGTCTCATTCACCAGTTCCACCGTATAACCGGTCAAAACCTTGAGAGTGGCACAGGAAACCTTGCCGCCAACCATTGGTGCGCTGTCCACACCAACCGGACTGTATTTCAAATCCACAACAAACTCACCGGCAGGCACTACGACGGTCACGCCAGTATCTACCCTCTGCGTTCCCGCGAATACTGCCGCACCGCGCGCAACGACCGTAAAAGGATCAACGCTGTAATTGAGCGGAATGTGAAGACCTTCGGACAGCATTTCACGGAAGTACGGCGCCTTAGTCGGCCCCCCGACGAGAATCACGTTTTCTATTGAATTGCCCGATAGATTGTTCTTGTGCAAGACGCGCTTAACAATCTCTAACGACCGCATAATAAAAGGTTCGGCCACTTTCACCAGGTCGGCGCGATTGATTTCCATTTCGAAGTCATCCGTAACAATCTCCCCGGTCTTCTCATCCTTGAGGTTGCTGACTGTGTCCGGATCAAGCGAAGCCTTTTCCTTCCGGGAGAGTTCAATCTTGACCTGCTCTGCCGCCCATTTCAGACGTGCGAAAGCTTGTCGCCATCGCGCGCCGTCGCCGGCATGTGCCC
>Ga0172375_10008596_pt1 | contig 13687 bp, 9 predicted proteins | sample LakKiv1m_FD_114537 | JGI IMG/M metagenome (GOLD analysis project Ga0172375, IMG submission 114537) | Freshwater microbial communities from Kabuno Bay, South-Kivu, Congo - kab_092012_11.1m | ecosystem: Environmental > Aquatic > Freshwater > Lake | place: Democratic Republic of the Congo...
CGTGCCGCAGCGCGATTCGTCCCTGTTTGGACAAAGGCCTACTGGGAATCCCCGATCTGCCGTCAGGAGCTGGAGACCGCGATGAGTTGTGACCCAAGCCAGAAACGGAGATTCGTAGTGCCCGTTTGGGACGGAAACGCCGAGATACCCGGTGCGCTAGCCAGACTGCAAGCGCATCGAACGGACCTCCGGAACTTCCTTGAGCTGCTCATGCGAGACTTGGATCTAAGGTCGTCGACCGGCGGCGATGGAATCGAGTGGTTGTTCGAGTCGATTCAAGGCTGGGATCGAGACCGCGGAGGGCGGAAACTATTCCGAATAGCACGCGAGAACGCGGGCAACCTTTCGGACATCGGCAGGCTCGCGGGCCACCGCGATGGTGTCCAAGGTTTGGCGTGTGGCCCTGAACCCAACCTGCTTGTCTCTGCAGGCATGGAGGACCATCGCAACTGGAAGTCAAGTGTGGCGATATGGGAAGCCAATACTGGTCGGCTGACCCGCTCGATAGCGTGCGAACACTCAGGACGTGTAGCCCTGTCGGCGGACGGGTCAACTTCCCTTGTCGCCGGATACAACCTCTGTTCGCAGGTGGACTTGCGCTCCGGTCGGGAGGTTAGGCAGTTGCTTGGGCCATGTGCGGCCATCTTTCCTAACGGTCAACAGGCCGTCACAGGAACTCTTAATGGAATGGTGGTCTGCTATGACCTGCGTTCGGGCGAGGCCAAGGTAGTGACGCTGGACGAAGTCGCAGCCAACGACCACAATCTGAATATCCCCCTGTACGTCGAGCCGGTGGTTGACGAAGAAACCGTCACCGTTGAGCAGGCTTTGGCGAGTCTTAAGAAGGCGTACGCCGAAGCGTGCGAGGCCGAGGACAAGTTGGCCGGGCTACTGGAGAAGGAAGGGCTGATGCGATGAAGGGCCAAGAGGCGATTGAAAGCCTGAAGCGCAAATTCCGTATCACGACCGATGCTGCCCTGGCGCGCTATCTTGGCATCACGCATATGTCCTTGCTCAACTGGAAGAGACGCCCCTCGATAACGGCAAGGCAGGCCGCGGGGTTGGTAGGCAAGGCATGCGAAGCAGCAGCCAAGCGTACCGAAGCGGCGGCGGTCCGGCCGGTGGTTGAGTTCTTCCCGATTGCCAAGACTGAGTCCCAGCAGGGAGCTCGCTACGAGCTATTCACCACTGAGGCGGAAGGCGGTGGGAGACACCCATACCTGTCAGGCCTGCGTGACGAGCTCGAATCCACCAACGGCGTCTACGTGTTCTTCGATAGTCGGGGGCAAGCCCTGTATGTGGGAAAGGCACGCAAGCAGACCCTCTGGAGCGAGATGACCAATGCCTTCAACCGTGGTCGCGGATACCTGCAGACAATCCGGCGTGTGAAGCACCCGGAGAGAAGACAGCAATACCGCAATAGCGATGAGAAGGCGCGGCAAATAGCTGCGGCAATCGTGCCACTTCATGAACTGGCAACCTACTTCAGCGCGTATGAGGTCAGCAGCGGCCTCATCGAGGAACTGGAGGCGATGCTCGTTCGGTGCGCCGCGAACGACCTGCTAAACAAGAAGATGGAGCGATTCGGCCAGCAGCGGAGGGCAGCACGGCACAGGTAACTCGCATTACCCAGCAGGAACTCGAGTCGTACCTCTGGGGTGCGGCGACGGTGCTGCGCGGATTGATAGACGCGGGCGACTACAAGCAGTACATCTTCCCGCTGATGTTTTTCAAGCGCCTGAGCGACGTGTACGACGAGGAGTACGAGAAGGCGCTGGCCGAGTCGGAAGGCGACAAGGAGTACGCGGCCCTGGCTGAGAATCACCGATTCCAGATTCCCGAGGGCAGCCACTGGCGAGACGTGCGTGGTAAGGCTGCGAACATCGGCACGGCGCTGCAGAAGGCGTTCCGCGCTATCGAGGAAGCGAACCCGGAACGACTTGAGGGGGTATTCGGCGATGCCCAATGGACCAACAAGGAACGGCTTTCCGATACGACTCTACGCGAGCTTGTCGAGCACTTCTCGTCCGAAACGCTCTCGCTTGCGCGCGTACCCGAGGACGAGCTTGGGCAGGCCTACGAGTTCCTTATCAAGAAGTTCGCGGACGATAGCGGCCACACTGCGGCCGAGTTCTATACAAACCGCACGGTAGTGCACCTGATGACGCTGATGCTTGAACCTCAGCCAGGCGAAGCTATCTACGACCCAACCTGCGGCACAGGTGGTATGCTGCTTTCCTGCGTTGCCGAGCTGAAGCGTCGGGGCAAGGAGTGCCGGAACCTGAAGCTCTGGGGCCAGGAAGTCAACCTGATGACCTCGGCCATCGCCAGGATGAATCTGGTCCTGCACGGCATTGAGGACTTCCACGTAGCTCGTGGCGATACGCTCTCGTCGCCGAAGTTCCTCGAAGGAGACAGACTGCGGCGATTCGACATGGTGCTCGCCAACCCACCGTACTCAGTGAAGCAATGGAACCGCCGGGCATGGGAAACTGACCCATACGGCCGGAACATCTACGGAGTGCCTCCGCAAGGTCGAGCCGACTACGCCTTTTTCCAGCACATCATCGCCAGCCTCAACACCAAGACTGGTCGCTGCGCTATCCTCTTCCCGCACGGCGTGCTCTTCCGGGACGAAGAGGCCGACATGCGCCGCAAGCTCATCGAGCACGATGTGGTCGAATGCGTGCTTGGACTTGGGCCGAACCTGTTCTACAATTCGCCCATGGAAGCCTGCATCGTTGTCTGCCGGATGCAGAAACCCAAGCCGCGTAAGGGCAAGATTCTCCTCGTCAACGCCGTCGAAGAGGTCACGCGGGAGCGGGCGCAGAGCTTCCTTGAAGAGTCGCACGTCGAGAAGATCGTCCGTGCGTACCGTAGCTTCGAGAGCGTGGGTGGCTTCGCCCGCGTTGTCTCGCTCGCTGACATCGGAGCTAATGATGGCAACCTGAGTATCCAGCTCTACGTCCGCCCCAAAGGCAATGGTGGCAAGTCAGGCAACGGCAAGACGCTGGCGGCAGTGCTGGCGGAGTGGCAGGAGAGCTCCAAGGGACTGAGGATGACGATGGACGAGCTATTCAAGTCGCTGGAACCGACCAGCAAGGACGGAAAGGCAGCATCGTGACCACAGAGCAGCTGCGGGCGTTGATAGCCGGCGGCGAGACCCTCGACGTCGAGTTCAAGGGCGAGGAGCATGGGAGGTTGTCGGACGGCGACTTGGTAGAGGCAGTGGTCTGCATGTCCAATCGTCCTGGCAGCCAGGCTGGCTGGGTCCTCGTTGGGGTCGAGGACGACGGCCGCGTGACCGGTGCGCGGCCGAGACACGAGGCTGGGAAGACCGACATGCTACGAGTCCAAGCTCTGATCGCCAACCGGACACGACCATCAGTCAGCGTCCGAGCCGAGCTGGTCCCGCACCCGTTGGGCGCCGTGCTGGCCATCGATGTCCCAAGCAGCCCGACTGCGGTCGGCACCGCCGATGGCAGGTATGCGCGCAGGGCGCTAGGACACGACGGCAAGCCTGAGTGTGTGCCCTACCATTACCACGAGATGCTCTCGCGCCAGGCCGACCGCGGCGGTCTCGACTACTCGGCGATGGAGTTGCCGAACGTGACATGGGCTGACCTGGACCCATTGGAGTTTGATCGGTACCGCCGGGCTATCCGCGAGAGCAAGGGGCAGGGCGATGCCACTTTGCTGACCCTGTCCGACAAGGAACTTGCCAAAGCGCTCGGCGCGGTGTCGGAATCCGACGGCAAGCTCCTCGTTCGCGTGGTCGGCTTGCTTCTGTTCGGGAAACTCGAACCAGTCACCTACACGCTGCCAACGCACGAAGTAGCATCGCAGGTGCTTTCGGGCACCAAGGTTGAGGCCAACGACTTCTTCCGTTTTCCGTTGCTCCGCGCGATGGAAGAACTGCTCTCCAGATTCAGGGCCAGAAACAGAGAGGAGGAACTGCTTGTCGGAATGCTTCGCGTCGGCGTTCCTGACTACCCTGAGAAAGCCTTCCGGGAGGCGGTGGCGAACGCCCTAATACATCGCGACTACACCAGACTTGGCGCAGTACATGTTCAATGGCATGAAGATCGGGTCGAAGTATCGAATCCCGGAGGTTTTCCTGAAGGCGTGACGCTCTCGAACCTCTTGGTCACGGACCCGCGGCCGCGTAACCCGCTACTGGCCGACGCTTTCAAGCGAGCGGGCATTGTCGAGCGCACGGGCCGCGGAATCGACACTATCTTCTGGGAGCAACTAAGCAACGGCCGGCCGGCGCCAATCTACGGCCGCAGTACTGCAACATCAGTAGTCCTTGTCCTGCCGGGGGGCAAGGCCAACTTGGAGTTTGTCCGGCTCGTGTCGGAAGAGAGCAAGGCCGACCGGCCGTTGAAGCTCGATGAACTTCTGGTGCTCAACGAGCTTGCGGCTCAACGGAGTCTCACGTCCGATGAAGCAGCAGCACTGACGCAAAAGTCTCAGCCCGAGGCACGAGTCGTACTGGAGCACCTGACGGAGGCGGGGTTGGTCGAGCCGCGTGGCGAACGCAAAGGCAGAGTCTATCAGCTTTCGGCCAGGATCTACAAGCGTCTTGGGCTGAGCGCTGCCTACATCCGGCAGCGCGGGTTTGAACCCGAACAGCAAGAGCATATGGTACTGCAGTACGTCCGGAAGCACGGTCGCATCACGCGTCACGAGGTGGCTGACCTCTGCAGGGTCAATTCGGACCAAGCCAAGCAACTTCTCGGCAGGCTGGTCAAGAAGGGCCAGATCGAGCGACACGGCCTGAAACGTGGCGCATGGTATGGGCCCAGACCATAGTTATGGTAGATTGCCATATAGATTTGGTAGATTCCCATATATGTTCCCATAACGCGGCTAAGTGGCCATCGTATAAAGGGATATGGATTTGGCGTCTTCCCAACGAACGGCGGTGCAGGAGTATGGTCCGTTTCGCGACACTCTTCGCGACATTATGTCGCGAAAGGCTCTGGACGATGCCCGTCAGCGGGAGCAACTGCTGCAGGACTAGGATCAGCACCATCACCAGCATCTTCACCACCATCAGGACCTGGAAGAAGATGATGATGAGCATGAGGATGAGGTTGATGACGAGCATCAACAGGACTAGGATGATGATGACGTTGAGGTCGGGGACGGCGATCGTCAGATAATCGTCAGATGAAAGCGCACAATCGTCCGACCGAACCTGAGGTGGGGGTTCAAATCCCCCGTCGAGTACGAAAGGCCAGGCCGCGCAGCGTTGCCGTAAGGAAGTGGCGAAGGGGGTCTGAGTGGCCGCAGAACTGAAGATAGAGCAACTTTGGAGGGATGCGGGTTTCAGGCCGAACGATGAGCAGCGAGAGGCGATTCTGCATACCGATGGACCGCTCTACCTGCCGGCCGGTCCCGGTTCGGGTAAGACGCGGGTACTGCTCTGGCGTGCGCTCAATCTGATCGTCTTTCACGGCGTGCAGCCGGGCGACATCTTTCTATCGACTTTTACCGAGAAGGCTGCGCGCCAACTGAGAGAAGGAATCCGTACCTACCTTGGTTATGCGACCGCCAGAACGCAGAAGCCGTACGACATATCGCACATGTACGTCGGCACGGTCCATTCGCTGTGCCAGCGGATAACGCAGGACCGGAGGTTCTCGCCGGACAGGGCGCGGCCACGTGCGCCGGTGCTGATGGACGAGCTTTCTCAGTATTTCTTCATCTACCGCAACCGCAACTGGGAACAGATAAGGGCCGGCGTGGACAATGCGGTCTCTTCTGTAAACGCCTGCTTCGGTTCCGGGAGCACGTCTCGCCACCGCGCGGTTGGCAACTGCACCGGTCTGTTCAACCGGCTGTCGGAGGAATGCATCACGCCGGAAGAGGCGCGTGCGCGAACGCGGAACGCCGACCTCCGCAGCGCAATAGCGCTGTATGCGAACTACCTGAACGCGCTGGCCGCGAACCAGCCACCACTGACCGACTTTGCGCTGCTACAGCAGCACGGGTTGAGAATTCTGCGTGAAGGGGCGGGGCGAGTCGCGCCGTTTCGTCACGTCATTATCGACGAGTATCAGGATACCAACACCATCCAGGAACGGCTGTTCTTCGAGCTGGCGAAAGCCCACAAGAACATCTGCGTTGTCGGCGACGACGACCAGGCCCTCTACCGCTTCCGCGGGTCCACGGTCGAGAACTTCGTCGAGTTTCCCGCCCGCTGCAGGGAGCACCTCAGCGCGAAGCCTCGTAAGATCGTACTCGCGGCCAACTACCGGTCACGCGAACCGATAATCAGCTTCTGCCGCAGTTTCATCGAGCACCCGACCTGTAACTGGCAGAAGCGGGGCAGGCCGGGAGAGTACTACCGAGTCATGGACAAGGACCTGCGCCCGGTCCGAACCGAGCCGGGTGCGGCGGTCGTCGCCAGCTCTCAGGGCAAACCGGCCGACGTCTACGCCGAGATAGCCGAACTGGTCCGCGCCATCATCGACAAGAAGAAGGTCTCCGATCCTAACCAGATAGCTTTCCTCTGGCCGTCGCTTGGTTCAAGCCACGTCCAGCCCATGATCGCCGCGCTCGAAAAGCGGAAGCTCGACGTCTACGCCCCGCGCGCAAATGGTTTCTTGGACACCGACGAAGCCCAGGAGATCTTCGGTCTCTATCTGCAGTTGTTCGGCGTGCCGGGTGGAAGCGACCGCTATGGCGGAGCGTTCGACGACTACATGGATTGGGTGCGGGGGGCGAAGCGGCGCGGCAGAGAGCTGATGGACGACGATTCTGACCTGCGTCGTTACATCGAGGACCACCGCACAGAGATAGACGGGGTTGTGGCCGACTACAGAGCGCTTGCCAAAGCGGTCAACAAGGCTGGTCTAGATTGGGACGCACCTTACGAGCCCGCCACCATGCGCGCAGCGTTGATGTCCGCGCAGGGCCTGTCCAACCCGGCGAAGGCATCACTGGCGGACGGCCGGTTTGAGCGGTACGTCGCCGAAAGAGCTGCGGCCGGCCAGCCCTATCGCCTGAGCTATGTCGTAAACCGGTCGTCGGCTCTCGACTGGAGCGTGCTGGACCTTTTCTATCAGCTATGCGGCTTCAAGCACTTCCGCAGGATGTTCGACGTCGCCGCGCGCACTCCGAATCCCGACGAGGGGCCAATCTGCAATCTCGGGCTGCTGTCCCAGTACATCGCGCGCTTCATGGACGACTACGCGGGCAGTTCAGTGCTCACCGGTCGCTTTCTGAACGAAGATGGCTTCGTGCATACCTTCTTCAGCAGCTATGTTTACGCGCTCCACCGCCAGGGAATATCCGAATACGAGGACGCCGAGGACCCGTTCCCCAAGGGCCGGATTCCCTTCATTACCATCCATCAGGCCAAGGGGCTTGAGTTCCCGGTGGTGGTACTCGGTACGCCCCGCAAGGGCGAGAGGCTGCAGGAGGTCGAGGAACTGGTGCAGCCTCTTATCCGGCGGGAAGGCGAGCCAGTGGCGAAGATGCCCGTGTTCGACGTTCGCCGTATGTTCTACGTGGCCATCTCCCGACCCAAGAACCTACTGGTCATCGCGCACTACCGCGGTCAGGGCCAACACACCAACGAACCGTTCGCCAGCCTGCTCGACGACGACTTCCCGCGAATACCCGACCTAGATGTGGACACACTCCCTGTCGTCGACGACAAGAGCGAGGAGATGCCCGAGACATATTCCTACACCGCTGACTATCTGGTCTACAAAAAGTGCCCGCGCCAGTACATGATATACCGCAAGTACGGGTTTGTGCCCTCACGCTCGCAGACGATGTTCTTCGGCAGCCTGGTCCACAGCACGCTTGAGGACCTGCATCACTACCTGATTGCGGAAAGGGGGAAGAAATGATCCCGGACGACAGGAAGGTCGAGGAACACATCCGGCAGACATTCCGCGCCAACTACGAAAGGCTCAGATCCGAAAGCGGCCACGCCCTTTCGCCAGACGTGATCGAATCCGCGTTGCAGCACGTTCTTCTCTACTGGCGCCGGCTACGTGAGATAGCGAACAGTGTGACCGACACCGAAGTCAGGCTGAACCTGCCCGGCCGCGAGTCACCGGCAGGCCGCAAGTTCTCCATCGAGGGTGTGGTGGACATCGTCCGGGCTGAGGGCAAGACCGGCATGTACGACGTCAAGACGCAGGACTCCCGGGCTGTGCAGGCCGAGCTCGACTTCTACCGCGAACAGCTCAACGTGTACGCTTACATTTGGAAGAACCTGCACCAGCAACCGCTCGACGATGCGGCCATCATCGCCACACAATTCCCCGATGACGTCAAACAGGCGATGGACAACGGCGACGCCACGGGGATAGAGAAGGCGCTCGCGGGCTGGGACCCGTTGGTCCCGATACCGTTCGACGACAAGCAAGTTGAGGAGACGGTAAAGAAGTTCGGCAAGGCGGTTGATGATATCGAGGCCGGCAAGTTCGACCCGGCCCCGATGGCCAAACTCAAGAAGCGCGAGTACAAGGACAGGACGTTCGCCGTGAACGTCTGTCGCAACTGCGACGCGAGATTCTCCTGTGCTTCCTACCGGGAATACGCGAACGCGCCCGGTCACCGCGAATCACGACGGTTCCGTGAGTACTTTGGCAACCAGGGCACCAAAGACGAACGGGCGGACCAGGTAGATGCCGCACTTCGAGCGACCGACATCGCCAATCCCGCCGACGAGGTGTAGACAACAGGATGCCAGTCAGAAGCCGTTCCCTTCCTCCCGGCTGGCGGATGGTGAAGTTCGGGGATGTTGTGCGGCAGGTCGGAGAGAGCGTGCGTGACCCGGCGAAGGAAGGGCTCGACCGCGTCGTTGGACTTGAGCACATTGACTCTGATGACCTGCACATCAAGCGCTGGGACGACATCGGTGAGGGAACCAGCTTCTCGAAGCGGTTCAGGAAGGGTCAGGTGCTGTTCGGCAGGCGCAGGGCGTACCTGCGCAAGGTCGCCTATGCCGAGTTCGATGGCATCTGTTCGGGCGACATAACAGTGATGGAGCCGAGTGGCGAAAAGCTGCTGCCAGAGCTACTTCCATTCCTCGTGCAGACAGACGGCTTCTACGAGCACACTCAGAAAGTGTCGGCCGGCGGCCTATCGCCTCGCGCCAAGTGGCGGGACCTTGCCGGCTACGAGTTCGCCCTTCCTCCTATTCCCGAGCAGCGCCGTATCGCCGAAATCCTCTGGGCGGCGGAGAGGGCCTCGGAAGGCGGTTCGGCTACCCTCGCGGCGATTGAGAGAGTCTACGACGCATCGGTAGAAGAGCTGACTGAAGGTGACGCCGCAGCGCTTGCGACGGCACCGCGACTCAGAGACGTGTCAGAGATCAACAGCGAAACTCTGACCGAACGTACACCTGCGGAAACGCAGATAGAATACATTGACATCTCGACCGTCTTGGACTCCAAGATGCTGGGTATACCGCAGCGCATGACGTTTGGTGAAGCTCCCAGCAGGGCTAGGAGAGTGATTCATGCTGGTGATATCCTGCTTTCGACAGTCCGCCCCTACTTCCGAGCGTTCGTCTACATCGACGAAGCGGCGCCCGGGCTGACTGCATCTACCGGGTTCGCGGTCGTGCGTCCTAAGCGAGACATTGATGGACGTTTCCTGTTTCATGCTTTCTTCACGAGGCGATTCCTGCGCCATTGCAGAGGCTACATGACGGGCACAAACTATCCCGCAGTCACCGCAGCCAACATTGCCAAGTATCGACTTCACGTCCCTAGTAGCAGTTCACAACGGGAAAGTGCAAAGGCTCTCGACGCGATGGACGCGGCACGCAGCGCGGCTGCGCGAACGTTGCAGTCGAGTAATGCCACGAAGCGCGCTCTTCTGAAACAGCTACTAGGTTCGCCGGACGCGTAGCTATGTTCACTGAAGCGAACAGCGTAGAGGATTTCGTACTGGCGCTGCTGTGCGGGGCGCGCAGAGGCGAGCTGCCGTTCGCGGCGGCGGATGGACCTGCAGTGGCTCGGATGGCGGAGAGCCTTGGGTGGGAGTATGCAGAGGCGCTGGCGTTGCCGCGGGCGGATTCGGATGTGCTGGTCGAGCCGCATCTGCGCGAGGCGCTCATCCGATTGAACCCGGAGATTGCCGAGAAGCCGGACCGAGCTGATGAGGTGATTCACAAGCTGCGGGCGATTATGCTCGCGGTCGGGTCAGAAGGTCTGGTCCGGGCCAATGAGATGTTCACGGCCTGGCTGCGGGGCGAGTGTTCGATGCCGTTCGGCCCGAACAATCAGCACGTGCCGGTGCGGCTCATTGACTTCGAGAACCTGAAGAACAACCGGCTGGTGGTGTCGAACCAGGTTGTGATGCGGGCCGGGCAGGAGCGCCGGTTCGACCTTGTGCTTTATGTGAACGGGATTCCGCTGGTCGTGGGCGAGGCCAAGACGCCGGTGCGGCCTTCGGAGTCGTGGCTGGACGGCGCGAAGCAGTTCCTCGATGACTACGAGGTCTGTCTGCCCCAGTTCTTCGTGCCCAACGTCTTCAACTTCTCGACAGAGGGCAAGACGTTCAGGTTCGGCTCGGTCAGGATGCCGATGGACCTTTGGGCGCCGTGGCGCGAGCCCGACAAACCAGAGTTGGCCGGCTTGGCAACGGTCGAGCAGGCGGTGCGCGGGCTGCTGCGGCCCGAGGTGGTGCTCGACATCCTGCGCTACTTCACCGTGTTCGCCACGGACAAGAAGCACCGGAAGATAAAGGTAATCTGCCGGTATCAGCAGTACCAGGCCACGAATCAGATTGTCGAGCGCGTGGTCGCGGGCCGCATCAAGAAGGGCCTCATCTGGCACTTTCAGGGCTCGGGCAAGTCGCTCTTGATGGTGTTCGCGGCCCTGAAGCTGCGGCTGCAGGAGTCACTGCATGCCCCGACCGTCATCATTGTGGTGGATCGGATTGACCTCGATACCCAGATAACCGCTACCTTCAACGCAACCGATGTGCCGAACCTCGTGCCGGTTGAGAACCGGGCGGAACTGGAACGGCTGCTGGCGCAGGATGCCCGCAAGGTCATCATCACGACCATCTACAAGTTCGGCGAGGCCGAAGGCGTGCTGAACTCGCGTGACAATATCATTGTGCTGGTGGACGAGGCGCATCGAACCCAGGAAGGCGACCTCGGCCGGAAGATGCGCCGGGCATTGCCCAACGCGTTTCTGTTCGGCCTGACCGGTACGCCCATCAATCGGACTGACCGGAACACGTTCTGGGCATTCGGAGCGGACGAGGACGAGAAGGGCTACCTGAGCCGGTACTCGTTCGAGGAGTCGATTCGGGACGAGGCAACGCTGCCATTGCACTTCGAGGCCCGAATGGCGCACCTGCACGTTGACCAGCAGGCGATCGACGACGCCAGCCGTGCGATGGCTGAGGAGGAAGGGCTGACCGAAGCTGACCGGACCGAGCTGAACAAGCGAGCGGCGAAGCTGGGTGTTCTCCTGAAGGCGCCCGAGCGGGTGAAGGCGATTATCGGCGACATCGTTCAGCACTATCGGGACAATGTGGAGCCGAACGGGTTCAAGGCGCTGGTGGTCTGCTTTGACCGGGCGGCCTGCGTCCAGTACAAGGCCGAACTGGACAAGGTCCTGCCGCCCGAGGCGAGCGAGGTCGTGATGTCGGTCGGCACGGGTGACACCGCGGATTGGCGGCAGCGATTCAGCCGGAGCAAGGACGACGAGGAGAAGCTGCTCGACCGATTCCGTGACCCGGCCGACCAGCCGCAGATGCTGGTCGTAACGGCCAAGTTGCTGGCTGGATTCGACGCACCGGCATTGCAGGTGATGTACTTCGACAAGCCAATGAAGGACCACGCGCTGGTTCAGGCAATATGCCGCACCAATCGTCCGTTTCCGGGCAAGTCGCACGGCCTGGTTGTTGACTACATCGGCGTGTTTGACAATGCGGCCCGGGCGCTCGACTTCGACGAGAAGTCGGTGCAGAAAGTCATCACGAGCCTGGATGAACTACGCAAGGAACTGCCGGCGCGGGTCGCCAAGTGCCTCGCCTACTTCCCGAACGTGGACCGGAAGGTGTCGAGCTACGAGGGCCTGCTCGCTGCTCAGGAGTGCCTGCCGGACAACGAGCCCCGCGATGCGTTCGCGGCTGCCTTCCTCGCCCTGACGGGGCTGGGGGAGGCGCGGTCACCCGACCGCTGTCTGCTGCCGTACACGGACGACTATCGGTGGCTGTCGCAGGTCTATGAGTCGGTGAAGCCGGTAAGCGAGATAGGCAGGCTGCTGTGGCGGACGTTTGGAGCCAAGACCATCAAGCTCATCCACGACAACATCCACGTCGAGTCGGCGCCGGAGGAACTGGACAAGCTCGTCCTGGACGCGGACATGATCGCCAAGCTCTCGAATGACCAGGAGCGGAAGCGCAAGGCCCGCGAGGTCATATTCCGCATCACTGAGCGGCTGCGGAAACAGGCGACGAATCCTGTGTTCGTCGAACTCGGACGCAGGCTCGAAGAGCTGAAGCGGCGGCACGAGCAAGGGCTGCTGACGAGCATCGAGTTCCTGAAGCAGTTGCTCAACCTGGCCCGCGACGTGGTGAAGGCAGAGAAGCAAGCCGGTCCTGAGGAGCAGGAGAAGCAGGGCAAGGCTGCGCTGACCCAGCTATTCGAGGAAGCCAAGAACAAGCAGACGCCAATCATCGTCGAGCGGGTCGTGACGGACATCGACGAGATAGTACGGCAGGTGCGCTTTGCGGGCTGGCAGCAGACGATTGCCGGTGAGCGCGACGTCAAGAGAGCCCTGCGTAGCACCTTGCTTAGGTATCAGTTGCACCATGACCAAGACCTGTTCGACCGGGCCTACGCGTACATTAAGCAGTACTACTAGAGGAGGAAACCTTGCCTGAGACGACGGCCGGGGACGTGTTCCGGGTCTATGTGCTGCCCAAGGGCACGAATACGCCATGGGTCAGAATTCACCTGTACCCGTATGGCATTAAGCACGGGAAGCCGAACGAGGTCGGTGGCGTTGACCCGACCAAAGACCGCGCGGCGGTGGCCAGGAAGATTGGAGAGGAGATAATCCGTAACTCAAAAGTCCTGCGGAAGTGGTTTGGAGAGAAGTAGTGAGAGGTACACGGCTGACGGGCCGCAAGCGCATAGACGAGATCTACTGGCACGACATCTACGAGACCCCTGGCGTCTACATTCTATAGGCAGTTCCGGTGACACAGTAAGAGATTCCTGAGTCGCGGGGCCGTGCGGGGGGCTGATTCCGAAGCGCGACAGGGGCAACCCGATCCAGTTCCGCCCGCCCATTTGACCCGCCCGCCCGCGTATTCTGAACGGCCAACCGGCGGGCTTCCGGTTCCTGGTTCCTCGTTCTTGGCTCTTGGTTCCTAATCCTCAGTCCCCAATCCCCACCTCTCACGCCCATATTCCTATCTCCCAACCGAAGTGGCCAGACCCCGCGGTTCATTTAAATGAACCGCGCCTGTTCGTCAGCGAGGTTCAGCCTTCGCCCATTTGGCACCCCCGCCCGCGGATTCTGAGCGGCCAACCGCCGGGCTTCCGGTTCCTAGTTCTTGATCTCAATCTCCAATCCTCAGTCCTTTTGCTCCTGTTCTCTAAGAGAGATGGTCAGACCACGCGGTTCATTTAAATGAACCGCGCCTGTTCGTCAGCGAGGTTCAGCCTTCGCCCATTTGGCACCCC
>Ga0172375_10008600_pt1 | contig 13685 bp, 20 predicted proteins | sample LakKiv1m_FD_114537 | JGI IMG/M metagenome (GOLD analysis project Ga0172375, IMG submission 114537) | Freshwater microbial communities from Kabuno Bay, South-Kivu, Congo - kab_092012_11.1m | ecosystem: Environmental > Aquatic > Freshwater > Lake | place: Democratic Republic of the Congo...
ATGTTTGTAACATCATCATTTGTTCTAAATAAATCATTATACCACAATGGATATAACAGTTTACAAATTTTATTATATAGTGGTAAATATTCTGAAGAAACAATAACAGAACTTAATTCGTTTAAAATATTTAAACCTTTATTAACATCATTTAATATTGTTACAGTATTTGTTGTATTATCAAATTTTGTCGGCGTTACTTCACATTTATTAGTTTGTGTATCATAACTTATACATAGAGACCAATTATCGTTTGGATACATACCAAACCATTTTGATTTAAATATAAAATTACCTAAAGAATAGTATATATATTTATCTTTATAGATTTCATAACCTTGAACAACATGTGGATGATGTCCAATAATTAGATCTACACCTATTTCTATTAAAAATTTACAATAATCGCGAAAATGTGGTGGTGGTATAGGTATAATTTCACTACCACCATGCAAACAAACTATAATTTTTTTATTTTGTATCTTGTAATTATTAATTGTTTTATAAATTTCTAATATTTTATTTGATGTTGCTAAACCTGGTGTATCTAATTGGGCGCCCATATATTCATTCTCAGCTAACGCAAAAATACAACAATCATCTAAAACAATTGGAGTAATAGCATCTTTAAGATTTAAACCTATACCTGTGGTTTTTATATTATGTTTTTTACAAGTTTCTAATGTTGTAACAATACCTTCTACTCCGAAATCAATTGTGTGATTATTAGCTAATGTAAAAATATCAAATAAATTATACAATGGTTGTGATAAAGATTCATTTATATCAAACTGGGCACCGGCTTTAGATAATCTTTTATTTTCTTTTGTATAACATCCTTCTAAATTACATATTGCATGTTTATGTTTTTTACACAATTCAATAAATTCTGTACTAAAATTAATATTAGTATTTGGAACTGTGTCACCGACAAATAATAATTTCATATAAAACCCATTATTTTTAATTTATTATCAATTAATTTAGTTAGTAAATCAAATTTTGAACCAGATTGTATTTCGGCATTTTTATAAGATGTATTATGCCAATGCCATGAAAATGCTTCTAAACATAAATGATTACTATATTCATTGTTTACAAACCACCCCGTTTCATGTTTAGCACCATTTCCTGCAGGATTCATTTGCCATTCTGTGTTAAAAAATACACTTGGAAATATTGTAAATTTTTTATATCTTTTATATACTTTAGCTATTAAATCTTTACCCCAATTATAACTTAATGGTATTATTTCTGATTGTTTTAATTCTTTTAGAAGTTCTGAACCAAATTCACTATTTTTTAGTATATGTATAATAGTGGCACAAGCACCATAATCTTCAAAATTGCGTTCTGTTCCCCACATATAAACAAATTCTTGATCAAAAAATGGTTTAAAATTGCGTAATAAAATAACGTCCATATCTATCCAAATTCCACCATATTTATGACATACTAATAATCTCATTAAATCGCTTTTTGAATAATATAGTCTATCATTTGCACATAATTTATCTGTACAATTTTCTAAAATAGTATTTTTTGATTCTTTTATTGGATCATATATTCGAAAATCTATATATTGTTTAAATGGTTGTAAAAATATATTATTTTCAACATTGTAATCAGACCATAAAATTAATTGTGTATGTTTTATATCTTGTGTAGCAAAGAATGATTTTACACTCATTGCTTCTTTTTGGTTTTTAATTTCTGAATAAATATGAAAATTAGTTTTATATGAAGGATAATTAAATTTATTAACATCAATTGTTTTACAAAAATCTAATGCATCTTTATATTCATAATAAAGATTTTTATGAGTTTCTATAGAAATGTTTATCATAAATTAGCCTTTATTTTTTTATCAACATATAAAACTTCCTGATTAAATCGTTCTTTTAAAGTATCTAAAGTATTTTGTATTGTTATTGGATGTTCTGTTTCTAATAATTTTGTAAAAGATGGTCCTCTACCTTGTGGTAAATATTCATGTACACCAACATATTTGTTTTCTATTTCTTGTTTTATTTGATCATTACCATTAATCCAAGGCCAATATACATTAAAGAAATAATTAGGTATTCTGTTACCCATACCACCAATATTCATATAATAATTGATCTTATTATAAACTTGTTTTGGAAATACATATGAATAATGATACATTTTCATACCTGTTAAATCATATAATGTATCGCTATCTAAATGTTTTTTAGTAATATTACTTGGATATAAAATTGTTGGTGGTCTATGTGTTCGCCATGTACAACCAGATGTTACTTTAAATACTCTTAGAAAATTATCTTTTGCTTCTTCAAAACCTGAAATATATCTATCAAATCCACCATAAAACGAACAACTACGAATACCTACAGATGTATATTGATCTTTTTCTAATAACTTAATAAGATTTTCAATATCTTGTTGCTTATATATTTCATCTGAATCTAGGTTCCATAAATAATCAATATCACTATACATATGTTTTATATATGCATTACATTGGTCATCTTTTTCATTAAACTGACCATGTACAATTTTAATCTTATTTTTTGGATCCGGAAACGAATCTAATATTTCATTTGTTCTATCTTTTGAAATTGTTCTACCTTGTTGTTGCCAATATTTAACAGGACCTTCTGCAATTAATATTTGTTCTGCTATATCATAAACAGATTCTAGACATTGTTTAAGAACATAATCACCTTCAAAAACTATCATTCCAAATGCAATTTTCATTTAATTTTAGTACGTGTCGTTGTAAAAAGCCAAATTGGTTGAGAACAAACTATTCTCATTGTTTCACCACAAGCCTCAGCACAAAAATAATATTGAACATAATTATTACTTACAGCAATAATTGTATTGGTATAATTAAACTTATTGAAAGGATTATTTGATTCTAAAACCCATACTTGATCAGGTTTAACTTGAAAACGGTTTAAATATGTGCATGTTATAACTGTTATTATAAATGCTGCAAATATAATTCCGCAAATAGCTTTTATAATTTTAATTTTCATTTATTAATTCCTTAAATAATTAGTCATGAATTTGACTTCTTCAATATAATCTTTATAAAATTTTTGTACTTGTGGTATTAAGAATGTTTGAAAATTAAGAGTGTGGTCTGCATAATTACCACCAGTATAATCTAGTAAATTATTAGGCCATGGTTTATTAATGTCACCAATTCGTATTCTCGAAAAATGATTAAAAACTAATTTTTGTTCTTTATTACCGTAAAATATTGTACCATTCTTTTCATAATTTTCGTAAACATATAAACGAAAATTCCATGGCGCACCATGACCAACATATTCATCAATTACGCAAATATTTTGTTCACCGAAATTGGGTATAAAACCTTCAAGGTACTTCTGATCTCCACAGGTAGAATATTCTGGATATCTATCATATAATATTCCTTCTTTCCACCATTTTACCACCGTTTTACCCATTAAATTATTAGCGAAATATATAATACCAACATTGTATGCACCATCAATATTACCTACCAAATTATGTCGGTGCTTAATAATACCTACACTTTTATCATTTATTTCATCATAAATTGGTTTCAAACTAGAATAAAAATAAACGTCAGAATCAACATATAGTATATCTTTTATTGCTTCAGTATTTAATAAGTAATCAATAAAATAAGAAGCTAGTGCCCAACAAAATTGATTATTATTACCACCACCTAATTCTGGTTTAATCTTTTCTTTATAATCTCTTAAATCCTTACATCTTTCTAATAATGTCTTTAAATGAATAGGTATAATAAATTTAATTTGTAACTTAGTTAAAACTTCAAATGATTTATCATCTAAACAAAGATAGTACGTATTTATATGATTATGTTTTTTCAGAGAATTTAACATCGCTAAACCTTGCGGTAAATAACGGTAGTCGCTTAAAGTACAAATATTATAATTCAATTTTAGCACCTTTTGTATCTACAACCTTCCAATTTGGATCTTTACCTAAATATTGTCCTAGTTTTTTAACTTCAGCGATTCTTTCGTTCACTAAAGTATACCATAATGGATCACTAACACTTTGATTGTTAATGTCTTTATCAGCTTGCATCATTCTTATACCTGTTGAATCTATGTTTCGTTTAGAAAAAACCCAATGATTATGTTCTATTAAAATATCAGGTCTATATTTTGTTCTATCAAAAGCACTAAATACTTGCATTAACCATTGGTCTGACCAATTAATCTTAAATTCTTCTCTTATAAAATAACCAATTACTTCATAATATTTTCTATGTATAAATGCATTAACACAAAGTTCACCATTACGATAACCATCATGACAATGTACTAATTTAATATTATCTTGTGGGCAATTTTGTTTATTAAATTCTTCTAAAATTTTAACATCCCAATCTTTAGTTCTAAAAATCATATCATTACCAATATAACCAAAGATTTCTTCATCAGAATGTCTAGCTAATTCATTCCATATTTTACCTAAACCTATAAATTGTTTATTATTATGTATAGGTATAATCTTTACGAATGGAATAGCTGCAGCTATTTTATGTTGTATTTCTTTTGTAGGATCATCATCATCAATACCCATATATAATACAACATTATTAATATCATTAACAGTAGTAATGATAGAACTAATTAGGGTTAAATTAAGATTTAACCTTTCACGGGCAGGCATTAATAATCCAATTTTCATAAAATGATAAATAGGTTAACTATGATATTACACATAGTTAACCTATAATAATCTAATTACCAACTCCAACTACCAACCCAATAGTCCATAACAAAACCTGGCTTTTCTGCATGCCAATGTCTTACATTTGGATCATTTGTTGTTACTTCCTTGACTCCATCAGTGTCAATAGCTTGTGTTTTAACTTGCTCTACAGATGGTGTCTTTGTTTCATTAACTACTTGATTAATAATTTGCTTCTGGAAAGACTTAATATCATTATCTAGGGTTGACTTTCGTGCTACAAAGTTATTAATCTTTTCAGCCAACTTTTCATTAAGTTCAACCGTACGGCAAACTTTATAACCAAGATAACGATCCTTGGGTGGTGCAAAAATATTAACTTTATTATCCACAATATTAAAAGCTACGTTATCAGCTTTTACATAATATTCAATATATTTTTGACCATTCTTATCAAACCTATAAACGTCTACTTTCTTCATTATTTATTCTCCTTATTTATTTGTTTCATTTCTTTTTCTAGTCTATCAATTACCTTTTCTGATAGACGGCGTCTACGCATATAATTTGACTTAATATATGGTAGATAAGCATAATCATTCATCATATTCTTAGCAAAAACATCCTTATATTGTAGTCGTGCTTTATTCATCTTCACGAACTCAGAAACGACTACTGTTACCAAATCTTCAATTGCTACTGTCTTTACTGTCTTTACTGTCTTTTCTACTTGATTCTTCATTTTAACTCCTATTAGCTATAAGATCATCTATATTAATATTTCTCTTCTCTTTTATTTTTAATAAATTTTCTTTAGAAAGCCTATCAAATTGATGTACTACTGCATTAATTTTTTTATTTTTATTGGTAATAAAACCATTATCATCAACATTTGACTCATCGTGAGCATAAGTATTAACCGGTCCATCATTATCAATTGTTTCGAAATTGGTAAATTTATTTATATATATAAGATAATTATGGATACCTTGATCAGCTATATTACCACCCTTTTCAAGACCGTCAAGATATTTATGTTTGAAAGAAGTTTGTACCATTTGTTCTAGATAATTACAAATACCTTTATAGGTTCCTAATGTCGTTCCTGAACAAATTACTTTCTTATCTTTAATATTATTATATACTTCTTCACCAAAACCTAATTTAATCCAAGTTCGATTACAGTCATTATGTTCTATTGTTGTATTTTCTTCAAAAAATATTAAATCTTTATCAGTCTTATATTCGAATAAATCGTTTTGGAAAATAATATCTCTACCATCCATTAAAAATATCTTACCATCAGGATATTGATTCTTTCTTAAAAAGACATCATAAAACTTAAAACGTTCTATATATGCAATATCTTGTAGAGAAAAATTGCCTTTGAATAAAAGAAAATTAATACGATGTTCTCTATGAATTTGGTGAAATTGTTTCATAAATCTTTGAACATCACCTTCGCTAACAAATATATTTAATTCTGTATCTTTACATAATTTCTTAACATGAATTAAACGTTCATACGCTGAAAGCGGTGTACCAACTAATGTTGTTAAAATACAATTCATATATTTCCTAAATTAAATTAATAAACATTTCTTCCCTAGTTATTTTCTTCCAACGATATAATGTTTTATAATATGTTTTTCTTGTATATTTTCTACCACGAAGCCAATATTCTTTAGAATTTGGTATACCCCTTTCATCTCCATCTGGTCCACCATCCCAACCATACTCTATCGCTGGTCCATCTTCTCTATGTAAGTTACCATGTATATACCATTCTTTAGTACCATCATATAAAATAACTGCTGGCTTATTTTCTCTATGAAGTTCATCATATAACCACCAATATCTACCGTCAGGTAATCTTTCACAATGTGGTTTATCTTTTTTTTGCTTTTTCATAGAACGTTTCTAGCGTAGTTAGTTTTAATATTTTTTAATGTTTTTTGTACATCATCAAAATTAGTTTGGGGTGTTTGTTGGGGCCAAAAACCATGCTTATACTTATACCATTCCATAGCCTCTCTAAAATTACGATGCCATTCTGGTGTATGAGCAATTGTACTATTTTCAATACAACCTGGAATATCTTCTAGATAATTATAACTATCAGCAATATCAGCGAACCACCAAAACTGAGGATGTAAACCCGCTTTAATAGCCCTATAAGTATGTTCTACATGTTCAAAAGCATTCTTAAAATGTTCATCATGATAACCAATAGCTTTAATTATACCCTTATGATAATAAGAAAACGCGCCAACACTGTTAGGATATAAACCCAATTTAATATCGTTACCATAATCAATAATAACTCTTGGGTTTGGATCAGATGTCTGACTTAAAGTACCTCGATGATCAATATACATAGGCCCTTGTTGTTCTTGTTTACGATTTGCTGGTCCTTGTAATGCATAATTTAAATGCCAAATACCTGTCTTTTCGGCTGTTTTAATATATTGTTCAAATACTTTTGGATTCTTAATTAGTACATCATCTTCAACTAAAAATATAGAATCGGCGCCTTTTTGTATTAGATATCTCATGGCATCATTCTTTGAAATACCTACACACATATTTTTAGAATGTTGTATAACCTCAATACCATTAGGATAAACATCATTCGGATAAGGTTTACCATCATTAACAACAACAAAATAATCAACATTTGGGATCTTTGGAATACTTTGTCTTGCTCTATGTTCAGCATTACATGTAATTAAACCAACACCAATTTTATGCATTTATAACTCCTAAGCTAATTTTTTATACAGATCTAAAACGTACGAAAGAACTTTCTCTTTTTCATTAATCTGTAAAATATTAACAAACTCAGTAATAGCTTCACCAATATCAATATTATCAATATTAATTTCATTTTGATCTAAAGTCAATTTATTATTTTGTATATAATCCACTCTAAATGTTAATGGTTTGAAACCGACTAATATTGTTGATAATTTTTCTATAATATTATGATTTACTTCTTTATCAACGATTAATGCTACAATATTTCCTTCTATTTCTTTTTTAATATCTTCGCTAATTTTTTGTAAATCGGCAAGTTCTGATAACATTATCTTTTTATGTTTTGGTGAAATTTTATTCTCTACAAACTCATAAGAACCTTGTTGTAAATCACAAATATGGTAACCTTTTGGATCACAATAATCACTCCAACTTAATTCATAAGGACAACCTAAATATAAAATAGTACCTTCACTATATTTTCGTTCTTCTTTTAAATGAAAATGTCCTGTAATAATAAGTTTTGTTTTATTTAAAAGGTCCTCGCATTCAAAACCCTCAGTACAAATTTTACCTTTGGTCATCTTAAAACCAGTAATAGCAAAATGACCAAAAACAATATCACTGTTTGGTATCTGATCTAAAGTAATACCCCAAGGACAAAAAGAAATTTGTTTTCCAAATTGATTTATAGTTGTTAGTTTATCAATAACATTAATATTATTCCAACCTGATAACAATGATAATGAATGAATATCTGGCCTATCTTTATAATATGCATCGTGATTACCAACTAATACAGTTACATTAAAATTGCTCCATAGTTGAAATATTTCTTTTATAATATTCATCGAATTAACAGATAATTCGTTTCTATCATTATTAATATCACCTGCAATGACGACATCTTGTATTTGATTTTTAATTAATTCTTGTTTGAACCATTTTGCAAAATCTAGTGATATATTATGCCATATAGGATTATTTTGATGTATACCTAAATGTAAATCACTTATTACTGCGACTTTATGATTCTTAAAATTCATCAATATGATCTCCATCATGTTCATGAACATGTGAAGTTCTTGGCATGTAACCAATATCTGTTAGATAATTATACGTTTCTTCTCGATAACTAGTTACCGTTTCATATTCTCTTTTTTCTTTCTTAATTCTGTTACGAAATGCATTAATAGATATTTTAGTGAAATAAGAAAAGGCATTGCCCTTCTTTGGATCGAATTTCTTATTTTTAAGAGCTGTTACCATTCTTATAATAGCGTCACCGATCATTTCTTCTTTATATGTATAATTGATAAAGTTTGGTCTATATCCTAACTTGTGCGCTATGTTAGATATAGATGTTAATAATAGGTCGCCCATTACTCCTGTATCATAATAAGATAATATTTGAGCTTCGAATTCTTTTGGTTTAACATAATGCTTTGATTTTTCTCGTTTCTTAGGTTTAGCTTTAGGTACTTCGGTAATTTCTTCGCTGATATCATAATCATTATCTATTATAATTTCTTCGTTAGTACTAAAATCATCTGATTCCATAGTATCCTTTCTATTTTTCATACAGATTATTACAACTATATTTTATTTGTTCATTTTGGTAAATCGATAATCTTTTTTGTAAATGTTCTTCACTATATTTAAGGTTATCGGTTATATCAAATATTACTAATTTATCCTTATTTTCATGTTTTCTTAGACCACGACCTATAGATTGAACTATTTTAATTTTTGCTTTACCTGCCAATGCAAAAATGATATAAGGTAGGTTCTTAATATTAATTCCTGTTGAAAATATCTTAGCAATAGCAACACAAATTACATTATCAGATGTTTCCATTAATTGTCTAATTCGTTCTCTTTCATCAAGTTCAACATCACCTCTAATAAAAAATACTTGTTTATTAATTGTTTGTTCTTTTATAATTTTTTCTAGAATTTCACCATGTATAATCCTGTCAACAATAATTAATGTATTTTTATTTATATTGTTACAAATTTTAGATATGACTAAATTGCGCCATTGGTTATTATAAATAAAATCATTTTCTTCTTCCCACTGTTTTGTTGGATCCATTATATTAGATTGGGAATATATTGGTTTGTTTTTATAATGTAATTTAAAAACATTTATTAATCCGTTAGCTAAATAATCAGTTTCTCTAAGTTCTGAGGAACTTCTTTCATAAAAAATTGGTCCTATTTTACCAATAATGTTCCATTGATCTATTTTATTTTCTGGCATTGTGCCTGTAAAACCAAACTTATATCTAGTATCAATATCTTCTATAATATTATTAAGTTTATTATCTTTTCTAAGTTGATGTACCTCGTCAACAAGTAACAATTTAATATCTTTTAAAAAAGAATTATCTCTACCTTTACTAACCAATATACTTGAATTTGCTATAATGATTTGAGTATTTTGTAATTCATTATCACCAGTATAAATAGATATTTTTGATACATCAATACCATATTTAAGAAACTCTTTATAAGTTTGTTGTGTTAATTGTAAAGATGGAACAATTATTAATGTTTTAAAATTGTGTATATGATTAATAGAATTAATTAATGATGCCATTATTAATGTTTTACCACCTCCAGTACCACAAACTATAATACCGTTACCTTTTTGTAAAGCTAAATTAACAGCATCTTCTTGATAATCTCTTAAATCATAATCAAGTTTTACAATTTCTTTAGATTGTAAATTATTAGTAATTAATTTATTAAAATCGTCAGTTATTATAATTTCGTTTGGAATTTGTAATGATAAAATATATTTTTTAATTTCTTCAAACAACCATATATCGAACCGACCTGCTGGTGTAATAACATATTTTCTTGAAGGTATATACCTATTACCTGTCCGTATTCTGGATATTGCTGCATTTTCATTTTTAACAGAAAAATGTTCTCTAATATCATCGAGGTAATTACTTTGAATAATTCCTTTCTGGTACTTATTATCAAAATCAAAAACAATTTTAATCATGTTTCTTCTATTTTAATAATATCAACAATGTTCCTAACATCATATGATATGGTTTTTGTAACATCTAACACTTTTTCTAAGTATTCAATAATTAATTCTTCATTAGATATCGAATTATTGACTTTTTGTATAAGTTCATGTTCTTCAGCTTTTTTGTCGAGAGTTGGTAGACTTAAACCAATATGTGCTTTACCTAATTCTTCTGCTATCTTTTGTTTAGTTTGTTTTTTAGCTTGTTTTAATGAAATTAGGTTCTGTTTATGTCTAATTAATCTTGATACCCATTTATGTTTAATACCAGGAATAACTAAAGATTTATCCTTAAGGTTAAGTTGATTAATTTTAAGGTCTTCCTCAAGTTCTTTACAGTAAGTTTCAAAAATTTTGTTATTATCCATTAGTTCCTTTGATAAATATTTTAGAATATTATAAAATTATTAAAAAGGAAAATCAATCAAAAACTTCTTAAAAATTTATCATAGGTGGTTAAAAAAGTCAAGCGCTATAGAACAAAAAATATGAATTTTGATACGTTATACATGATATTGATGAAAGAAAACCTTCAAGTCTTAAAACTTGATAATTATACAGACCAAAAACCTATAAATTATACAGGTATAATTATATATCCTGATGGGTGTAAAGTATGGTGTTTAAACGGTAGACGTCATAGAGAAGATGGTCCAGCAATAATATCACGTAATGGCAATAAATATTGGTATATTAACGGCAAACTTCACAGAGAAGATGGTCCAGCAGTAGAAAATGTTACTGGTGGTTTTAAATCATGGTGGTTGAATGGTAAACAATATTCAGAACAAGATTATAAACGAGAATTAATTAAACAAGGTATACTTAAAGACCCTTCATTACTTGACCTTATGGATGCTATATAAATATTTTAGAGGTTATTATGAATTTTGATAAAATTTTAGTACAAACTTTGAAAGAATGTAATTTAGATGGTCTTGCTAAAGGTAAAAGTATACAAGATATTGCAAAAAAGCATGATGTAGACATAAAAACTATACAAGATGCTCTTCAAAAAGGCATTAAAGTAGAAATGGAACATACTAATGATAAAGATGTTGCTAAATTAATAGCTTTGGATCATTTATTTGAATTAGGACCTAATTATTATAAAGAACTTAGTAAAATGGAATCTAAATTAAAAGAATCTGCTAATATTGCAGGGGCCGGTGGAATCTTTGGACCTTCTAGTGATATTGGTACTCATGGTGGTTCTATTGGTAATAATGATTTTTATGCACCTGGAGATGCAAGAGTTGTTCAAGGTAGTGGTATTGCACCTTGGTTAGATGAGTTAAGAAAGAAAACTAAAAAAGGAAAGAAAAAGATTAAAAAAGGGTTTCCAATGTATAGGAGAACATTAGTAAAAGGTTTATAATATAGCATGCGAAAAATAAAAAGAGTTACAGCATTAAAAACAATACATAAACGATTATATAGATTAGCTTCATTAATATGTCGCGAAAAAGCAAATTTTACTTGTGAAATTTGTGGTTTAAAAGCTGGTGATATATATAAAAAGACTGGCAAAAAACAACGAGTAGAAGCACATCATGTAATGAGTAGAAGTAATAAAAATTCACCATTAAAATATGATTTAAGAAATTTAGTTTGTTTATGCACAAATCATCATAAAACAGATAAGAAATCTGCACATAAACATGGTTTATGGTTTGCTAAATGGTTTTTAGAAAAGAGACCTGATGATGCTAAATGGATATTAGAACATACTGATGATATTGTAGACTTAGATGATCGTGATATTTTAAAATCGATTGAAGAAAATTTAATCAAAAATCAAATAGAACAAAAAAATTGCTCGGAAAAGATTGATTGATTATATTATAATTAATTCAGAAGGTTTTGCGAACAATGCTCTTAAGAAAGCACCACTATTATATTAAATTACAGAAAGGGTGAACATATGGCCGGCAAAGGTGATAAACAAAGACCAGTTAATAAACCAAAATTTGATAGGAATTTTGATGATATTCAATGGAACCATACAAATAAACAACCAATAAAGAAAATTAAAAATAATAAAGGTAATGCTATTAGGTTCGTATACTAAATTTTGATTGAAAAATTTTAATTAAAATAATATATTTTAATCATGAAAGTTATTACTCAATATAATCTAGTTTTAATTGATTACCAAGAAATTTTACAAACCTTTATTAAGAATTATATTGACGATTTGTTTGTATATGGTAAACTTGAAGACAATCAATTAGATTTGTCTGATAAAGATACAATAAAAATTATATACCATCATTTTATTTTGAATATATGCAATTTTATAGTTTCTGTAAAAGAACGAGGTTATAAGGTACTAATATATTATCCAGATATTAATGATAATGAACTAACAAATTATTGCAAAAAGCAAGAACTAATTAAATTTTTGTCAAAAATGTTTGAAAGAATTAAAAAAGTAATACCCATTAATATATTCATTACAGATAACACGTTTAATATTAACGAGTTCGAAAATAATTATAATTTAGGTAATGGTGAAAGTATTGATATTTTATTTAAAATATTAGGTTCACTTTGTTATTGTAATAAAATATCTTCTTTTGAAAAGGTTAAAAAGTTTACACAAAGGTATAATCTTGAGTTTTTAACAGAACAATATTTTAACGATCTGAAAGTTGCTGCTGTTCTTATAAATAATTAAAAGAGAGGCTTTTTTATGAAATTTGATAACATTTTAGAAGGTACATATAAAGGTTTGGTTAAGGAAGCAGCTATCCAGCAACCAGCACAGCAACCAGCACAGCAACCAGCACAGCAACCAGCACAGCAAGGTCAAATAGACCCAGGACAATTATTAAAGTTTGCTATGACGGCACAACCTAATACATTTAGTAAAATTAATATTGACGATTCTTTAAAGAAGGATCCATCTGGTGCTGATTTAGCAACACAAATTTATGGTCTTATGCAACCTCAGACACCTACACAATCAGGTAAACAACCAGTTCAACAGATTCAACCACAAGCTCAATCTGGTGCTAAACAACCAGTTCAGCAGGGTCAAACACAGCAACCACAACAGAACCAGCAACCTGCATCTAGTGGACTTACAACAACCAATTTTACAACTTAATTAAAGAGGATATTTATATGTATAATTTTGATGAAATATGTGATAGAATGCTTAATGAAG
>Ga0172375_10008602_pt1 | contig 13681 bp, 17 predicted proteins | sample LakKiv1m_FD_114537 | JGI IMG/M metagenome (GOLD analysis project Ga0172375, IMG submission 114537) | Freshwater microbial communities from Kabuno Bay, South-Kivu, Congo - kab_092012_11.1m | ecosystem: Environmental > Aquatic > Freshwater > Lake | place: Democratic Republic of the Congo...
CAAGGGATCAACTTTTTATGTAGAAGTTCCTATGACAGTGGATAGAAAATAGACTCATGGATTTATTGAATAGTAATCAGTGAGATATATTCCAAAATTGACACCTGAGTGTTAAGATACGTTGATGAAGCCTAACAGCGCAGTTGGGGCCGAAGATTTGGAAAAATTGTTTAAGAGGGTAAGTTTGGTCGAAAAAAATAAACCGAGTGAGGCCAATATATATGAAATTTTGATGGCTCAAGTTCAGGCTGTGGCAAATTTGGGAGTAATTGTTTTTGATATTGTAGGTGGCACTTGGTTGGGTTCAAGGAGTATTTATAAAATTATGGGTGTAGATGAAAAGGAAGAAAGGACAATTTCCGGGTGGAAAAAACTAGTACATAAGAATTATATTGAAGAGTTGAAGAAATATTTTGTTAGTGAAACTTTGAAAAAACACAGGAAAGTTTCGAGAATATTTAAAATTGTTAGAAAAAATGATAAGGAGGAGAGATGGATACAGGCAAATGGTTTTCTGAATTTTGATAAGAAAGGAAACTTGATACAAGTGGTGGGAACGCTAAGCGACATAACTGAGTTTAAATCCATCGAAGCCAAATTAATTGAATCGGAGAATAAATATAGAAAACTTTATGAAGTAATGCCGGATGCCTTTGTTGTAATAGATTTGATGGGAAAATTTGTTGAAGTAAATGAAGCGTTTTTGAGACTGACAGGATATTCAAGAAATGAGTTACTGAATATAACTAATAAAGATATAACTCCAAAAAAATGGCACAAAATTGAAGACGAAATCTATTTGAAAAGGATATTGATAAAAGGAGACTCTGGGGTGTATGAAAAAGAATATGAGCGCAGGGATGGTTCGGTAATACAAATTGAGATTCGGGCTTATTTAGTCAAAGATAGAAAGGGAAAGCCTATATCGATGTGTGGATTAGTAAGGAATATAAGTGAGCGTAAAAAAATAGAACAAAAGATCAATAAGGATAAAGAAATAATAGATACGATACTGTCAAATACTAGGAGTGGAATCGCGTTAACATCTTCAAAGCTTAATTTTATAATGGTGAACCCGTTTTTCCGAAAGATGATGGGGTACTCATTAAATGATCTTAAAAAAATGACTTTTAAGGAGCTTACCTATCCAGAAGACATCTCTGAGAGTGAGATTGAATTGCAAAAATTAGCAATAGGCAAGATAGATTCATTTTCCCTTGAGAAAAGGTATGTTACAAAAAATAATAAGATAATTTGGGGATTGACTAATGTAAGCGTAGTAAGAGACAAGCTTGGTAAAAATCAGTATTACATTGTTTCGATTGATGATATTACCGAGCGAAAGGTGTTTGAAAATAAAATTGAAGAAAAAAACACACAAATCCTAATTGAAAAACAAAAACAAGAAGCAATTTTGCGGGGGATAGGAGATGCTGTTGTGGTTTTGGACAACGAGAATAAAATTATTCTCGTAAATAAAGCAGCCGAAAAATTGACTGAGTATAAGGATACAGATTTGTTGGGTAGTTTGCTTGGTGACAAGATTAAGTTCATCTCTGAAAGTTGGGATGCTGGTGTAGGGAAGAAACAGAAGGTAGTGAATAATGACGAAGAGGCGGTACTTTTAAATACAGATACTTATTTGCTTACTAAATTGCAAAATAAAATATTTGTTGGTGGGGTCAAGTCTGTAATTAAAGACTTGTCCGGAAGTAAAATTGGAAGCGTATTTGTTTTTCGTGATGTAACAGATGAGAGGGAACTTAACAGAATAAAAACAGAGTTTGTGTCTGTTGCCAGTCATCAACTTAGAACCCCGCTTACGGGTATTAAATGGTTTGTCGATTTATTGATGATGAATATAAATGACATATCAAAAGATGAAATTCTTGATTATATAAGGAAAATCGGTGACAGTAACGACAGGCTTATTTCTTTGATTAATGATCTATTGTATGTGTCAAGAATTGAGGGTGGAAAACTAAGATTATTGGATACCCACCGAGTGAGTATATATACGATTTTGGACTATTCAGTTAAGGATCAAGAAGCAATTCGAAAAGAAAAGAATATTTCGATCGTCGGACTAGACAAAATACCAGAAGGACTGGTACTGGAAGGTGATGAGACACAATTAATTCAAATATTTAGTAATTTAATAGGAAATTCAATTAAATACTCTCCTAACAACACAGATGTTACTGTTAGTGTTAATAAAAAGAATGAGAGTTTGGTGGTGACGGTAACTGACTCCGGAGTGGGCATTCTTTCCTCGCAGGAAGATAAAGTATTCCAGAAATTCTTTAGAGGAGATAACGTAGTTAAAAGCACATCAGGTACAGGACTAGGCTTGTATGTAGTTAAAAACTTAGTTGAAAATCATAAAGGAAAAATCTGGTTTGTCTCAAAACCTGGCATAAGGACGTCTTTTTCGGTTGAGTTACCATGTGTGTCAGGTAAAAAATAGAATTATTCGTAATTAATATTACAGAGATTGTTGACTGCATGATAACAAACAGATAGAATAAGCTTAGAGTACATATTAAAAAATAACTTATAAAATGGAAAACAAGAAAAAAGTAATGATTGTTGAAGATGACACCGTATTGGCTAATGCTCTTAAGTTGTCTCTTCAAGATCAGGGGTATGAAATATCGATGGCCACTGATGGAGAAGAAGCGGAAAAAATGATTTTAGTAGAGAAGCCAGATTTGATATTGCTGGATTTGTTGCTGCCTATTAAGAATGGATTTGAAGTGTTGAAAATTATTAGACAGAATCCAAGCACAAAAGATATTTCTGTTGTGATATTAACAAACTTTGAACAAGAGACTAGTATCAACGAAGGTATGAAACTTGGGGCAAAAGACTACATCGTAAAAGCAAATATTGACATAAAAGATATTCCTGAAATTGTAAGGAAACACATACCGGCATAGTTTTTGTTTATTCAAGGCTGAGATATTAAATAGAGGTTGTTTTTGGGGTACAATCATTACAAGATTGACACTTACAAAACCCAAAGCATGGAAGATCAGGTAGAAGAAATAAAGAGAAAGAATGATATTGTGTCCGTTATTGGGCAATATGTTGGACTAAAGAAGTCAGGAAAGCACCACAAAGGTCTGTGTCCTTTTCATGGTGAGAAAACCCCTTCGTTTATGGTGAATGAGGAGTTGGGGCTTTATAAGTGTTTTGGATGTGGAAATGGTGGCGATGTAATAAAGTTTGTGATGGAAATTGAGGGAATAGAGTTCCGTGAAGCTCTCGAGAGGTTGGCTGATAGAGTTGGAATAAAACTATTAAATAATAGGAACGACGCTGATAGCGAGAGAGATAAAATGTATGAGGTTTTGAATTTATCCGCTAGATATTACCACTGGTTGTTGACTGAAGGGAAGTCCGGGGAAGCGGCTAGAGTCTATCTAAAAGAGAGAAATATTAGCGATAAACTAATTGAGACTTTTAATATTGGTTTTTCTTTACCGAGTTGGGATAGTTTGTTGGGATATATGGTGAAAAAGAAAGGTTTTTCGGAAGAAATGCTAGAGCGGTGTGGTTTGGTTAGTCGAAGAAATGACGGAAAAGGAGTATATGACAAATTTAGAGGAAGAATAATGTTTCCTTTGCAGAATCCCGGAGGTAAAGTTGTGGGATTTTCCGGAAGAATTTTGCCGAGTCTCGCAAAAGATGAAGAACCGAAATATTTGAACACTCCAGAAACAGAACTATACCACAAGGGAAGGATGCTTTACGGTTTTTTTCAAGCAAAACAATTTATTAGAGAGAAGAAGAGAGCCGTTTTGGTGGAAGGTCAAATGGATTTAATAAGCTCTTTTGGGGCCGGAGTAGGAGAAACTGTAGCTGTTGGAGGAACAGCACTTACTACCGATCAGGTAGAAATGTTAGCAAGACTTGCAGAGAAAATATATTTTTCTCTTGATGATGATGATGCTGGAACAGCAGCAATAAAAAGATCTGTGGAGGTAGCAGAAATGAGAGGTTTGGGTATTAAAGTTGTACAAATTGAAGGGGGAAAGGACCCGGATGAAATCGCCAGAAAGTACCCGAATAAATGGAAAGAAATGGTGGAGAAAGCAGTTGATGTATATGAATATGTGATGGATAAAGCATTTAAAAAATACGATAGCGGTACAGTGGATGGTGTTCAAAAAATCACTGAAGAAGTGATACCTTTTTTGACAAAAATTGAAAACGGGGTAATTAGGGAAGTGTGGGCAAAGAGATTGGCGGAAAAACTTGGTGTAGAAACTCGTGGTGTTTTAATCGAAATAGACAGAGTAAAAAGCGGAAGGCAGGTTACTATTAAGGCAAAAAACAATATTGATGTTAAAAAAGAATCGTCAAAAATAAATAAATTGATGAGAAGAGTTGTTGGTAGTTTGTTGATTGACGGCAGCGAGAGGATAAAAATTAAGGAAATTTTTGAAGGTTTAATCTTGGTTGGGAGTGAGGGAAAGTTGTTGGAATGGATATTGAAGTATGCCGATGGAGGAACGACAAAAGAAATAATTGAAAAGATACCTGCCGAACTTAGGGAAGTGGCCAGCGATGCTTACTTGAACGAGGGGGACCATTCCGAGGTGAAACTTAATGAGATAACAGAACTCTCTGTCCAGCTAGTAAGAGAGATGATAAAGGAAAGAAAAACAGCACTAACGGAGGAGATGATAAAGGCAAGTGACTTAAAAGATGAAGAAAAAGAGAATAAAATGTTTACAGAACTTAGCGAACTAAACAAGAAAGAGCGGAAACTGATAGCTCTTTTAGGTTGATTTTACGCACTTTTGTGGTAAGCTAGGTGAGAACATTATGGCTGAAAATAAAGGTAACCTCCCAATTCAAGTAAAAATTCAACAGATTCTCGATCTGGGGAAAGAACAAGGCTTTGTAACACAGGATGATATTTTGGAGTATTTTCCTCATGCTGAGTCACAGGTTAATGACTTGGATTATCTGTATGAACTCCTTTTTAAAGCGGATGTTGATGTCTTTGAAAGCGTAATAGCCGGTCAAGATGCTGAGATTGCCGAAGCTACTTCAGATCTTGAAAAGGAGCTTGAATCCCTATCAAAGATGGAGGAAACCGAGGTAAACGACCCAGTGAGGATGTATTTAAAAGAGATTGGACGAATCCCACTCTTAAAACGAGAAGAAGAAATTGCCTTGGCTCAAAAAGTTGACAGAGGAAATAAACACGCAAAAGACATGTTGACGAAGTCAAACCTTCGTTTGGTTGTCTCAATCGCCAAGAAATACATGGGGAGGGGAATGAGCTTTTTAGATTTAATTCAAGAAGGAAACAAGGGTTTGATCCGTGCGGTTGAGAAATATGATTGGACAAAGGGTTTTAAGTTTTCAACTTATGCAACTTGGTGGATAAGACAAGCAATTACTCGTGCCATTGCCGACCAAGCGAGGACAATTCGTATTCCTGTTCACATGGTAGAGACGATAAATAAACTGATTAGGACACAGAGAAAGTTGATGCAGGATCTTGGGAGAGAGCCCACAGATGAAGAGGTGGCGTCTGAACTTGAGATAGAACCGTCAAAGGTTCGAGAAATTTTGAAAATTGCTCAAAAAACAACTTCTTTGGAGACTCCAATTGGAGATGACGAAGACTCAATGCTGGGAGACTTTATTCCTGATGAAAGACAGGCAACCCCTTATGAAGCAACAAGTAAGCAACTTATGCATGAGAATTTGGAAGAGGCTTTAGGAAGCCTTACGGAACGTGAAAGTAAGGTTTTAAGAATGAGATTTGGTCTCGACGGCAGCAAACCACTAACTTTAGAAGAAGTAGGAAAGGTCTTTGGCGTTACACGTGAGCGTATCAGACAAATTGAAAGCAAAGCTTTGCGTAAATTAAGGCATCCTTCGAGAAGAAGAAAACTTCAGGACTATTTGGATTAGTTTTCATTTCCGATTTATTGGCTTGGAATAGGTTTGCCTGGGACCTCATGGTGTTTTTGACAACGGGAGGTGTAGTGATCTTTTGCACCTACAAGAAATATCGGGTCGTCGTACCTGGCTGGTTCCCCGTCGACTAAACGTTGGGTATGCTGAGCATCTTCGTTGCAGCTTGAACAAATAGCGGTAAATTTGTTTACTTTAACTGCTCTGGCCATTAAGTCCGGCATTGGACCAAAAGGTTCTCCTTTGAAATCCATGTCTAAACCAGCACAAAAAATGTTTATTCCGTGTCCTCTGGTATGGAGATAATAGTTGTCGATATATGACAAAACAACACCGAGATCTTTGTCGAAAAATTGAGCTTCATCAATAAAAATTGAGACTAGTGGTTCACGACCATCTTTAAGAGTAGGTTGACCGTCTTCTGATATGTCAAACATGTCAGCTAGGAGCTCAGACGAAGAAGATATGGGAGTTGCAGGGATGCTGTCGCCATTGTGAGTAGCAAGAATGTTTTCACCATAACGAGTATCTTGGGAGAAGTTGTATACGAGGTAGTCGACACCCTGAACTTTTCCCTGGATTTCTCTTCTTTTAATTAATCTTTTTAGTTCTGATGACTTACCGGAGAACATTGGACCGGCTTCTACTTCAATTGGGCTCATTGGGTCATTATTCCAGCTATTGAGGCAATTTGACAAGAGGGAAATTGGACGGTTAAGATTAATCTATGTTAATGAACCTAATTGTGAATGCGTTGGCTTTTTATGTAACTGCATATATTGTTCCTGGAGTGCGTATTGAAAACTTTGAATCTCTAGCTGTGGTAGCTATTGTTTGGGGTGTGTTGTCTGTGATTTTGAAGCCAATATTGGTGCTTCTGACACTACCTGTAAATATCATGACCTTGGGGCTTTTTACCTTTGTAATAAACGCTTTTATGATTATGATCATGGCTGGTTTAGTTAGAGGATTTAAGGTCGATAATTTTTCATCTGCGTTGCTTGCTGCGGTTGTTTTGGCTCTATTGAACGTAGTATTGGGAAAATTGAAGTAAAATACGCGCGAGCGTATAATACGGTAAAACACTTCTTCCGTTTGGGAAAAGGAGGGTACTTTGAGAGAAATTGTGCGTGTTTTAGATCTTAATGCCGGTTGGTGGCTTTGGATTCACATTGCGGGGAGGAAATTTTCCTTTTTACGTTCTGATCTTGATGGTGAAGGTTATGTCCGTGCAGAATCAGAGCGATCCGGTGATGTGGTCGTGAGCAATAATTGGCAAGAATTGGCTGATTTTCTCCGCATTGATGACAACGGTGAGATCAAGTTGAGCGATGTTGAGCTGTACGAACTTGTTTTAAATGAGCTCGTGAGGTCATTTGTTAATCAGCAGCGTCCCGAAACCGAGACACGGAGATTGCGTCTTGAATATATCAAGAGACTGGCAGAAACAGAGCCTGAAGTTGAAAGGCTTCTTCGGGATATCGATCGTTAATTTAGAGGGGCACTTAAGTGCCCCTTTTTTTTTGACAAAAACATTAGAACCAATGTTTTTGCTCAGGCTTGCGGAGAAGTATGATGATTTGATAAAATAACAGCGTTCGTTGATATTCCCCTGTAGCTCAGTTGGTAGAGCGCCTCCCTGTTAAGGAGGATGTCCGTGGTTCGAGTCCACGCGGGGGAGCAATACTGGATTTGCTGATCGCAAATCTATTCATGAACAAAATTGCATATACTGATATGTATGGCAATGGGTAATAAAAACGATAGGAAGCGTAAATTGGGTATAGTTGGTTGTGTAGTTGTAATAATGGCCCTCACCATTTTTGAACTTCCTGCACCGGTTGGGTTTGAAACAAGACCTCAAAATAATGTTTCTCTGGGTTGGCTGCTTTTCTTCTTAACAATTGTAGTTACTGAAATCGCTACTATTCTACTGATTTTTAAGAAACCTAAATTAGGAAGTATATTCGGGATAATAGTGGGATTGTTAAATATTTTTCAGGTTATAGCGGATCAACTTCATCTGCTTCAACCAGAAGTTGCTCCTTTAGGGTACACACTTCTTGAGTATTCCGTTGCTTTAGTTTCGATTGTGTTGATTTGTGTGTCTTTAAAAGTATATAAATCACATGGTAAAAAATAACGCAAAGTGGCATTGTCACATAAGAATAACTGCAACTGTCGTCCTCTGGGTGGAAAAATTTTAGAGGAGATAAAGAAGAGGGGAATTAGTAAATAAACATTGAACTACTGTATTTGAAGTAATATTGTAATATGTGGACTTGCCAAAAGTGTGGAAGGGTTTTTGAAAAAGAGAATCAGCCTCATAGCTGTAAAAAAGTTCCCCTTGAAGATCATTTTGCGAATAAGACAAAAGCAAAGGAACTGTTTGATTATTTATTCCTGACAGTAAATGAAGAAATAGGAAGGTCAAAAACAATTTCCCTTCCTTGTTGTATTCATCTTTTTGGTGTTTATGATTTTCTCGCGGCACTACCAAAAAAAGATGGTTTGGAGGTAAGGTTTGCCTTAGGTAGAAAACTTGTTAAGGCAAAGATGAGTGTTCCTATATCTGCAACTACATATAAAAATTGCTTTGATATCTTTTCAACAAATCAATTTAATAGGGAATTTATTGGTTGGTTAAAAGAATCCTATCACTTGAAGGATAGAGAATAATCCTTTAAGCACAAGACGGGTATAATATTCATTATGAATAAGAACCCTGTTGTAAATGCTCTTTGTGCTTCGACTTACATTGTTCTTGTTGTAAGTGTAATGAACTTTGTAACACAACCATTAAGAAATAAACCCGATACTTTTTTCGCTCCAGTTACTATTTTGTTTGTTTTTACTCTTTCTGCTGCAGTTATGGCGTTTCTGTTTTTCTACCAACCGTTACTGCTATTGATAGAAGGAAAGAAGAAGGAGGCTTTAAACTTGTTTGCAAAGACAGTTGGTGTCTTCGGAGTCATAACCGCAGTAGTTTTGACCTTACTTTATTCCGGCATTATATAATTTTTCTTTTTGAGGGTGCGCCGGTGGATGTGGGCCAGATTGCTATTACAACTATGGTGTAGCGAGCGTGAACACGAGCTTGGTTAGATGTTCATTTGTTTGCGCTCCAGGGGGTGGTCAGCTAGGTTCGTGTGAACGGTATCAAAACCCTTCGGATAGTCTTTGCCCAAACCTTTACAACAATGACCCTACGTGTAAAGGCGAGTGTAATAAGAACGTTAATAGATGTAAGAATGCGAGTGGCAAATATTCACAGGTAAATAAATGGTAAGTCGAGGTTGGAGCTCTTGCAGGGGTAATGGTCTATATTAGTTTTGATGAGTTACTTCCCACATGTTTCCGAAATGAACACGGACACAATGCAATTCTTGGAATAATTATTGGGATGATGATCGTGTCAACGAGTTTGTTATTCCTTTGATGATTTGTTTTCTCTGCTGATGGTTTTCCAGTGATAGAGATAGACGGGAATACCAATTAGAATCATTGAAAGGGAGGTGGAGAGTTGTCTTTTGCGTTGATTTGCTTGTTCCATATCATTTCTTTTTTTCATCTCTTCTGAAGATATGTCGAATTTCTCTCCTACAACAGGATCAGAATAATAAGTGTAATCGGAGACTCTGAAGATATAGTTTTTAATTCCAAGGTCTACTAGTTGGACACTGCCAATAATAGTGATTAGTAAACCGACAAAGGAGAATAAGTATAAATATAAGAGACGGAGACTGAATTTCATTAATAAAAAGTATAACACTCGGGCCCCAAATTTATTGGTATTGGCCTATAGCGTTGATTTTTAAAGGAGCTTGGGGTAAGATATGGGGCAAATTAACCCTATCTATGGAGGCTGATTATGGCTGAAGAAACGGTCGAAAAGTGGATTATCTGGACCAGGTGGCCGAATGACCGGGGGTGGGTGAAGCAACCGTTGGAATTTGACTCACCCAGCTCTGCTGACCCGGAAAAACTGCTTTTGCAGTTGTCGGGGTATGCAGTTAAAGTTTTGAAGGAAGGCGAAAAGCCGTAAGGTGTAGCCGGGGTAACCCGGCTTTTTTATGCTTGATTTTGTTTCGGTTTGGTTTGCGGTCATGTTATAGTAATCAGGTATGGAAGACAAAAGAGACGATACAAAGAAGGTGGCTGTTTGTTTGATAAAAAATACTGAAGGAAAATATTTGTTGACGAGACCAAGTGACGTAAAGCATTTTGGAGTATTTCAAGATGCTTGGTATCCACCGACCGGACATGTAAAGGAGGGAGAATCAATTATCGAAGCTTTGAGGAGAGAAGCAAAGGAAGAATTAAATATTGATGTCAAGCCGGTAAGACTAATTACGAAATGGAAACAGGATACACCTGGAGAAATTGCTTACTGGTGGGAGTGTGAAATAGTTGGAGGAGATATTCAAATGAATGAAGAAATTGCCGAGTACAAATATTTTTCTGCCGAAGAGTGTAAAAAGGTAAAAATGTGGCCGGCCGAGGAGAGTTTTTTTGAGAATTTTATCTGGACAAGCAAAGTAGAATAAATGAATTTGTTTGATATTTAGGGTAATATATTTTAGTGCGCAAGAATACAAAAATAAGAAAAGATGTAGTTGGTAAAACAAAGAAAATCTCAGGGCTTGATTGGTCCGGATTGTTTGGGGAAGTTATTGGTCTGTTAATCTGTTTGTGGTCGCTAGACAATATTCATAAGTGGGGGTTACCGTTTGTTATTCCAAAAGAGTATGTTTTATGGCTTCCTATCGCAAAATATACGTCCATCGTTAGTAGCATATTCAAGATGCTAGCAATTCTTATGAGATCAACTAAGATAAAAAACCTTATGCTGGCATTATCGTCGACGGCGGTGTGTGTTTCGATGTACTATTTGGTTAGAATATTTCCATTAGATTTCTCATTTATCAACCCGGCGATGAATTGGATGATGCGGGTTGTATTGTCGCTATCTTTTTTTGGAGTTGTTATGGGTGTGTTGGTAAGGTTTGTCAAGGCTGTTTGAAACATGCCTCTTGCTTTTGAAATGTAAGAATTCTTATAATGTGTTTAGATGGAAATAAAAATAAGTGTCCAGGGATTAAGTTTGGTGGGAGATTTGCATGTGCCTGATGAATCGCGAGCAATTGTAATAATTGCGGAGACTGAGAGTGATCGATGGTGGATACAAGATAATTTTATGATTAATCGGTTGGCTGAAGAAAAAATTGCCAGTTTGAGAGTGGGGTTGGTAAATGGAAAGTTGTACGGAGATGAAAGGGACAAAGAAGCAGTAAATAAGTTGACAGAGGAGATAATCGCTGTGACCAAGTGGTGCTTTGAGAACAATCATGTTTCAGGCCTTAAAATGGGATATTTAGGATATGGGTTAAATTCGGCGGGCCTATTATCGGCTTCATCATATTGGGGGCCAAAAATATCTGCTGTCGTGTCTGTTTACGGAAGACCAGACTTGGCTTATGACTTACTTGATTTAGTTGAGTCGCCAACGTTGTTAATTGTTGATGGTCAGAATAGAGTGATGGTTGAGCAAAATAAATTGGCACATGTAAAGCTCGGGTGTATAAAAAAAATGGAGTCTGTTGCCGATGGTGGAGACCTTATATTAATGGGAGAAAAGATTGCCTCCTTAACAGCAGGATGGTTTGTCAAGCATTTTTATACGGAATAGAATTGTCTTATGGCCACATTAATAAAAGGAATAAAAAAAGATTCGAGTGATGATGTGTTGAATAGGGAGATTAAAGAGCTGTTTTTAGAAATAACGGGTAATCTGAAATGGTTAAAAAAAGGACAAACGGTGTATTTGAAACCGGCCTTAAATTCACCAAGAAAGTATCCAGCTACCACTTACCCTGGAGTTATAAAAGTAGTTGCGGAGGAAATTAGAAAAAGGGGTGGAAACGTAATTGTTGGTGATCAATCTGGAATTGGCCATGTGCTTTCGGATAAAAATGGGGTTGTTAGGGGGAGTTCACTAGATTGCTATATAAAATCGGGAATGTCAAGCTCGGGAGAGGTATTTATTCCGTTTGAAGAAGGTGATTGGAAAAATGATTTTATAAAAATAAAAACAAAAGAAACGGGAAATTGGCCACACGGTTTTTACGTCGCAAAAAAAGTGGTTGAGGCAGATCACATAATTGCGTTGCCGAGAATTGCTACGCACGCACAGGCTGGGGTAACTTTGGGTTATAAAAATATGGTTGGAATTTTGAGAGAAGATAGTAGGGTTGAATTTCACAAAAAAGGACCCCTTAATAGCTTTATAAAATCCAGTGCAAATGGTGCAAACTTTGATGTAAAGCATGAGGATAGTGGAGAGTTTTTTTCTAAAATAGTGGAGATAAGTGCCTCAATAAAAAATAAAATTAGAGCGACATTGTTTGTGGGCACGAAGTGTATTGCTAACTATGGACCAGATAATGGATATATAGCAAAATCGGATACCGGAGTGTTGATTGCAAGTGATGATATGTTTTCCGCAGAAGTTGTTGCTTTGGCATACCTAACATATGTATATGAGAGTATTCCGTTTGTCGAAAAAATAAAACAAAAAGTAATCGTTAGAGCAAATGGAAAGATTGAGGAGTTGGGAAAAAGTTCAGTTTGGGAAAATGGATTTATTAAGCATGCGCTTCAACTGGGTTGGGGAAAAAAGGACTTTGTTTTATCCTATAAGGATATACCTGCTTCTATGAAAGAAAAACTTGGAAAACTTTTAAGATAATTCTATTTGTTGAGACTGTGCAGGAGAGAATAACCGCCGATTGCAAGAAGAAGGGAACCGAACAAATTTGAGAGGATAGCCGTCCAGAGATATTTACCAAACGGTACTCGATATACCCCTCCGGTTATGGAGACGATTTTTCCTCCGAACTGGGGAACAAATCTGGCAAACAAGAGAAACCATACCGAGTCGGCCGGAAATTTTCCCAAACCAAAAGGCAATTTTTTTCTTTGTTTGTCAAAATCAGCAATTTGACCTAAACCTCTCCCGATAAAATATTCAATCACAGCAGCTAGGTTGTTTCCCATCCATGAAACAAAGACTCCTACAGTAGGTCCGAAAATAGCGCCGTTCAAAATAACTATTGGGTCTGTAGGTATGGGAGTGGCCGACAAGATTCCCATGAGGAGAATACTGAAAAGCGGTCCTGCAATTCCTGTTTTAGGAATGTGTCGTTCGATGTTTACAATATCGCGAGCAAAAAAGAAAATAAGGCCAATTGGAACTAAAAAGGTGAGGATAGCAATAACTGCGTTACGAAACCCTTTGGAGAATTTAATCTTCATGACTTTTTCATTATATATTAGGAGAAATTAGAATGTTTTCCAGATTTATTAATTTATGCAATAATGAGTTAGTTATAAAATTAATCGAAAAAAATGAAAAGGCCTGCCAAAAAAATGAAAGTGAGTACTGGGGTACTTGGTGCTGTAGGTGCAGCAGTCGTTGGTGTTGCTGCCGGTGCAGCAGCAATGTTTTTCTCAGAAAAGGAAAATAGAGATAAAGTGAAGAAGACTGTTGATCAAACAGTTAAGAAGGGGAAAGTGGAGCTTGCTAAAGCAAAAAAAAGAATCTCTGTTGCAAAGAAGAAACTTATTAAAAAATAAGATTCTGATGAAAATGGGGCTCTAAATGAGCCCCATTTTTTTGCCGACAATTTCAAATTTTTCAATTCCGAAGTCGAGGTCTTTTATAGTGTGAGCTGCCGACGGC
>Ga0172375_10008603_pt1 | contig 13681 bp, 1 predicted proteins | sample LakKiv1m_FD_114537 | JGI IMG/M metagenome (GOLD analysis project Ga0172375, IMG submission 114537) | Freshwater microbial communities from Kabuno Bay, South-Kivu, Congo - kab_092012_11.1m | ecosystem: Environmental > Aquatic > Freshwater > Lake | place: Democratic Republic of the Congo...
AATCTGCAAACTACTAATAGGGCTAACCTTAATCTAGCTGGTACTACTACCGGTAACCTTAATATTCTTGATCGTACTGGTTCTGCTTTCACTACCTTTGATACCTTGAATGGAAGAGTTGGGATTGGGACGAGTAGTCCGGGGACAAAGCTTGATATTAACCATGCTACTGCCGGAAATTTTGGTCTAACGCTGACCAATACAGGAAGTGCGAACTGGATTGCTCAGCAACAAATGCTGGCTCCAAACATAACTGCCGGTCAAAATACTTACTTTGCCCTAGGTAAAGCTGCCTCCAATAACAATCGCGCTGCATGGAATTATCACCACGTTAGCGACGGCTCAACCAGTAACTATATGAATTTTTCTTTCTATGGCAACTCTGATACGACTGGATTATTTTTAACTGCTGCTGGCAATGTCGGTATCGACACCACCTCCCCCACCTCGCCTCTGCACATATATGCCCAATATGGTAATAATGCCGGAGCAGTCATTGACCAAAGATACAGTGGCGATATCTTAACCGCCTCAGCCTCAGGTACTCCCAAGTTCACCATTAACAACTCTGGCAACATCTCTCTTCTGGGTGGAGTTAGCCACTCCATCAGCGATGCCTCCGGCAACCTCACTATTAACTCCGCTGGCTCTCTCATCCTCGCCGACACCAACATCCAACTCTCCGGTGGATCCACCACCCTTGATGTCTACAACAACTCAGCTGACACCACCTTATCTCTTAACAACTCCAGTGCTACCTATCGCTCCCACCTTTCTCTAGAAGGTCAAATCAAACTCGGTTCTTACACCGCTACCCCATCAGCCATCGCTGCCGGATCCGTCTACTATGACTCCACCCTCGACAAACCCTACTACTATAACGGCTTGGGCAACTGGGTTCCCTTCGGCTCAGGTGACGGTAGTGGCACCTCCTACTGGTCTCTCGCCAATGGCTTACTCTACCCCAACAACTCCACTTTAGACCTCACCATCGGTGGCTCCTCCACTAGCTCCGCTGCTTTCGCCTTCACCGGCATCTCCACCTCTACCAGAACCGCCACTATCTCAGGTAACTTAGCCCTCTCTGTTCCCACTGGTTCTGCTCCCACCACCTCACTTAATATCCTTAACGGCGGCAGCTTCAACATCAAAACCTCAGTCGGAGGCGATGCTGGCCTCACTTCTCGCCTCTTTGTCAGCAATGCCGGTAACATTGGTATCGGGACTACCTCTCCAGAACAAAAACTCCACGTCTACTCAGATATCTCTGACGCCATTTCCGTAATTGACGTACCAAACAACGAGCTCTACGACCCACTAACAGCCTACAGAATAAATAGCCAAACCGTCTGGAATATTGGCGTGGATAATAGTGATTCTAATAAATTCAAAATTAGTAATGGTGGCAACTGGAATAACATTGGTGCGAACGATGTCCTGACTATTGATTCCTCCGGTAACGTCGGTATTGGCACCACTACTCCAGGAGCCAAACTCGACATAGCTGGTGCCTCCTCCACCATCACCAATACCTCAGGCGACATCACCATTAACTCAGCCTCTGGTAAGATCTCCTTCGCCGGTGACTCTCTCAACAACTTCCTACATGCCACTGCCTCAGGCCAGATCAAGCCCGGCTCCTATGGCAGCAACCCCTACCCCATTGGTGACGGCGCCATCATCTATCGCTCCGACTTAGGTCAGCTCTACTACTACAACGGCACCTCCACCTCCTGGCAATCTATGGGCTCCGGCTCCGGCTACTGGGACGCCTTCAGCGGTCTTCTCTTCCCCTCCAACTACTCCACCTATGATCTAGCTGTTGGTGGCAATACCACCGCCTCAGCCAAGTTCTTTGTCAACCACTCCACCGGAGCCATCAAGATCGCCGACACTGCCGGTACCGATTTCCACACCATCGCCAATGACAATAACAACCTCAAGATTACTGGTAGCACCAATGGCAGCAAAGTCATCCTCCAACCTGACTTACAAATCAATGGTGGTGATATCTTAGGCTCATCCGGTTCAACCAGAATCTCTCTAGTTGACTCCCTCAGTCTCACCTCCGTCTCTGGCTTCCTGGCCGTTGACCGAGCCGCCACCATCTCTGCCGGTTTAGCCAGTGATCTTGTCCTCAACCTAAAAGGTGCCGCCAGCCAAACCGCCAGATATATGGCCATCACCAGTAATGGTGGTAGCACCGGTAACATCCTTACCGTCGACAGCTCAGGTAATGTCGGTATCGGTGACACCTCACCCAGCGCCAAACTCGACGTATCCGGTTCTGCTACAATCTCCGGTACTCTTGCTGTCGGTGTCATGAATCAAGCTGATGCTGGCACTTGTGATGCCGCTGCCGAAGGTCGCATCTTCTACGACAAAGGTACTCGTATCTACAAAGCCTGCACCTACAACTCAGCCAACACCTCTTACGCCTGGCGCCCCCTAGGTGGTCTCTCTGACCAACATCGTCGTGATGTTTCCACCGACTCAGTCGTCAATAATCAGATCGTTCGGAAAGGTTGGACATATGGCACTGGTACTGGTGCTGTCGGCGTCACTGCCACCATCTCCTACGGCATCACCTTCGACGACATCCCCATAGCCATTGCTGCCCGCGCCGGTAACAAAACCGCCGCTCCTGCTCCCACCAGCCTTAGCGATTGTACCTCCAGCACCTACTACATCGAAAAAGGTGTTTCCATGAAAAACATCAGCACCACTGGCTTCCAAATCGAAGTCGGCAGCGGCACTGGAGCTTACGACACTAGCGACTATGTCTGTTTCACCTGGATCGCCATCGGTTCCTACTCATCAGGTTACGGTGCTGACCTAGCTGAGTACTATCTTACTCACGACGCCAGCCTTGACGCTGCCGAAATCGTCGCCATTGATCCTGACAACGACATCGCCGTCATCAAAGCTGATCCAACCGCCAACCCGGCTGTTGTCGGCGTCGTTTCCACCCAAGCTGGCGCCATCCTTGGTAACAAGGACGGTACCACCCCAGGCGTTGATACCTCCATCACCGGTCAGGAAGTTGAGAATGGTAGTAAAACTGTCCCTGTCGCTCTCGCCGGCCGAGTTCCCGTCAAGGTTAGCCTCGAGAACGGACCCATCTATCGAGGCGATGCACTTACCCTCTCGCCCACCCTTCCTGGTACCGCCGTCAAAGCCACTACTCCCGGTCCCATCATCGGTCGAGCTTTGGAAAACTTCACCGGTACTGCCACCATCATCGACTCCCTAAATCCAGATCAGATCAACAATGAACAGGAACTTGAACAAGAAGCCTTCGATGATCTTAATCAAGGCATTGGTAAGATCATGGTCTTCATCCAAAACTCCTACTTCTCTCCCGTCATGACCGCTTCCTCTGCCACTTCCTCAGCCACCATTGCCTTTGATCACCAAGGCAACCTCATCAACCCCAACGATAATCTAACAGCTCAAGCCCAAGCCTCCACCCAAACCAACCCCTCCTTCTTTGATCGCTTCATCTCCCTCATCGTCAAGAACCTAACTGCTCTAAACATCACCAGCCGCTCCATCTCAACCCAAGAACTCGTCTCCCCCTTGGTTCATGCCGACCAGGTTACTACCAACACCCTCACCACCAACCTCATCAAGCCTCAGTCAGACTCTGACTTAATTCTTTCGCTTAACAACCAGTCTGCTACCACTGCAGCTCAGCTTCTCATCACCGACAACCAAGACAATACTGTCGCCAGCATCGACTCCTCAGGTAATGCCACCTTCTCAGGAGAGCTTACCGCCACCTCTGCCAGGTTTGACTCCCTCGAGGTTGACAACCTCAAAGCCAACCAAATCGAAGGCCTAACCGACACCCTCTCCCAGATCAAATCAGCCTCAGAAGCAGCCAGACTCTTCCTAGATCGCCTTACCGCCAAACACTCTGCTCAGGATGAGTCTCTAAGCGTCACTGCCCAACAACTCATCTCTACTAGCAGTAGCCAACTCCTCTCCTCTCTCGAAGACAACTTCACTCTTGACAGTGATGGCACCCACCTGGCTCTGACCGGTCTCTCCTCCGACTACGCCTACTTCAGCGACTATCTCGCCGTTGAAGGCACCTTAATGACCAACGACCTCTACGTCGAAAACAACCTCATCACCTCCTCAATCTCAAGCCCCTTAGATGCTACTGACCAAACCCTCTATCTTCAACCCACTGGTACTGGTGCCATCAACCTTCTAGCAGGTCTTCTCATTCTTGATGAATCAGGCACCGTTTCCTTAAATGGCAATCTTCTAGTCACCGGTACCCTCGAATCAGGCTCTGCCACCATCTCAGGAACTCTCGACCTTAGAGCTACCAACCTCGACAACAGCGGAGAAGCTACCCACTCCGGCTTTGGTCGTCTCCTCTCTGTTTACAATGAGCAAGGTGAACAAGTTGCCAGTGTTAATGCCTCTGGCTCAGCCCAGTTTAACAACCTCACCACTCGCCAAATCATCATCGCCGCCTCCCAAGACTCCACCCCATCAGCCAACCAGACCTCAACCAGCAGTAACACCACCATCGGTACCGCTACCATCCCCGCTGGCGAACTCACCACTTACATCGAAAACAACAATATTTCAGACACTACCTTGATCTACCTAACCCCCATCTCCGACACCAAAAACCAGGTCCTTTATGTTAAAAATAAGTATAGCTGTCCGATTGATGCCCCCCTCTCCTGCCAACCTTTCTTCACCGTTGCCATCAACCAGCCCACCACGCAAGACATCCAATTTAACTACTGGCTCATCCAGACTCAATAATCTATGGTACTTAATATAAAACCCACTATCTTAAAAATCTCCTCTTACACAAAACACACCCTCTTAAAAGTTCCACCCCTAATCAGACAAATCCGTCCTACCATCACCACCCACTACCACCGATTTAAAAGAAATCCTCGCCACTACATACTTACCCACCGTCGCCAAACCTTAATTACCATCCCCCTCCTCCTTGTTTTTCTCTTTGGTCTAATCAACTCAAGCCTTACTTTCTTAAGCAATCTCCCTCCCCAAGCACCACCCTTCACCACCCCTCTCATCTCCGACTACTATATTCACGCCGAAAACCAAATCTTTTCTGCCAAGCTAGGTCACAAAGATACCAAGTCTCCCACAATCAACTTCCGCGTTAACGACCAAGACATCACCTTTTCTCTCAAAGACGCCAATCCCACCAAACCTAAGAAAAAAGGTCAGTCCCTCATCTTTGAAAACGTGGCTGACCATCTCAACATTTCCTATCAAACTCTACCAAACGGTATCAAAGAAGAGCTAATCCTTACTAAACTACCAACTACTAACTCTTTCTACTTCACCCTCGACTACTCCAATCTTAATAGTCCCCAAGTCCTCAATAATATTAATGCTCCAGTTTTTTACGACCAAGAAGGCAACTATCTTTTCCACTTCGAAAAACCCTTCGCCTACGACTCAGCTGGCAATAGAACCGATGACGCCACCCTCATCATCAAAACCGATCCAGATACCAACAAATATATCGCCCAACTCTCTGTCTCTCAAACCTGGCTCTCCTCCCCCGACCGTGTCTACCCCGTCTACATCGACCCCACTATCGTTCACGACACCTCCTCAGAATTCTCCGGCGCCATGAACCGAACCCAAGACACAGGATCCGGTACTACACCTTCAATCGAGTCTCACCATAAACAACTTACCGCCGATGCCTATACTGTTGGTCTCTGGCATCTTGACGAAAGTACCGAAAATACCTGCAGTGGCGGTGAGGACGCTTGCGACCTTAGTGGAAATAACAATCACTTCATCTCCAATAGCTCAACCATTGATACTGGCATAATCAACAATGGTCGATCACTAAACGGAACCAGTGATTATCTATACGCAGTAAACTCAACTACTCTCAGCCCATATACCAGCGATTTCACTGTAGAAGCCTGGGTCAAACCAGGAACCGTTGATGGAACACAACACCGAATCTACGAAGATTACAGCGATGCAGGTACTGGCGCATTAGTTCTACTCTGGATCAACGTAGACAATAAATTTGGCGGCTATTATCGAGATGCAGCCAGTCAGTCACTAATAACTTCTGGATCCACAACACCCGTCGTCGGCCAATGGTATCACGTAGCCATGGTCAAACAAGGCAAAACCGCTAGACTTTACGTCAATGGAGTGCTTGAACACACTGTTGAAAACACATCGATTGGTAGCATCGATGTTTCAGCCGGCACAGGCCCACAAATTGGTCGATATGGAGCCGGCAACAATTCTTTCTACCATGGAATCGTTGATGAAATCAGATTAAGCAATACAGCTAGATCTTCCGAAGAAATAAAAGCAAATGCACAATTTTTCCCTTCCAGTGTCTACACCTCCCCCGTTATTGACCTCATCAATGCCACTAGCTTTAATTCCTTTTCCTGGTCAGGCACTGGCATCCCTACCGGAGATGGCGAAACCGCTAGCAGTAGTTCTGGTTTAGTTGCTCAGTGGAACCTAAACGAAACCTCTGGCACCACTGCCAGCGTTGCTACTGGTTCTTGTGGTTCTACCTGTAACGGCACTCTCACCGGTTTTTCCAACACCACAGGACAAGACGTTATCAATAACTCAGGTTGGACCAACCAATTTAAACGTTGGGGTGCTGGTGCTATCAACCTCGATGGTACCGACGACTATGTAACAGTAGCTGATAACAACTCGCTTGATATTACCTCCGCTCTCACCATCGAAGCCTGGATCAAACCCAGCGACTCCACAGCCATGCAAGTCATTGTCGGCAAACGTGACGCATCTGCCGTAGAAGGTAACTATGTTTTCAGAACTGCTAGTGGCTATGCCACCCAACTTGAATTCTTCTATTCCTACTCTGGCAGCTGGAATATCTACACCACCACCAATGCAAACATTACACCAGGAAAATGGTCTCATGTCGTTGTCACTCACGATGGATCATCACCCAAAATTTACGAAAACGGCCGTCTTCTTGCCGGTAGCTGTACCACCGGTACCTGTAACCACTCGCTCACCCCTGACAATAACTCCTTTGGAATTGGCCGATCTGGTGATCTGGTTGGCCAATACTTTAAAGGCACTATTGACACCGTCCGCATCTATTCCCGCGCTCTCACTGCCAGCGAAATCCTCAGCAACTACAACCACACCCAACTCCAATTCCAAACCAGAACCAGCACTGACTCAGCCTCTTGGGAAGACTGGAAAACCACCAGTAACGACACCCAAATATATTCCTTTGACAACAATCTCCTCTTCAACCCTTCCCAGTCAGGTCTGATTGGCTACTGGCCACTCGATGAAACCAGTGACAACACCTGTTCTGGAGGAGAAGACGCCTGTGACGCCACCAGCAACTCTAATGACGGTACTCTTGCAGGCACAAGTTTTATTACCGATGGAGTTTTTGGCAAAGGCAGACGGTTTTCTGGAACCTCCATCAATGTCGGCAACGTCTCTCCTCTAAGCTCTCTTGAGTACAACAGTAACATGACCTTCAGTGCCTGGATAAAAACCGGCACCGACCATAGTGGCACCATTTTCTCCAAACAAGAATCATCAGGCAACTATCGCGGCTACAATCTCCAAACCGGTTCTGGTGGATATATCTACTTCCAACTCGTTAACACCTACTCCTCCAACACCCTTGAAGTTAGGTCATCCAGTAACTTAAATTACTACGACAACCAATGGCACTTAGTTACCGCTACCTACGACGGTTCTGCTACTCCTGCGGGCGTCAAGATCTACTTCGATGGCCTTGAGGTTGCTACCACCACCACCATCAACTCTCTAAGCGCCACTATTGCCAACTCCTCCCCTTTCCACATCGGCTCTCGCAATGGCGCCGCCCAGTTCTTCAACGGCCTCATCGACGAAGTCCGTGTCTTTAACTCCGTCCTTGACTCTGAAACCATCAAAGATCAGTACGTTTTAGGGTCAACCAATCATTTAAGTCTCCACCCCTCCCTTGACGCCATCTTAAAAAACGAGGGTGACGCCAGCCTAAATCTTCGTACTGGCAAACTCAAAGTCGATCACGCCACCGTCGCCTACTACAGTTTGGATGAAACCGGTGGATCTAGTGCTTACATCAAAGATCTCTCGCCCAATGGCAATCACGGCACCCCAACCGGCACCAGTGTCACCAATGGCATATCTAATAAAGCCAGAAGTTTTAACGGATCCTCAGACTATATTCTCATCCCCAGCTCCAGTTCTTTCAATGTCAGTAACTTAACCATTGAAGCTTGGGTGTACTCCAGCAATTTTAACCAATATGGATTTATCTTCGAAAAAACTATCGGAGGAGCAGTTAATACCCAATACTCATGTTTTTTCAACGCCACAAATGTCTTCTACTTTCGTACCTACAACACCTCTGCTACCGGTCACGATCTAACCCTCACCACCTCAAGCTTCTTCATTCCCAACCAATGGAACCATGTCGCCTGTATTTACAATGGTTCCACCAAACAAATCTTCGTCAATGGCGCCCTCGCTGCTTCAGTTGCTTACACTCAGACTCTCCAAACTGGCACGGGAACCTCAATTATTGGTGCCTATGGTTCTGGAACCAGCTATTTCTTTAACGGCAAAATTGATGAGCTCAGAGTCAGTAATGTTGCCCGCACCGCCACCGAGATCGCCGAAAGCTACCGTCTCGGGCGCAACCACAAATTTAGTCTCATCAGTACCTCATCCAACAACCTATCAACCACCGACCACTTACCCATCTCCATTGCTGCCGACGAACCAGGTACATATCTCCAAACCAGCATCTCCGAAAGCTCATACAAAGACCTGGAACCAGAAAACAACACTGTTGCCCTCTACCACCTAGAAGAAAACAGTCCGTCCAGCTCATATCTCGTTCAAGACTCATCCGTCTACAAAAATCATGGCACCCCCACCTCCATCACCCTCGATCAGGGTGTTATAGGCAATGGTGCCAAATTTACTGGCACCCCAGCGCTAATAAACTTAGGCAACCCCTCCACTCTTCAAATGACTGGTAATCAAACCATCGAGATGTGGATCTATCCCACTAGCTTTGCTCTACGAAGAAATCCCTTCTGCAAAGCCTATGGTGGCGAGGGTTGTATTACCCAAGAAACCACTGGTGTTCTCAATTACTACTACGGTACTGCCGGTGGAAACACCACTCCCTATCAAGCTTTTAACTCCTCAGCGGCACTCGAATTAAACAAATGGACCCACATCGCCGTCGTCCGAGACCTCACCAACATGACTCTCACCTGGTACTTCAATGGTGTCGTCGTCAACACTGCCGCCGCCTCATATGCCTCTGCTACTGCTGGATCTCTCACTGCTTACATCGGCTACGGCTATACCAACTACTTTATAGGCTCCATCGATGAGTTCCGTATTAGCAATGTAGCCAGAAGTGCCGAAAAAATCCGCCAATCTTATGAAGCCGGTAAACGTACTCATTCCATTACTATCGACTTTGGCGCCTCACTTGATAGTGGTAACTTAATCTCCAACTCATCCGACACCTCCTTTACCATTGATGCCACCACCAAAGGTCTCTCCCAAAAAGGTGCCAATCTCTACACCGGTGACACCATCATCATCAAAGAAAACTACGATGGCACAGAATACATCGCCCAAGGCGAAGTCGCCTCAGTCAATAAAAGTACCGGCGCCGTCACTGTTTCAAGTTGGCAATCAGGTTCAACCTTCCCTGCCAGTGGTTTTACTATCAATGCCACCGTCTTTAAGTGGCAAACCGAGTACATCAACATTTCCAATATCCCCGATCAAGACCGAGACACTATTTACAACATTGGCCTTAAAATTACCGATGGTAATCAAGGCCGGTCTATCTGGATTGACAACTTAAGAAAATCCGGTGGCTACTATACCAACAACCTCTCCACCAGCATCGACTCCACTCCCAACCGCTACTTCCAGTACCGTGCCATCTTAACCTCTGCCGACAGCCAAGTGACTCCCACCTTAAACTCAGTCACTCTCGACTATGTCCAAAACTATACCCCCAACCAACCAACCTTCGAAGACGCCTATGTTCATGACAATCTCTATACCCCAGACTCCACCCCCACTATCCGCTTCTCTACCACTGACGACGATAATGATGATATAAATTACCAAGTCCAGATCTACACCGACGCCGACTTTAGCTCCCCCACGAGTTACACAAGCGGCACCGACTCTGGTTTTGCCAACATCACCACCCCCGCTGATACCGCTCCTTTCAACGAAGGCGACACCATTAGCTTCACCTTCCCTACCCTTACCAACAGCACTACTTACTTTTACCGAGTCCGTGCCATCGACCCTAGTGGTACCAACAGCTACGGCGACTGGTCTGCCACCAAATCCTTTACTATCAACACCTCACTTACCAACAACGCCTGGCACCAAACCCACGCTGATCAATTCTCCACCGATACTGCTTCCCTCTTCATTAACATTAGCGATGCCAGCAACTCCGTCACCATCAACAACCCTCTCATCTATCGCACTGTTACTATCAACAACTCAGGATCACAGCAGAGTAACTATGATGCTCTCATCGAACTAGACACCGCCTCTCTCATATCTGCTGGTAAAATGCAATCAGACTGTGATGATATTCGTTTCTGGACAGATAATACCTTAACCACCAATCTAAACTACTATCTTGAATCCGGTTGCAACACCAGCACTACCCAAATCTGGGTCGAGATTCCCACTCTAGCAGTCGGCGACAACGTCATCTACCTCTCCTACAACGACGCCACCGCAATCTCTGGATCCCAAACCTGGAGTACCACTAGCTACATCGGAGCCTTCTCCGCATCCTGTCCAACCGGCTGGACCAGTGTTAGTGCCATCAACGATTCTTATCGCTTCATTCGCGGTAACACTACTTACGGTACCACTGGTGGCCAAACCACTCATACTCACACCATCTCTGGTACTGCCGCATATGCTGGTTATACCCAAGCTGGCCAAAACGTCACCAGTAGTCAGGCCGCCAGCAGCAACCACACACATAACTATAACTGGACTACTAGTGGACCCACTGAATATCAACCTCCTTACAAAGATGTTGTCTACTGCTCATACAACACCGCCGCTACCATCCCCGACTCAGTCCCCACTAGCTTTATCGGTTTCTTTAGCTCCACCCCTACTGGCTGGACCATTGACTCCGGTTTCAACACCCTCTTCCCCAGAGGTAATACCTCAGCCGGTGGTACTGGCGGCAGTGAGACTCACACTCACACTTTTGGAGGCAGTCTAGGAGCACCTAGCGCTTGGGTTTACAACGAAGCGGGTGTTGATATTCGCCCCAGCACCACTCACAGCCATACTGTTAGTACCACCAGTACCGCCACCGGCTCTCATGTCCCCCCGTATTACACCCTCAATTTTTCCAACCCCAACAGCACTACCTACTTACCAAAAGGTATCATCTCCATCTTGAATGGAGCCACTCTACCTCCGCTTGGCTGGACACGCTTTTCAGCTCTTGATACCAATTTCCTTCGCGCCGACAGCACTGCTGGTAACACTGGTGGCAGCAGTAGCCATACCCACACCTACTCTGCTTCATCAGGACAAAGAAACACCGACCAAACCGCTACCGGAGACTCGGGCATCAGCGTTGCTGGCAAAACCCACTATCACACTCTATCAGGCACCTCATCTAGCACCAGCACTCTACCTCCCTACATTGATGTCGTTTTTGCTCAAAAAAATAATGACACCACCACTAAAACCTTAGGCGATGAAGTCACAAAACCCACTCTCACCTCTACCAAAATAACCGGAGCCCAAATCCATGATGCTAATTGGCACCAACTCACCTTTAATGATGATGAAACCACCGGCTCTATCTATTACCAAATCCTCTATAACAACTCTGGCACTCCTACTCTCATTCCTGATGGCATCCTCTCAGGTAACTCCACTGGTTTCACCACCTCACCTGTCAACCTCTCCAGTATCTCCAAAACCACCTACCCCGAACTATATATCAAAGCCAACTTCACCTACTCCGGTGGCGCCCCCATTCTCTACGACTGGACCGTCACCACCAACGATCCACCCAACACTCCCACCCTCGACTCACCCGCCAGTGGCAGCAAGCAGGTCACCATTCTCCCCACCTTAAAAACCACCGCCACTGATCCGGAAAGCGACTATCTCCGCTACAAGATCCAACTCTGCACCAACGAAGCCATGACCGAGAACTGCCAGACCTTTGACCAAACCAGCTCTCAAACCGGCTGGTCAGGCCAAGACACTCAAAGCAACACTGCCTACACCTCCGGAACCCAAGCCTCATATACCCTCCAAACTGCCCTCTCCCATAACCAAACCTATTACTGGCGCTCCTATGCCATTGACCCTGGTGGCAGCAACACCTGGAGCACCACCCAAACCTACCCCTCCTACTTCACCACCATCCACGTTGTCCCTCCTTCTGAGTGTGTTGCTGAAGTCGCACCCGACTTTAGCAGTATCATCATCCGTTGGGTCGACAATACCCTTAACGAAGATTCATTTGAATTAGAAAAGAAAATCAATTCTGGCGCCTTCACCAACATCCAGACCACTCTGCCTGATATCACCTCATATCAAGACTCAACAGTCTCTGCCACCAATGCCTATCAATACCGTGTCAGAACCATCATCAACTCCGACCCATCAGTCTGGTGTACCACCGCAGTTCTTGACCTAGGTACCGGTAGCTTCCAGTTTGAAGGGCTTCAACTAGAAGGACTTCAAGTCCATTAGTAATCAACCAAGCTTATCCAACTACACCTACTCCATTAAAAGCACAATCCTCATATACATTTCCTATAACTCTATCAATCTACTATCATCTACCAATCAGCATATCAAAACATAAACTAGAATATCTTAAGACATCAGCTCTCCTGCCTTGTTTCTTTATCCCCCGCCAACCAAGACACTCCTCAACTCCTCCCCCGTCACCAACCCACATCCTGATTTTGTTTAAGCTGCTTTCTTCTCATCTCCCCCCCATTATTCTCCTACACTCTTCCCATTAATCATTTTTTAAAAACCAAAAACTTCCTCCACCAAACAACCCATTTTCTTTTAACCTTTCAAGGCCTTCTTCGACAATTAATCACCAACCATTTCCTCAAAACGTCCCAAACACCCCCTAGAACCGTTCCCAGCCTCAAACATTCTCTCTCAACTAGCCACAAACACTACATAACAACACCAACAAACACTTTCCTACCCTCTCTCCAATTAATCCATCTCCATCCACGCCGCCCTACTCCACCAACAACAAACACCAACTATCTACTTCTCGCCAATAATATCTCCAACTCCTAATCAAAAAAAATTGCTCAGTTCATCTAGTTATCCGTATATTCACACGTATCCCAATATCTACTCAATACCTCCTCCCTTAATAACTAAAGTGAACACATTTTGTCTACTCAATCTCCATATCCCACTCTCTTCCCCCAATACTCTAAAATGAACTAAGTACTTAAGGTATCTGTATGTCTTAAATATGTCTGTTAAAAGCAATCTCTTTTCCCGTCTTACTCGTACCCGTTTGTTGTTTCCCTTGTTGTTGATTGTCTTGCTTCTTCCTGCTGTCTACTGGTATACCACAAGACCTAAAGAGACT
>Ga0172375_10008604_pt1 | contig 13679 bp, 28 predicted proteins | sample LakKiv1m_FD_114537 | JGI IMG/M metagenome (GOLD analysis project Ga0172375, IMG submission 114537) | Freshwater microbial communities from Kabuno Bay, South-Kivu, Congo - kab_092012_11.1m | ecosystem: Environmental > Aquatic > Freshwater > Lake | place: Democratic Republic of the Congo...
AAATCAGTCATATCTCACCTCAGTCTTATTATACCCTATCCTTGCATTTACCACATACTTCTAAGACTGAGCGAACATATTGGAAGTCCAACATATCCTTATCCAGTATCGCCTTAATTTTCCAACAATCGTCAAATTTTTTACAACTCATAGCATCACCGCTCCTATTTTATAACCTACTTCTGATATTTTGTCTAAAGGCCATATAAAATAAAGGATAGACTGAGGCTCATAGATATAGAACCCCAACCCATCTACGTAGAATATATTAAACGCATGGTTATTGCCACGATAGCTACCTAATGCCAGCCCGATTGAATTTAACCCACATTGCTTCTTACATGCTACCATCACTGATAACGCATCATATACACAATCAACTGTACTTGGCTTATAAAATGAATCAGTCTTATTCACACATCTAAAAGCAGTCTTCCATCCCTCTAAATCTGTATAGGTATACGAATAATGCAAAGTAGTCAGCGGATTTTTGAGTCCATTTGTATCAATCAACAACTGCATATCCTTTTCAGTCATAGTCTTGTATGCAGAAGCTGACACAGGCGCAGATATCACACACACGAGAACAACAAGCAATTCTAAAAGCAGAAACTTCATTTTGCCCAACCTTTTGAGGAACAAACCTGCCATGCTATTTTTCCTATTCTATATAAACAACTCCAGAACGGGTTACTTCACCAGGGTTAGTTGTCCATGATGGTTGGACTTCTTTGATTTCTATATAATCTCCCATCACCACGGCAATACCCAATGCTGAATTTGACCATATTCTATTACTCGTATTTACGCCCAATGTTTGGATCAAGGTATCAGTTGTATCATTCAATCTGATATACATTGACCAATCCTCATTTGAACCCGCTATCCCAGCATACGAATATATGTAAACTCTTTTAATAGTTCCGCTCTTTGGAATATATACTCGCCACCTATCTGAGATAGCGCTTGGCGCAATCTGTTGGCTTCCCCAATATAATGTCTGACTGTCAGTAGTAGTAACTTGTGGATAGGCCTGAACCTGCACCGTATATTTTGGTGTACCAATTATGGTATCAACATAATTCTTGGTGGCAGCATCTTGAGCAAGTAGCGGGTCAGCAAGTGCGTTAATATAATGGGTGCTCATATTAATAGCTCCACCCATCGTTAAGGTTCCATGTATATCAGCATTGTCTATAACATCAAGGTCATTAGTGACATTGACATCATTCCCCGCATTTACATCCTGATCTGTGTCCATATCCCCTGTAGAATGTATTACCCCTGTAACATCCAAAGCAGATGTGGGAGTTAAATCATTGATTCCAACTCTTCCGCCCGAAGGCATCAACCTAAGAAACCCAAATATATCACTGGTTATATTTGAGTAGAGCGCACCAATCGTGTAACTCAACTGTATTCCGTTTTCCCCACCACCATCATGCAAATGAAGCATGAGAGCAGGGTTAGTTGTCCCTATACCATATCTTCCCATTGGTACATCAAAATAGATATTAGTATCACCCAAACTTGTTGCCCCATCCCAATAAGCTAATCTTGTTGGAGCACCACCACCAGTTACATTACCCGTTCCTAAAGTAGATACATCTACTCCGTCCACCAGCCCTACATTAGTTATTGGCAGTGTTCCCATATCAAGCGCACCTGCGTTGATTGATAATGGTGAATCACCAATAGTTGAGCCACTTGTCCATTCAGTAATAAAGGTATTTGTTCCACTGCCCGTTACATTTCCACCGCTTCCCACTACTAAGTCTGCAAGTGTATGTGTACCTGAGACAGCATCGGTAAGTATCATATTTCCCGCCCCATCCCTCGACACCCACGTATTACCATTGTAGATGTTAAGTTCGTTGGTGGTTAGATTAGCAAAATATCCCCCATTCCATACATACGTAGGACTACCCACATAATAAGTCAAGGACTTAACTGGCGTTAGATTACCTACGCCTGTAGTCGTATATTTATTGTCTACTATGTTTCCATAGAGACAACTCGACTGTGAAAGCACAATCAATATCAATAGAACATAGAAAAACTTGCGGCTCATTTCCTCGAATCACCTATAGTTTTCCAACCTTTCCCTTTGCCTTCCCAGACTTGAAGCACATATCCTTTTCTGTTCTTATAGCATGACCACGCACCTTTTATGCTACGAATAGAACTACCAGTTCTAAGTGACCTTATTCTATATCTTATACTCATATACTTGGCCCACCTTCCCACTTCATAGGGCCTTTATTATCTAGCTCCTCTTTGCAACTATTACATATCATCGCATCTACAAACACATCCTTACTGCAAGAATATACTACTGCTTTTACTGGTAACAAATCCTTATACCAATAATGCTCGTCACACACTTCACAATGCCCCATAATCTGGTCTTTCTTTTTACTCACCTTGTATTCTCCTTACTGTTCAATGCTTCTTCGTAAACACTTGACATGAGATCAGCCCCAATAGCCATTATAGCGAAACTAAGTATGGACACTATCTCACCCTGCGTGTACTTGTCGAATTTCTTATCCTTGTCTATTTTCTTTAGCAAGTGCTCTGCCATGGTTTGAGCTTCGTCTTCGTACAAAATAATCATTTCCCTCCTCTGTGTATTCTTAAAACTCTTACATATGGGTATTTATCTTCTTGCTTACCAACTACTTTACCACTACTGATGTTAATTAACAACCATGCCTTTTCACTACGGCTATATCGTTGGAGCCTACCTTTAATATAGGTCATTCAGACCTCTGTACAGTAGTAATAAACCCCTTGAGTTTGAGTTCCTTACACGCCTTTAAACAATCATTGAACGAGACCTGAGCGGACTTAGATAGATTCCCCAATGATTGAGGGCGTTTCTGTGTAAGCGCAGCAAGAATCTCGAATTCCGTCCCAGTTTGCTCAAATGATTCCGCTTCCTTCTGGCCTTGAGGCGTCAATGTAATCATCACAAACTGCCGCTGGGCATCGCTTGGTTTCTTACCGCCAATAAAAGGTACTCTCATTTTATCACCTCTCTAGTCTTATAGAACTTCCAATAGGCTAAAGTAAACAATACTAACCCTATAACCCCAATCACACCTGCTACACCAAGCAAAGTACCCCATGTAAAATCCTTATCAAGTGCAATTGCCCCACCGTGTATTACCTCAATATACCACCAACCTACTCCAATGAACACAAGTACTATAGCTAATGTCAGTACCATTATCGCTGTTTGATAAAAAACAAGATCATTGTCAGTTACTTTGTACGTACAGTAGGGTTTACAGTAGTTCTTTAACCAGTTTATCATTTCATCACCTCGCTATTTGTTCTGCCTTTATATTTGAAAGTCGATTCTGCCATTTCTTGTATTCCTTGGGGTCAATCGTCTTACGTGAACGTATCGGATTCTTAGAATTATAGAGGGCGTAGTAATTCGGCCCGAATATCGAAAATACACTCTCTATCATTGTATTCCGATTATAGACAATGTAGTTAGCAGTCTCAGGTTTTATCATTGACCACGCTGCTCGAATATCAATGGTAATGTACTGTTCTATATTTTTTACATCCACTTCATTCTTGTGTGGCATAGCACATAAAATAAACGAATCGCCGTGCCTCGCTTGCTTCACGCTGTCTCCGAATTCTAACATCAAATTGGTCATACCCCTGCGGTTTGAGCCAATTTTGTAGAACTCATCAAAGAACGCAAATCTTTGGTATAGTTTGAGTTTGTTAACTTCAGGCCCAGTCCACTCATCACCCCTTGCTGCAATAATATCAGTTAGTTCTTTCTCTCTCAATAAATCAGCAGGAACTTCAAAGTATGTAAACTCACCAAACGCAGCCCGTGGAACTTGGTCTAACGTAATCTTAGTCCCAAATAACTTCTTGACCCACCACGAAATAGTGTATCCGAAGAGCGATTTGCCACCACCAAGGTTGCCTTCAATTAAGCCAAGCCCAAAACCACCCACAAACCCCATATCCACCAACCATCGTTTAAGGTACTCCACGATACTGGGAAAATCACGCCTTGTATATGGTAATCTCTCAGCCATTTTAAATCATTGGCCCCGTGTTAGGGTTCATCTCCTCTTCCTTTCGTTCATCACCAGCAAGTAATGTAGCGTATTTGACCATTTTGCCATCAAGCCCTCGTAATCTCTTATCTACAGTCCTCAGAAGATACTCGGCAGCATTAAAACTTGGGTCTTGGTACATTTTCATCATTTCTACCATCGTATCTCCAAGGCTCATTTCGAAAAGTATGCCCGTGGGCATAAAGGTAAATTCCTTTAGATTATCCTTATCTGGCTTAAGAATGATGTCCGCTATGTGTACCTTTGCCTGTCCATCATATCCCCAAGGATGGTCAGCAGGATTGAACTCTCCGCCATCTTCCATTGACGGCTCAGGAGGAGGTGAGGACGGCGGAGGTGGCATCCCTGCGTTATCGTCATGTTCTTCAAGTGTTATTCGTTTCGTTATACCCATATTTGTTCTCCTATCTAAAGTATACCATACTCATTCGCCCAGTGTCTTTAACATAAAATTGAACATCTGTATTATCAACCAAGTACCAATGACAGATGCAAGCATGTTCACAATTAAGAGTGCCCAGAAATACCAGGGGAATTTTCCAAATGCTCCGGCGAACTTGCCGAACTGTTCCTCTACTCGTTTTACGATTAGAGCTATAACATTCTGGTTAATCAGTGAGGCGATCATTTCAGGAGTCACAAAAGACGGCTCATCACTTGGGAGAATAGGTTGGGAATCACCCTCTTCATATATTGCCCATGAACCAGCTACTGCTATTAAACCTGCTAACCATTGAGGCATAAACGGTGGATAATCTGCCTGGAGCGTGAATCTGCGATTTACAAAATATGTACGCTCTTGACCTTCAGCGAATCTGTGGTGAGGTGGAGCTTTAATACGTCCAGCTTCTTCTGGCAGGATAGCAAACTCCAATTTGCGTGAGCGAGTGATAAATATACAGATTTGACCTTCCTTTGCTTTCTTACTGATACCAGAGCGGATGATGAAGATAGACCCCATACAAAAACAAACAACCGCTACGAACAAGAAAAGGATAAAAGTCATAGGCGGCATTCCGAATACTAAGTTATCACCCATCTAGGCACTTCCTTTAAATCTTATTTTCATACGCTCCTCATTCACAAACTGTGAAACTAAGTTATTGTCTTTCCAACCTGGTAGAGTTGTTTTTTCTTTTGACAACTGGGGCATGGTATCTGACGATATACTTCTTTGGCATCTGTAAATATATCCTGCAAGTCATTGGGGATATTGTGGCTACAAGTATGACCGCAGACATATGTTATTTCTTCTACCAATGTTACCTCTTATTTCACAAAATAATGAGAAAGCTCTTTGCCATATTTATCATATGACCACCCATCATAATGCTTACAGCCTTTCGTATCCCCACCAACTAATTTACCAGTTTTAAGATACTTCGTTCCACCCTCACAAGGTTTATCACAAATAGGACAAGTACATTTACTCCCTTTCCTTTTTAGTATCGCATCAAAACTGCTTTTCATTTTGCCCCCTTATAATTCTGATATATTGATTCTACCACTACTTAAACCTTACCTTTGCTTTGGGATTGGCATTCTTTAGTAGACCTTTTGCGCCTACTTTAGACGTTCCTTTGATTGAGAACTTCAAAACCTTGCCATTGGGCAGTTCCACTTCTCCTTTATAGTTATTCGCTACAGTTGGCATTACTTAACTCCTACGAGCCTTGCTCGCTTTGCTTTCAACTTCTTATGTTTACGTTTCTTTGCCCAATTTCCTTTTACTCCAAACTCACCGATAGGCACATACTCAGACTTTCGATAATAAGGTTCGTTCTGTTTTACCTGATAAGGTTGGAACGACTTAAACATTGGTTCTGTGGATACGGGCTTGTAGGCTATTGGTTTATATCCAGAATACTGATATTGTTTAACCCCAACCTGTTTATATTCCAATGGTTTGTATCCGCTTCTTGATATTTGGAAATTGGGTGGCTGATACTTTGGTAATGTCCCTAAATCAGTAAGATTCGCCACGGTTCTACCTACAGTTTGTGCTCCTGCCTTTATAATTCTATTCTGCCCTTTGACTGTCTTCACATCTTTGAACAAATCATACGGATGAGGTTCTATGCGAGTATCCTCTGCCTTCTTTCTCTTACCACCTATTTTAAACCCTTCTTTAATCCAAACACTGTATCCGCCACCCTTTAATGGTCTGACAGTTACAAAAAAACCATTGCTCCTATATGCTCGTTTAATTGCATTAGCCTCTTCCCTTGTAGCATATTCCCCTTCAAATAAATACGCACCACCAACAGCCTTTCCTTTTCGTGGTATATTCCTATGTGCTTTTTGGGCTATTCCACCAGTTACCTTAGGTTTAGGTTTTTCTACATAGGATACAGTAGCCCGTTCAGCCATTTCCTGATATTCTTTGGAAGCCCTACGTCCAAGGTCTATGCCTGCTTTACGATGGGCTTTGACAGCTATCTTATCTTCAGGCTTTTTTGACTTGCGCTCAAATTCACCACGAGCAGTTTGGATATCTGCCTGTTGTGCCTCTAAAGTCGCTTTTATCCTATTCATTTGAATTCATACTAACACAACATATGAGCTATGTAAAGTACCCTACTTAGCGATAGCTACCTTAGCCTTGATTTCGCCTTTATTCAATATAACATCTAAGCTTGGTTGAAACGGTTTGATTATTTTGTCTTTCTTTTCTAGATTATCCTTACCCCACATTGGCCTTAAATTGCTCAATGTCCAACACCTTCTAAAATCTAAATCAGAGCTACTATTATAACCAAATACAGCCTTGGGAATAATATGATCTATGTGCCATTTGCCCATACCACATCCATAATTATCCCATGCCATTCCATTAGTAAACTGCTTTTCAAGATGTTCAATTAATTCTTTTAAGCTATATCCAACCAACGATTGCCATTTTTTCCTATTCTTATTACCTTTAAGCGATGCATATATCCCCGCATGGATTGCATCATTCAATCTATTGCACACAAATGACTTATGCCTCTTGTAATTTCTTATTATTGCGGCTTTCCCTTTCTCTGATTTCTGATATTCCTTGACTTTCGCCTTACCTAACTCTGTTTTGCCAAAAGTATTGTACCTAGACATATATGACTCTTTATACTTACTAGTTTTCTTATATGCCTCCCATCGTTTCTTGCATTTCTCAGATTGCTGATATCTTCTTAGCGCTGCCTTTCCCAATGGGGATTGCTTGTATTCTCTAGCATGTTCTTTGCGACTAGGTTTTTGCCAGTTTGCCTTACGCCTTGCCCTTGCCTCTGGATTCTGCATAAATACGACATATGCCTTATTATCACATTCCCTGCACACGGACATTATTCCCCACCTACCATGTTTTTCTGAGCCAAACACACTAAATGGCAATCCCTTATTACATTTAGTGCAAATCTTCATTAATTGCCCAACTTGGCTCAGATTATCTTCTTCTGTAAGCACATTAATTTTGTATCTATATATTTTCATCCACAATTCCCTTATGCTTGACTCTATCCATCACACTTCCTATACTTTCCCCACCATGAAGCCTACGATATTTCAGTATCTGCCCAGCACGAGAAAGGTCTGTAGTACTCAAAGCAATCATCTCAGCAGAAGAAAACTTCTTGCTATTCATTAAACTTTGCGCCTTCTCATAACTAAATGGCCCAATCAAGAATCCCTTCATCTTACCATTTTTTTCTTCACTACCCTGAATATAATACCACTCAGTACTACGAGAATTAATCCTGCGTTCCATCTTACGGTCTAACATCTTATCTAAATCATCGCTCATACCAACTCACCTTCTTTTATTTCCCTGACCATAGCTGTATTACTCCCCACAGACTTACCAGATTCCTTTTGGTAACACTCAGCACACATATAAAGATGTGCCCTTTCTTGCCAAAATCTCTCTCTATCAGGCAGAACCTGAAGTGTTACCTTATGCCCACATCCAGCGGTTACTTTCATTACGCTTCTCCAGATACAGACTTAATAATCCTAAGAACCATTACTATAGAAATAACAGCAAGCGCTATTCCACTTCCCCATGTGTATAATAACCATTCTATATAACTATATCTGTTCATGATCCATGTTCCCATGTAATAAGTGCCTATACCTGTTATCGCACCAAAGCTAAAGATGACAATAACCAAACCTACAAATATAAGAATACCCTTAATATTCATTTGACACCTCGTACTACGAACCCCGTATTCCTATCTCTTCTATAAACAACACGCTTTTTACTTACATCATAGTCGCCACTTCGGGAACGTTTGACTGTATAATCTTTGGAGGGATTCCAATTTTTGCCCTCTTTGCGTAGTCGCTCAAGTTTATGACCACTTTGTTCCATGAACTTAGCATAGTCCTTTTTCCATTGGTTAGGAAGATAATCCCAGTATTTGCGATAGACTATTTCGATGTGTTCAAGAGCATGTTTGGTCTGGTCATAGTAGTTGTACCAACTTTTAATGTCTGAATCCATGTGATAAAGACGAGCATCTGAGGCTCGTGAATGTAAGCGGTCATAAATTCTTTCAGGCCTGCCAGTTTCCTTGTAAGTGAGTAAATCCGCACGTACCTCGTCTTCCAACCACGCCTTTATACCTTTGGGAGATACCTCGGACGATTGCTCTGCCTCACAGTGGGCTTTTTCGTGGTCAATGACATCTTTAGGGATTTTCTTATGAAAGGCATAGATTTTGCCATGATATGTGAGGGCGTCACTCCCTAGCCTATCATCTTTGACAATATTAGGTACTTCTACTTCCCTGTCAACGTAGATAATCTCAGTTTCTTTTTTGCTAACTTTGAATGGCAACTCGCTCATTTTATTGACACCATTCCTGCGTCTACATACCTCTTGCCTTTTTTCTTAACAACCTTTGCCATTTGGATATTATATCCCCCATTCTTCAAACGCCCTACTATATAATCATGCGATGGATTCTTGTCCTTCCCCTCCATTCTTTGTTTTTGAAGGGACTTTTCTACCGTACTAATAAACCCCTTATAATCATCCTTCCACTGGTTTGGTAGATAATCCCAATACTTAGTATATATCTTTTTAATGTGGATAAGCATATGTCCAATTAGTTCATAATAGTTGTACTTTTTCTTTTCATCAGATGTAGAATGATAAAATATGACATCACCAGCTAAATCATTGATACGTTTCGCTATACTATGAGGTTGTTTCACCTTATGATATGTAACTAAATCAGCCTTCACTTCATCATCCAACCAATGTGTTGTCCCACCCCATGTTGACTTATTTACATCACCAATCGCAATATGAGCTTTCTCATGTTCTACAACATACTTGGGCAATGACTTCCTGAATAGATAGACTTTACCACGATAAGCTATCCCTTGTGACCCTAAGTTTTCCTTTAAAGCATTAGGCAATTTGGTTTCCTTAGTCACATAGATAACTTCAGGTTCTTTCTTACTTACTTTAAACGATAGATTCTCCATAATCCCATCATATCAGTTTATAGTTTTAAACCTACCAATGGCGTGAACGCCCTTTTTGCTCTTACCTTTATATTGCTTATCAAAATTGATTGCCCTCAATACTCCCCAATTCCTGCCAAGACTACGATGGACGCTATCTAGTAATTGCTTGTTTGTATCAACTACCTTATATCCTACTCTACCATTATCTAACTTAACCTTATCAACAGCACGTGGAACCATCATAACGCCTTGTTTACCAGAATTGTCAATGGCAACTGCAAAATCAGCAAGGGGATATCCTCGCATCTTCTTTATGTACTGTTCAGGCCATGTTACTTCTCTGAACTTATGCCAATCTTCTTTCCATTGCTTCGGAAAATACGCCCAATACTTCTTAACCACATCATCATACACATCCCTTTCTTTTAGCATTATCTTGCAGAAGTTATACTTCCAAGGATTATCCTGCCGTGTATATACCCCCGATAGTTCATGCTGCAAAGAGTTGAAAGAGTCATAGAAACTCTTAGGTTCACCCGTTCTTTGATACGCAAGTAGAAACGCCCTTATCTCATCTTCAAGCATCCCCTTCGCCTGACTATCATCTGACTTGCCAACTTTGACATTTGGTATCTGAGCATGTGCTTTTTCATGTTCTAAGGTATACTTCTTTGGACGCTTAATAAAGATATAAATCTTCCTGTCATCTTCATTATAGAAAGCAGGAGCACCACTTTGCCATCCCTCTAACATCTTATCCTTTGGGATTTTGTCAGAATACACAACCTCTGGATTCACATCGTCATTAATCTGAAACGGTAACTTCTTGTTTGCTAATTCATTCTCCATATCTCAACTCTACTACACCATCACATTCTCTGTCAATACGCCATCCACATTCTCCCATTACCCCAATAAGTTCCTGGTTATCCTTTTTAACTTTAAGAGAAGCTGACTTGATTCCCCTTAAACGGTTGACCGCTTCTAAAGTTAACATATACATTTCAGCAGGGGCGGATTGGTAATAGTCCGTATCTCCAATGTACCCACCGATTTCAGGGTTATCTTTGAGATTCTTAACCCATGAGATTCCAATAGGGTGTCCTCTCCAATAGGTAGGTGAATAGACATCAACAACACAGAGAACGAATACAAGGGAATTGCCAAGGGTTCTCCACCATGAGACAGCATCTTCCCATGAATTGGGGACTTTATCAGGAAGGTTGTAGTATTTGATAACGAGGGGATTAGTATTCCAAGAATGGATTAGTTCGAGGTCTTGTTCACTAATAGGTCTTAGATAAAGTTGATAGTCCACTTCAGCCTATTACAATACAAATCGTTAACTATGCGTTCCAAACCTTCTTACAACTTCTGCATCCGTAGGGTTGTTTACGTACAAGAATACCATGGCTTTCAATACGTGCTTTCTCTTTTATCTTATTAGCTCTTTTACCACAGGATGGGCATTTTTCCACTTTCTTACGCATTGCATACTCCTATGCTTCATTATAACACAACAACATTCATTGTCAACGTTTGCGCTTTTTAGCCATAGTTCTAACAGAATTACGTTTATCAAGTACCATCTTATTAAAGCATCGAGTGCAAAGATGCTTTCCACCGCTCTTCTTCCCACACTTATAACATGTATAATAATAATACATTCTAAAATATCGACTTGTTTTTATTTGTGCTGACGTTCCCACTTGTCTCTACGATAGCGTTTGCGAAACTTATGCTTCGCCATCTTTTTGGCTCGCCACTTACAAGCGTTCTTAGCCACTATTACACTCTATCAACTTAATTGCACAGGCTTTATTCCGTAATCTCTTCCCGAATACACCTGCCTTCTTCCAAGTATCTTTTTTACCTATAACCAAACTTCTCTTCTGTTTGTAGTACTTATCATACCTGCCAAGCCTACCCTCTACCCCTTCTCTAATTACATTTAACGTCTTAGCGTCTTTTTCCGCTATTGCTTTTTTGGCTTGATTTATGTAACTACCATCAATTTCCTTATATTTGCTCAACACCTCATTAACCGAAAGCTTCTTATCTGCCTCTTTTTCCGCTCTCTCCCATATTTCTCTTTCAATATCCCACGCTTTCCATGGCTCTCTATAATCAGGTTTAGGAGTGCTTATATTCTCAATATCAACAACAGTCCGCAACGGTTCTTTTGGATTATCTAGTGCTCGTACCGTATCAAATTTAATAATCCTTACCCCATTTTTTGAAAGGATGGTACTCGCCTTATCCTTATCCTTCTCAGTCAATATCTCTTCAAAGTTTATGAAAGCTGAGTTGTTAGGGCTACCATGTCCGCAACAAGACCCGCCAGTAACCAACCCCACTTCATTCAACTCAATAACTACATCACGCAATGGTTTATCTATATCATATGGAATCCTAAGCTCATCCATTCTCTTAATTTGCTTAAGCGTAGGCATATCTTCAGGATACATGACTGAATTAGCTTTATTACGATTGCTGATTGTCTTCAGAATGAAATGTCTACTATCCACTTATCTTCTCTACCTTTTCGCCCACTACTTCCCATATAGTATCAACCGCTGGCATATCATTTTTAGCCAAATCCAAAGCTTGATGGCTACTGGTTGATGCAATCTCAGATATACGTTGAGCCTTTCTATCCCCACTCTTCACATCAAGTGTCACCCGATATACTTTATCAAAGACAACCTCTTTATCCAAATACTTATTCAGGAGTCGCTTATACCTATTTATTTCCTCATCTGTTAGACCAATATACTTGAAGTTGCCAGTAACTTCTCCAAATTTAACAAAGTCCTTTTTATTCTTAACCTTACTAGCAAACTCAGGAACATGTTTTCTTAAGTCTCTGTAGTATAAATCCATAAAGCCATATAACGCACTATCATTTAATTCATCGCCCTTACCCATTGCTTTATTTGCCATCCTCTCAGCCTTAACCTCACGCTTATAAACATCAATGAACGTGCCATTATCCTTGCTCTTATCCTTTAGATGTGCTAACTCATGCTCATATACCCAACGAGTAAACAATCTGGGTTTCCACACATAGATAGTTGGCCTCTTGCGGACATACCTTGCAGTAGCTATTGTATTGGATGACCTCTTTAGAGTCTTTTGCTTTCCAGTTGCAATAATGATTCGAGGTTCAATCATTGAGTTTCCACTACCTGAGTTTCCTGAGCATATTTACGTGGTCTACCCACTGGACGTTTGATCTTTGGCGGTTTATTAAGTCGTGGCCTGCCCACAGGACGCTTAATATACTGAGGGGGTATAACCTGAGTAGGTAAAGTAGGCATTGGTTGAGGAATAACAGGCGGAGCGACAACAGATGGTTGAATAACAGCCGATTGCTCAAGAGGTATATTAACAGGGCTAGGAGAAAACTGTGTAATTGGAGTGACCCTCTGATAAGGGATAGTAGTCGCAGGCGGGGCACTCATAGGCATAGTTGGAATTTCACCAGTTACCATAGGCGTTTTATCTTTGTTTCCAAACAATATGTCGCTCATTCCTGTAGGACTATAAAGTGGTGACTTTTCATTAGCAGGGCCAAGGAAATCCACACCTGTTTTCTTAAACACGGGTGAATCTTCCCACGCCTTACCTTGCTCACCAAATAAAGCACCAGATGCCGATTCATATTGAGGGCTTTCATAGGTTAAAGGCTGAAATTGTCCTGGTTGATATCCTGAAGGTTTATAAGTATCTGACATTGGTTTATAAGAGTCACCGATAGGAACGTAGTCATTCCAAGTATAGTCAAGAGCCATGTTTTTATCCTCTGGCCCTTTGTACGCTCCGCCTAAGAGTTTTAAGAGATCATCTGACATTGGTTTTTCTGCCATTCCTTTACTCCTTACGTCCATATTAACAGACTTCTCACGTTTTGTAAAGAGACCCGATAAAAATCCCTTCTTGGGTTTTTCGTCTAATTCTATGTCATCCACACAACCAATATACACTACCTATGGGTTTATGTCAACAGGGGAGACTCGCCATTACTGACGAATCTCCCCTGCAAGCAATACCTACGATGAACTACTCTTTATCGTCTACTTCTGCCATACAGTCTCCACACACAAA
>Ga0172375_10008605_pt1 | contig 13677 bp, 12 predicted proteins | sample LakKiv1m_FD_114537 | JGI IMG/M metagenome (GOLD analysis project Ga0172375, IMG submission 114537) | Freshwater microbial communities from Kabuno Bay, South-Kivu, Congo - kab_092012_11.1m | ecosystem: Environmental > Aquatic > Freshwater > Lake | place: Democratic Republic of the Congo...
AAAGTCACAGATTGTCATTCCGAACGAAGGTGAGGAATCTTATACCCCATTGATTATAAAAGATTTCTCGTTTCACTCGAAATGACAAATTGTCCTGTTTTGGGACTTTTGCAAGAGCCTCATTAAATTAGTCCTATGAAAGGAGGCAGGCTATGCGTGTAATAGATATTCCAGAAATTGAGAAATTGAGCATACCGGAAAAAATTCTTCTAGTCGAAGATCTGTGGGATAAAATATCTTTTGAAGAATCGGCTGTCCCTGTCCCTGAGAGCCACATGAGAGAATTGGACAGAAGGCTTGCAAGACATAAGTCCAGTCCGGGAGAACTTTTATCTCTGGATGAGCTTCGGAAAAGAATAGAATCAAGGAAATGACTTACACCCTGCGGTTTCTTCCTGAAGTTGAAGAAGATGTCATCAATGGTTATGTTTGGTATGAAACGAAAGCCAAAGGGCTTGGTGAAGAGTTCCTTCGTATGTTCTATGCCTGCGCAAATGAAATTCTCTGGAACCCACTGCTTTACTCGAAAGTTTTTCAGGACTTTCGACGACGTTTGCTCAGGCGATTTCCGTACGCTGCCTATTTTACAATAGAGAAGGACCAGATTATTGTTTTTGGGCTCTTTCATTGTGCGCGCAATCCACAAACTATAGATGCAGAACTCCAAAATAGAGAAAAATAGAGACCTCATAATCGGGTAAGGGACGGTGTTTAACCGTCCCTCCCCACACCACCCATCGTACGGGTCCGTAATGGGCGGTTCGCAGAAATCATCGGGCCTTAGCCGGATAGTGAATCCCACTCACATAGGCCTACAACATACTCCACTGAGACAGGATCGAGGGAATGTCTTTCCATGACGTGCCGGGGAGCAGCTCCTCCGGTCGGATTCTTCGCCGTCCCCGAACTCATTGGAGACCTCCGCTCATCTCTGCGTTCGGGCCTTTGGTCAGATGACCTAATATGCCCTCTGCTGACTTCTGTTTACTCACCCCGTATGTTTCCATACAGGGCGCTGCAGGACTCATCATGAGGCGCTGTCTGATTTGTGTTTCCCATAGGGACTCATATCCGCCCAACAGCAAGCGGATATGCCTGGTTCTTTTGGTCAACCGGTTGAACCTTTGCCGGATTTTACTCATGATACTCCTACCGCGTGGTAAACAGATCTCCCCTGATAAGAACGTGAGCTTTCCGTGCGCAACTGCTGCATTTACCCTGCCCCCTGAACCTGCGGGCTTTGTTGTGTTGTGCCAACTCGCCCAGAGGCTAGGCCTTATATGCAGTTTCTGTCCGTCAGTTCGCATTTTTGCACTCCGGCTTCCTTCAGACGATTTCTCACGAAATCGCCCTTGCCTTCGGTTAATACTTTTGGTAGTATCCATATTATGAACACTCTCAGGTTCTCGTATAGGGGACTTTCACCCCATAAGCTCACGCCCATGCCGGGCGTACACAAATCAATCAAGCGGATGGCGTTCCGCCACCGCTTAGTTTTGCGTTAGACTTCTGAAAATTAACCAGTATGCTATACTATTTTAATGAGACCAACAGTTTATATTGAGACCAGTGTTATCAGTTATCTTACTGCAAAACCAAGTCGAGATTTAATAGTTGCTGCACATCAACAAACTACAAATGATTGGTGGGAAAATGCATTACCTAATTATGAGGCATTTATTTCACCCATTGTTTTAGAAGAGATTTCAAGAGGGGATGCTAATGCGGTTCAATCACGACTTGAGAAGGTATCAACCTTTCCAGTCTTAGAGATTTTACCGGAGGTGCGGAATCTTGCAGATACCTACTTTTCAGCGTTTGTTATCCCTGACAAAGCACGAGCAGATACGTATCACCTTGCTGTAGCATCATGGCATGGAATGGATTTTTTAGTTTCATGGAACTGCACGCATATCGTCAATGGTCGCATTAAGATGTTGATTGAAGAAATTAACGCAGGGCAAGGAATTAGAACACCAGTAATTTGTACCCCAGAAGAACTTATGGAGGGTTAATATGAATCAAGAATCGATCCTAAAAGAAATTCGTAGAATCAGACATGAAATTGAAGTAGAGTGCCAGAATGATCCTCAAAAATACTACGAACATATCCAACAGGTGCAGAAAAAATATAGCAATCGGTTAGTTCGTTTTAAACCAAAGCCAGCATTAAAATTGGCAAAAGTTGAATAAGGAGTCTAACGAGAAAAAAGAAAGCAAAAAAATATAAGCAAAAATCAGGGAAAAGTCATCTTCTGAATAAATTGAAAAGAGCTAAATATCTATCAGGCAAAATGAGAATTGTTGAAGCGCCAGATAAAGAAAAAATGTCAGAAGTAATATTAGATTTTGCGGAACCTTTATTAGAAAACTGCAGTGACAATAATGAACTTATTAAAAAAGCGGTCATGCATCTGCATAGAGACCCAGATTATTGGAAACAAAAGCAACGAGATTTGATTATGATACACATGACTGTACATTTAACCTTTAGTGCCTTTTGGATAAAGGCTGGCTGGCCAGGCTATATGCCTATAATGTGTTGCTGGCAGAGTTTTTCCAGCACATCCGCATCATAAATGCATAAACTGTTTTGCAACTGTTGGGATAACCTTCCGTAAAAGACTCTCTTAACAGAAGAGAGTTCTGTATTAAGCCCCCCTATATCCTTCTAGATTAGAAAAGAATACTTTTAAAAGTTTGTTATTGACTTTTTATTTTTTTACATTTAAATTGTAAGTAATCACTTACAATAATGAAGAAATATAAAACAACAGAAAAGCTCTTAGAGGCAACACTCCGATTGATTTCAGAGAAGGGCTATCTCGGGGCAACAACAAGGGAGATAGCTCATGAAGCAGGTGTTACAGAGCTTACCCTCTTTAGACACTTTGGCTCAAAAGAAAGGCTTTTTGAAGAGGTTCTCAAGAGGTATACCTTCTTGCCTAAACTTAAGGAGCTTCTGCCCGGGCTTGAGGGACTTTCTTACGATGAGGCACTTAAGGTTTTAGGCCTAAGGTTTTTTGAGACCTTAAAAGAGAGGAAGTCTATGGTAAAGATTATGCTTTCAGAGATGAATATTTATCCGGATAAGGTCAGAACAGTCTATAATGGATTCATAGATGAACTCATAAAAACTCTTGCTGGTTATTTAAGCTCTTTGCAGAGGAGGGGTATTCTCAGAGCATTTTCACCTAAAATAGCTACCAGGGCATTCCTTGGAATGATTTTCTCCTATTTTATGGCAGAAGAAATTATCGGAGGACGCAATATAACCAAAAAGGAAATAGAAAAGATGATTGAAGAGTTTGTGAATATAACTGCACATGGAACCTTAAAAAAGTGAAGCTCACGACTAAAAGTCGGAGATGAAAGCCAGCATTCATTTAAACTTTGCAGATTAAGGAGAAGGCTCATGAAAGTAAAACAAAATTGCAACATGTCATTTAAAGTGATGACCTGCACCATTTTTGCTTTTATATTCTCTGCTATTGTTGCCACCGAAAATATTTTTGCAGAGGAATATTCACTTGAGGACCTTTATAAGATTGCCCTTGAGCGTTCTGAAAGAATCAAGATATCAGAGGAAGACCTGTTTATTGCGGAAAGACAAAAGGATAAGGCAATGTCCGCGCTTTTACCAAAACTTTCTGCCTATGGAGGCTATACAAGATATAGCGAAGTTAAGACATCTGGTTCAGGATGGGTTACTCAACCGGATTGGTCTACATCCTGGGGATTGAGACTCGATCAATCCTTGTCTCTCAGTGGCAGGGAGATTACTGCCTTTCAGATTTCGAAAAAAGGCATAGAAGGCCGCAGATATAACCTTTATGTAGTAAAGGAAGAATATCTTTTTAATGTTTCAGTATCTTATTATGACGTTTTAAGAGCCAGAAAAGCTGTGGAAATAGCCAGAGCTAATGTTGACAGGCTTAAAAAACACAGGGATGCAGCCGAAACGAGATTAAGAATAGGCGAGGTGACAAAGACCGCGCTCCTCAGGGCAGAGGCAGAGCTTTCAGGTGCACAATCCGAGATGGTAAAGGCAGAAAATAACCTGAATCTTGCAAAGGCGATCCTTGCAAGAATAGTAGGGATAAACGGAGAATATGCTTTAAGGGAAACCATTCTTGAAAAAACAGAAACGTTACAGTTGAGTTCATTAAAAGAGGAAGCATTCACTGAAAGGGCGGAAATAAAGTCCAGCAATGTAAATAGGAAAATTGCAGAGGAACAGGTTAAATATACAAAGGGCGCTTACTGGCCAACACTTTCTGTGGAAGGTGTATATTCAAGAAAAGATGAAGACCCTACATCCCCGTTTTTAAATAAAGAAAGTATTTACGGGGGGCTTAAATTAAACTTCCCATTTTTTGAAGGGGGATTGAGAAGGGCAGAGGTTAATGAAGCAAAGGCAAAACAAAGGCAATCCGAACTTATTTATGAAGATTTAAAGAAAGCGATAAGCATAGATGTTGAAAATGCTTATCTTGATTTAAAGACACAGGCTGGAATCTTGAAATCCCTTGAGGATCAACTGGTGTTTGCCAGGGATAACTATAATGCTGTTTCAAAACAGTTTGAATACGGTCTTGCCAATAGCATAGATATGATGGATGCAAATACATTGCTCGTTACTTCAGAAAGGCAGTTAACAGATGCAAAATATAATTACCAGTTATCAATATTGAGATTAAAGAAGGCAACAGGAACGCTGTTAAAGGCAGTAAGTACTAAGCAGTAAGTACTAAGCAGTTATAAGGAGTCATAAGTAAGACATCATTATTAAAAAATCTCCCCTCGCCCCTCTTTACCAAAGAGGGGGACAATCCCTCCCGGAGCCTGCCCTGAGTGAAGCCGAAGGGGCAAAGGGAGGTTAGGAGGGATTTTATAATCAATGTCTTCATATGGTGGATATAGAAATTAATTAAAGAGCGATACAGGAGTGACAGAAATGAAAAAAAAGTCTTTATTGTTTAAGTTGTTCTGCTTACTGTTTACTGCTTACTGCCTACTGTCTTTTCTTGGTTGTAAGAAAAATGAAACTAAGGTTGCAGTGGAAAAGGTAATAAATGTCAAGGTTCAGCCTGCTGAAAAAAGGTCGCTTACCCCATTTATAGAAACTATCGGAACATTGAATCCATATGAAGAGGTTACGATAAGTGCAGAGGTCGATGGAATTTTAAAGGATGTGAAGGCGGATGAGGGTTCTATAATTTCAAGAGGCCAGACCCTGGCCCTTATTGATGATATTGATTACAATCTTGAGGTTAAAAGGGCTGATGCAGCCTTGAGACAAGCGGAGGCTACCCTTTCGAATACGAGATTGGAGTATCAAAGAAAGGAAGCCCTTTACAAGGAACAGCTTGTAACTCAACAGCAGTTTGATGATGTGTCGACAAGACTTTCACTTGCAGAGGCTGATATGCAAAGGGTAAAGGCAGCCCTTTCCCTTGCAAAACAGAAACTTACAAAAACTATAATATATTCCCCTCTTTCAGGTGTTGTAAAGGAAAGAAAATCCGAAAAAGGAAATTATATCAAAAATGGCACAGCCCTTTTTGTAATCGTTCAGAACAATCCCATCAAACTAAATTTTACGGTGAATGAAAAGGACGTTGGAAAGTTAAAAAAGGGTCAGGATGTTCTTTTTAAAGTGGATGCTTTTCCTGATAAAGAATTTAAAGGAAAATTAAGCATAATCTATCCATGTCTTGAAGAAAATACAAGGGCCTTGCAGGTTGAGGCTCAGATACCAAATTCTGACGGACTATTAAAGCCAGGGCTCTTTGCCCATATCACACTTTATACAGGCGCTGAAAAGGATACCATTGTTGTCCCTGTTACTTCATTACTATATGAGGGTGAGAAGATAAAAGTTTTTGTGGTTGAAGGCGACAGGGCAAAAGAAAGATCTGTAAAAGTAGGACAGAAATATATGATAAAGTCAGTCGAAGATCCTCGAGCAACTGTAGGTGAATATACAGAGATAATAGAAGGCTTAAAAGAAGGCGAGTTGGTTGTGACAGTTGGGCAGCAGAATTTGTTTGAAAACGCCAAAATATTAGCTATTAAACAGTAAAAAGGAATTCTTAATGTGGCTCGCTGATACATCTATAAAACGACCTGTTTTTGCAACTATGGTCATTCTCGGCCTTGTTGTACTTGGCGTGGTAAGTTACCCCAGGCTGGGTGTTGACCTATTTCCGAAGGTAGAGTTCCCCATAGTAAACATAACCACTACACTCAAAGGAGCAAACCCTGAGATCATGGATATAGATGTGACTGACCAGATAGAGGGGGCGGTCAATACCATAAACGGTGTGAAGAGTATCGTCTCAACGAGCAGTGAAGGCGTCTCTGTAGTTACGGTTGAATTTGTCCTCGAAAGGAATATCGACCTTGCCGTACAGGATGTAAGAGAGAAAGTATCTGTTATCAGGGGAAAACTGCCAAAAGACCTAGATGACCCGATTATAGAAAAGGTGGACCCGGATGCAACGCCTATCATGTGGTTTGGTCTTTCAGGAGAGAAATCTATAAGAGAACTTTCTACCTATGCGGATGAGATATTAAAAGAACAGCTTCAGCGGATAAATGGCGTTGGGGCTATAAGACTCGGCGGACTCAGGCTCAGGCAGGTAAGGCTCTGGCTTGAAAGGGATAAACTCAACGCATACAGGATAACTGCCCAGGATGTAATGAATGCCCTTGAAAGGCAGAATGTTGAACTGCCGGGCGGGAGAATTGAGAGTGAGACAAAAGAATATACTGTTAAAGTAAAAGGTGAATTCCCTAAAATCCAGGATTTCAATGATCTTATAGTCGCATATTTTAAAGGCTCACCTGTCCGGCTCAGGGATGTGGGAAGGGCAGAGGATGCGATGGAGGAGAGGCGTTCCATTGCAAGGTTTAACGGTCTTCCAGCTGTGGGTATCGGCATTCAGAAACAGTCGGGCACAAACACTGTAGAAACCATAAACCGTATTAAGAGAGAACTTGTAAGCATAAGAAATATTTTGCCACCCGGCATGAAACTCGATATTTCATTCGATCAGTCTGATTTTATTAAACGGTCTATTAGAGAAGTCCAGTATCACATGATTTACGGCGGGCTGCTGGCTATCTTTATAGTCTTTGTTTTTCTCAAGGATTTGAGAACTACACTCATAAGCGCCCTGGCTATTCCTACATCGGTTATTGCAACATTTACCTTAATGAACGTCTTCGGATTTACATTTAACAATATGACTATGCTTGCTCTTTCACTTTCTATCGGAATCCTTATCGATGATGCGATAATCGTCATAGAAAATATCCACCGCCATATAGACAGAGGAATGAGTCCAAGGGAAGCTGCCTCTTTTGCTACGAATGAAATAGGACTTGCCGTCATGGCGACTACTCTTGCGATAGTAGCAATATTTCTTCCAGTTGCATTTATGAAAGGAATAATCGGAATGTTTTTCTTGCAATTTGCACTCACCGTTGTCTTTGCAGTACTTGTTTCTCTCTTTGTGTCTTTTACATTAACCCCTATGATGGCGTCGCGCTATTTAAAGAGTCGAAAGGGGACTGTCCCGGATTTACCGGCCGAAGGCGGTAGAATCGGGACTGTCCCCGAAATGCGGATATTAAGGCGACTATCTAATAGTCTTGAAAAGGGATATAAGAAAATTGAAGACCTGTACAGAAAATTGTTAAAGATTGCCCTTGATCACAGAGCGCTTGTGATAATAACAGCAACGGGCATTTTTATATTCAGCCTTTTCATAACACGTTTTATTGGAAAAGAGTTTGTTCCTCCTGAAGATCAGTCAAGGTTTATGGTAAGACTTAAAGCGCCGATTGATTACTCCGTTGATGAGGTGGACAGATTATTCAAAAAGGCAGAGGATGTCATAAGATCTACTCCTGAGGTTAGAACATGTTTTTATGCTCAGGGTCTTATGATGGGACAGGTTAATAGGGGGCTGATGTTTATTTCGCTTAAACCCAAGTCCGAAAGGCAAAGGACACAGCAGCAAATAATGGCTGAGGTAAGGAAGAAATTCAGGGATATCGCGGGGCTTGAGGGAAGCGCCGAGGATGTATCATTGATTGGAGGCGGGGTGAGAAATGTCCCAATACAATATTCTGTAAGGGGAACTGATTTAAAAGCGGTCGAATCCTATGCCAGGGAAATCGTCTCTGAATTCTCAAAACTTCCCGGAATAGTTGACGTTGACACCTCATTGGAAACCGGAAAGCCCGAGATTAGGGTCTTCATAGACAGGGACAAAGCGGCTGATTTAGGAGTTGATATTGCTACAGTGGCTGAAGCAGCGAATTTTCTTATCGGAGGAGAAGTGGATGTTACCAAATTTAAGGATGAGGCAAGGGGAAGAAGATATGATGTAAGAGCAAGACTAACCCCTGAAGACAGGTCTAATCCAGAGGATATCGGCAGACTTTATGTAAGGTCCAAGGACGGCAGGCTCGTAGAACTTTCAAATATTGTAAGAATTCAGGAGGGAGGAGGGCCAAGCGTTATTAACAGGGTTGATCGGCAGAGGGCTGTAACAGTTTTTGCAAATCTTGAAAAAAAGCCCCTCGGACAGGCAAAAGGAGAACTCGATTCAATAGCAGGGAAGATACTGCCACCTGGCTACTCAGGCGCGTATAAGGGAATGGCTGATGTCATGGGTGAGTCCTTCTATTACCTGCTCTTTGCCGTTGTTCTTGGTGCCATTTTAGCTTACATGGTCCTTGCTTCCCAGTTTGAAAGCTTTATCCACCCGGTGACTGTGCTTCTGTCAATGCCGTTATCATTTATCGGGGCCTTCGGCGCTCTTTTGTTAACAGGCAATACCCTGAATCTCTTCAGCTTTATAGGCCTTATACTTCTCATGGGCCTTGTTAAGAAAAATGCGATACTGCTTGTGGACTACACGAACACTCTGCGAGCAAGGGGTATGGAGAGAAAGGAAGCAATTTTGACTGCCGGACCTGTCAGACTAAGACCGATCCTAATGACAACATTTGCTATTGTTTTTGGCATGATGCCAATTGCTATAGGTATAGGTGAGGGTGCAGAGACGAGATCTCCTATGGCTATATCCACTATAGGCGGACTTCTCACATCACTTTTTTTAACTCTAATTGTTGTTCCTGTAGTCTATGATTTGTTTGATGAGTTACAGGAAAAAATTAGAAAACGTTCAAGAGCTTTCGGCTCATAAAGAGGAGATTACGTTGATTAAGGCACACTCAGGATTCTTTAAAAAACTACAGGCAATTGCTTATTTCATTTTATCTATTTTATCGATAATCCTTCTCCCTGCCTGCTACGGAGGAAAATCACAACCTCCCCGAAAGCTGGCGGTGCCGGTGACAGCCGCAAAAGTGATTCAAAAAACCGTCCCAGTGCAGCTCACTGCAATTGGCAATGTTGAAGCGTATACCACAGTATCTATTAAATCCCAGATAGGCGGCATACTTACCCGTGTTCATTTCAAGGAGGGACAGGATGTGAACAAAGGAGATATCCTCTTCACAATTGATCCCCGTCCTTATGAAACAGACCTTAAACAGGCAGAAGCAAACCTTGCAAAAGATACTGCACAACTCGAAAATGCACGTGTAGAAGCACATCGTTACGAAGAACTTGTCAAGAAAGGCTATGTAGCTCAGGCACAGTATGACCAGATTCGCACCAACGCTGCTTCCCTGGAGGCTACGGTAAACGCTGACAAAGCATTGGTTGAAAATGCCGGTTTGCAATTGAAATACTGCTATATTTATTCTCCCATTAACGGCAGGACCGGAAATCTCATAGCCCATCAGGGCAATCTTATTAAGGCAAATGCTGACGATCCAATGGTTACCATCAATCAGATACAGCCTATCTATGTGAGTTTTTCTGTGCCGGAGCAGTATCTTGCAGAGATTAAAAAATACATGTCAGATGGGAAGGTAAAGGTTGAGGCTATCATCGCAAAGGATGAAGACCAGGCGGTTGAAGGGGTACTAACTTTCGTAGATAATGCGGTAGATGTCAGTACCGGGACTATCAAGCTGAAAGCAACATTCGTCAATAAAGACAGACACCTCTGGCCAGGACAATTTGTTAATGTGGTTATGACACTTACCACTCAGCCCAATGCGGTTATTGTTCCTTCACAGGCGATCCAGACCGGTCAAAAAGGCGAGTATGTCTTTCTCATTAAGAAGGACCTTACTGTTGAAATCCGCCCTGTAGTTATCGCAAGAACAATGAATGGAGAAGCTGTTGTTGAAAGGGGTCTCCAATCAGGTGATAAGGTAGTGACAGACGGACAACTGCGACTTGTTCCCGGCGCTAAAGTCGAGTTGAAAGGTTCGACCGAAGGCTTTAAATAAATTAATGAATATAGCAGAAATTTTCATACGCAGACCGGTAATGACGACCCTCATCATGATGGCGATCCTGCTCTTTGGCATAATCGGGTATAAGCTGTTACCGGTTAGTGACCTGCCGAATGTAGATTTCCCGACAATTCTTGTAAGAGCCAATCTTCCCGGAGCAAGCCCTGAAACTATGGCTTCAGCTGTAGCTACTCCCCTTGAACGACAGTTTTCTACCATTGCCGGTATAGATTCCATGACTTCTACCAATGCTCAGGGGAATACTCAGATTACAATCCAGTTTAATTTGAGCCGGGATATCGATGCAGCAGCCCAGGATGTCCAGGCAATGATTGCCAAGGCTGCCCGTCAACTTCCACAGGATATGCCCAGCCCCCCTTCTTACCAGAAGGTCAATCCGGCTGACCGGCCGATCCTTTACCTTGCGCTCAGTTCTCCAACTCTTTCTCTCTCAACAGTGAACGAATATGCGGATACATTCATTGCCCAGCGTATTTCAATGATAAGTGGAGTAGCCCAGGTTATGATATATGGTTCACAGAAGTACGCAGTACGCGCTCAACTTGACCCAAAAGCCCTTGCATCACGGGGAATAGGTATAGATGAAGTAACAAATGCGATAGAGAGGGGGAACGTGAACCTTCCGACAGGGACTTTATACGGACCAGATAAGGCGTTTACTGTGCAAGCCACTGGACAGCTTTACAACGCTGCTGCTTACCGTCCTCTGATCGTGGCGTATCGTAACGGTTCTCCTGTGCGTCTCGAGGAGCTTGGCAGGGTAGTAGACAGTGTTGAAAACGATAAAGTAGCGAGCTGGTATAACAATGCCCGCGCCATTGTTCTTGCCATACAACGTCAGCCCGGCACCAATACGGTTGAAGTTGTGAATTCAATAAAAAAACTCCTGCCGGCCTTCCGTGCCCAGATGCCAGCTTCGGTTGATCTGGACATCCTTTACGATCGTTCCGTATCAATCCGCGACTCTGTGAATGATGTAAAATTCACCCTTCTTTTGGCAGTTTTTCTTGTTGTTCTCGTAATATTTCTTTTCCTGCGTAACCTCTCTGCTACCATTATCCCCAGTCTTGCTCTCCCTATGTCGATTATATTTACCTTTGCGGTAATATATCTCCTGGGATACAGTCTTGATAACCTCTCTTTGATGGCCTTAGTCCTTGCTGTTGGATTTGTAGTGGACGACGCTATCGTCATGCTGGAGAATATCGTCCGTCATATGGAAAAAGGAGAGGGTGTGCTTGAGGCTGCACTGAATGGTTCCAAAGAGATTGGTTTTACCATTTTATCAATGACCCTTTCCCTTGTTGCGGTTTTTATCCCGGTGCTGTTTATGGGAGGGATCATGGGACGTCTGCTCCATGAGTTCGCAGTGACCATTGGCATGGCCATCCTGGTCTCAGGGTTTGTCTCCTTAAGCCTTACTCCAATGCTCTGCAGCAGGTTTCTGCGTCCACCTGAAATAAAGAAACACGGACGTTTATATATGATAGCTGAACGTTTCTTTGAAGGTATGCTCCATACTTATGAACGGAGTCTGAAGTTTGTTCTCAAACACAAGCAGGCTACAATGATAATCACCGGAATTACCCTTATTGCAACCATCTATATGTTTATTGCTATCCCTAAAGGGTTTCTACCAAGTGAAGACACAGGTCAGATATTTGCCTTTACTGAAGCCCAGCAGGGCATTTCTTTTGATTCAATGGTAAATCACCAGCAGGCTCTGGCGTCAATTGTCCGTGAAGATCCAAACGTTGATTCCTTTATGTCAAGCGTTGGCGCAGGAGGTTCTAGTATAGCCAGCAACTCCGGCCGTATTATCATCAGGTTGAAACCCCGTTCAGAGCGCCGCCTGAGTGCAGATGAGATTATCCAGGAATTGCGGAAGAAAGTAGCCAGGGTCATCGGTATCAATATGTTCATGCAGAACCTTCCACCAATTCGCATCGGTGGCCAGTTGACAAAGAGTCAGTATCAGTTTGCCTTGCAGAGTCCTGATACCGAGGAACTTTACCAGTATACTGCTATCCTTGAGGCAAAGCTCCGTGAACTTCCACAGTTTCAGGATGTTACCAGTGACCTGCAGATCAAGAACCCTCAGATAAATGTGGAGATAGACCGAGAAAAGGCATCAGCCCTTGGAGTTACCGCTCAGCAGGTCGAAGATGCTCTGAGTACAGCTTATGCGTCGCAGCAGGTATCCACAATATATACACCGAATAATCAGTACATGGTTATCACAGAAGTCGAACCTAAATATCAGATGGACCCTTCCGCTTTATCATTGCTCTATATAAGATCATCAGAAGGAAAACTTGTTCCGCTAAATACGGTAGCTGCGCTTACCCAGACCATCGGCCCCTTGACTGTGAACCATCTGGGTCAGTTGCCTGCGGTAACTATATCCTTCAACGTCAAGCCCGGGGTAGCTCTTAGTGAGGCTGTGGCGATTGTTGAAAAACATGCCCTTGCAACTCTTCCCCAGAACATCAGTACCAGTTTCCAGGGTACTGCACAGGCTTTCCAGGCATCGCTCAAAGGCCTGTGGCTTCTCCTGATTATGGCTATCCTTGTAATTTACCTAGTTCTGGGAATACTTTACGAAAGCTTCATTCATCCTCTAACCATACTTTCAGGTCTCCCTTCAGCAGGCTTTGGCGCTTTATTAGTCCTTTTGTTATTTAAGATGGATTTAAATATATATGCTTTTGTCGGTGTCATTATGCTCGTCGGCCTCGTAAAAAAGAACGGTATTATGATGATCGATTTTGCTTTGAACGCTCAGAGGATTGAAGGAAAAAAAGCTGTAGATGCAATCTACCAGGGATGCATTATCAGGTTCCGTCCAATAATGATGACTACCATGTCCGCACTGATGGGAACGCTCCCGATAGCTATCGGGTTTGGTGCAGGGGCGGAAGCACGCCGTCCGTTAGGGCTTGCTGTTGTGGGAGGTCTACTCGTCTCTCAGGTGTTAACCCTCTACGTAACTCCTGTTTTCTATGTCTATATGGAAACCTTCCAGGAAAAGGTGAGCAACTGGTTTGGCAAGCGTAAAAAAAGCAAAGAGTCTGACATTGTAAACCCAAAAGTTGCATAAGCGGATACTTGCTACGAAAGTCGAGAAAATATCGCAGCCACTTTCGGTAATCCGCATGGAAGGGCGCGGGGACAGCACGTTCTCTTAAAATCGCGTCAAATTTTGCCAAGACATCTTGTGGAATAGGCAGCATCGTCACTTATTTTAGTCTTTTTCGACAGTTAGTC
>Ga0172375_10008606_pt1 | contig 13676 bp, 7 predicted proteins | sample LakKiv1m_FD_114537 | JGI IMG/M metagenome (GOLD analysis project Ga0172375, IMG submission 114537) | Freshwater microbial communities from Kabuno Bay, South-Kivu, Congo - kab_092012_11.1m | ecosystem: Environmental > Aquatic > Freshwater > Lake | place: Democratic Republic of the Congo...
CCGGCATCTTGCCGGTGCGATGCACAGGCGAAAAACCTGCGCCATGAAAAGCGGCGGGCACAGAGGCCCGCCCCACCTGACTCTTCATAATTCACGGGTGAGCCAGAGGCTCATGCCCAACTGCCTTGAAAAGTTCCTGATGTAAATGTGGGACAGCCGCCCTCGGCTGTCCAAGCACAGGTTGAAAACCTGTGCCGCCAATACTTTTCATACCTTGTGGGTGGGCCGCAGGCCCATGAGAAAAATCAGGGTGGGCACTGCCCACCATTTCCTTAGTAAATCAGACAGTTAAAAACCAAATCTTGTTGAAAAAACAAGAAACTCAGATTCAGTGACACAGGCGTCCCGCCTGTGCTCCACAGGGTGCGCCCCGCGCCACCTTACCCTCCCCGGTCCTGCCGAGGCGCATCAATACGCCATGAGCAGGTAAACCATGGAGATGGCCACGGTCACCAGCATGGGCGCAAAGCAAGCCTTCATATAACCCATAAAGGAAATATGGTAGCCCGCCTTTTCCGCCAGGCCCACCGTCACCACGTTGGCCGACGCCCCGATCATGGTGCCGTTCCCCCCCAGACAGGCCCCCAGGGCCAGGGACCACCACAGCACCCCGGACTCCGCCCCGGGCACGGTCTGGTTCAGAAAAGCGATGATGGGCAGCATGGTGGCGGTGAAGGGGATGTTATCGATAAAGGCGCTGGCGATGGCCGACACCCACAGCACCATAATCACCGCCAGGGTCAAATTCCCCCGGGAGACGTCCCGGACCCATTCGGCGATGATCTGGATCAGCCCCGTCTCCTCCGCCCCCGCAATGACCATGAACAGGGCGATGAAAAAGACCAGGGTGGGCCACTCCACTTCGTGCTCCAGCATCTCCACGATGTCCACCCGGGAAAAGGCCAAAAGCAGCATGGCCCCCGTGAGCGCCGCGATGGAAGGCTCCATGTGGAGCACCCCGTGGACCACGAACAGGAAAATGGTGAAGCCCAGAAAACCCAGACAAATGGCCAGCAGCTTCCCGTTGGTGATGCGGTAAACCTCCCGGAGGTACGAGATGGTCTTGTTCACGTCCTTGACCTCGGCCTTGAGGAAGTCCTTCTTGTACCAGAACACGAAGTAAACCGCAGTAAAGGCCAGGGCAACCGTACAAATCAGGGTGAGGTTGATGACGAACGCCCCGAAAGTGAGATGGGCGTAAGACCCGATAAGGATGTTGGGCGGGTCGCCGATCAGGGTGGCGGTCCCCCCCACGTTGCTGGCAAAGACCTCGGGGACCAGCAGGGCCATGGGATTGATCTTCAGGTTCACCGCAATCTCGATGGTCACCGGGATCATCAGGAGCATGGTGGTGACGTTGTCCAGGAAGGCCGACACCACCGCGGTGATGACCATGAGGATGACGGCCAGGATAAAGATATTGCCCCGGGCCAGGGCATAGGCCTTGTAGGCCAGCCACTGGAACATGCCGGTCTTCTTGGTGACCCCTACGATGATCATCATGCCCATCAACAGGAAGATGACGTTCATGTCGATGGCGTGGATGGCGTCCTCAAAGGACATGACGAAATAAGACTTGTCAAAAGTCCCCAGGGTATAGGTGATGAACAGGAGCAGGGCCGCGCCCAACAACGCCGCCAGGGTGCGGTGCATCCACTCCAGGGCGATGAGCGCATACACCAGGAGCAAAACGATGCTGGCCACCCAGAAGGCCGGGGTGATCTGGCGGGCAAGATTGAAGGTCTGGCCGGCCCGGAACAGCCGGTTGCCCGCAGCGTCCTGGCCCGCAGCCGCCACTGCCACCGCGGTGGCCGGCAGCTCCCGCCAGCAGGGCTTCTTGGCGGTGACCTCCACCCGGGCCTCCGGCAAGGCGTTCAGGGGCAGCCTGAGCTCCGCCATAAAGGCCCCGTTCTTGCCGGTGGCCACCCCCTCCTCTTCCCCCCACGGCTTGACCTGGCGGCCGTTGACCAGGAATTCCACCTCCACCTCTTTCACCGGCTTGCCCTGGGGGTTTTTCATCAGCCCCGAAATGGTCAGCCGGTCGCCGGGGGGACCGGCGGGGGGCGCCGCGGCCTGCGCGCCCGACAACAATAACGTGACAAGCACCAACAAGGGGACAAGGTGTTGCAAAAAGTAACAAAGTTTTCTAGTCATGTGCCGCTCTCCCACCCCCAACAAGTCGGAACTTCACTCCTCGTGAGCCTTGTGAATCAATACACTTTATCTCTGCTTCTGTCAAAGGAAAAACCGGCGTTAGTGGAGGGTAGCTTCATTATTAACTTGACTTTTCCCTCCCACTGCTTTACAAACCTTTTGACGGATTTGTGAATAATGGAACAAATTGCATCGCTGGAGGAATCCCATGCCGAACCAGAAAAAAGTCAAGGATCTCATGATCCCCCTGGAAGACTATCCCCACATCCCGTACTGGTTCACCCTGCGCCAGGCCATGGCCATCGTCCGGGAGGCCACCATCAAGTTCGAGGGCAGCTTCGAACCCCGGGCCGTCCTGGTATTTGACGAAAAATACCAGCTCATGGGAATCCTGACTTTGCGGGATATCATCAAGGGTCTGGAGCCCCGGTTCCTCAAAGAGACCAGCCTCATCAAGGCGGATCCCAGCCTCACCGTCCTTTTGGGCGACCTCATGGGACCCCAGATGAAGGAAAATTCCCAGAGGCCGGTGAGCGAGGTGATGAGCCCCATCCAGGCCACCGTGGACGGCAACGCCCCCATCACCAAGGCCCTGTATGTCATGATCAAGGAAAACGTCGGCATGATGCCGGTGATTCAGGACAGCAAGGTGGCCGGGATGATTCGCCTGAGCGACCTGTTCGGCGAAATCGCCAAGGCGGTGCTGGGCGACTAGACTGAACCAGGCAACCTTTGAGACACCCGTTTGCATAAGGAGCGGTCATAATGGCTGAGGAACCCAAAAAAATGCCGGTGGGCGCCGGCCTGCCGGAGATGCCCGAAGAAATCCTCCTGGCCCCCAAAAAACGCGTCATTAACTGGAAACGCATTCTTTTCATCTGCCTGGGACTGGCCGTCTTTTTCATCTTTTACTTTATTCCGGCCCTCCCCGACGCAGTGGACCCCGGCGGCAAGGTCTTCAAACTCCCCCCCACCGGCAAAATGGCCCTGGGACTCTTCCTCATGGCCGGCATCTGGTGGGTCTTTGAAGTCATGCCCATCGGCGCCACCGCCATCGCCATCGGCCTGTTCCAGGTGTTGTTCTTCATCCGAACCCCCGACCAGGCCCTGAAAGACTTCCTGGATCCCTCCGTCTGGTTCATTTTCGGGTCCGTGGTCATCGGCCTGGCCTTCACCGCCTCGGGCCTGACCAAACGCATGGCCTACAAGATGCTCACCGTGGTGGGGGAGCGCACCAAGTTCATCCTCCTGGGGGCCTTCATCGTTACCGCCGCTATGACCCTGCTCATGGCCCACACCGCAGTGGCCGCCGCCATCTTCCCCCTGCTCATGGCCATCAACGCCCTCTACAGCGATTCCGACCAGCCCACCCGCTTCGGCAAGGGCCTGTTCATCGGCATGGCCTGGGTGGCCGGGGCCGGCTCCATCATCACCTTCCTGGGCGCCGCCCGGGGCGTAGCCGCCGCCGGCATGTTCAAGGAGTTCACCGGCAACGACATCGGTTTTTTTGAACTTACCTGGTACATGCTCCCCCTGGGGGCCTTGATGGTCTTCCTCATCTGGCTGATCGTCATCATCTGTTTCCGACCTGAAAAACCCCGCATCGACGGCCTGGTGGAAAAATCCCGGGAACTGGCCAAGGAATTGGGCCCCTTTAATAACAAGGAAAAATTCGTCGTCTTTACCATGGCCCTCATCATCGGCCTGTTCATGGCCAAGTCCTTCCTGCCCGTCCCGGCCTTCAAGGACATGTCCCGGGCCGGCATCATGCTCATCGGCACCGTGGCCTTCTTCCTCACCAAGACCCTCACCGTGGAGGACCTGGAGGTCATCCCCTGGAACATCATCCTCCTGTTCGGCGGGGCCATGTCCATCGGCTTCTGCCTCTGGCAGACCAAGGCCGCCGAGTGGCTGGCGGTGCACTGGCTCACCATGTTCCTGAACGCCCCCTGGTTGGTCTTTGTCCTGGGCATCGCCTTCTTCGTCCTGGTCATGACCAACTTCATCATGAACGTGGCCGCCATTGCCATCTCGCTCCCCGTCTCCCTGGTCATCGCCAAGTACCTGGGGGTGGCGCCCCACGTCATCCTGTTCGCCTCCCTGGTTACCGCCGGCATGCCCTTCAACCTCCTCATCGGCGCGGCCCCCAATGCCATCGCCTATGAGAGCAAGCAGTTCTCTACCGGGGAATTCTTCGGCTACGGCTGGATCCCCAGCCTGGTGTTGATGGCGGTCCTGGCCGCGTTTGTCTATATCATCTGGCCCCTGATGGGTATGCCGGTGCTGGCGCCCAAGGTCTAGCGAGCGCTGGTTTTACATAAAGGGAGGGCCGGGATCGCAGTTCCGGCTCTCCCTCACCACTCCGATTTCGTCCGCTGGCGCGTTGCAACACCGCTATCAGCCTCTAAAAATCAGCCGGTAATCCTAAACGTTTGGAGTGCGGAACGGGCCTAGGCCTCTCTTCCTCTCCTTCGGATTTTCTCATGCACAACTCCAAGAAAAACTCTCAGCCGCCTTTTCGCTCCAACAGGAAGGTGCCAATGACTAGCAGACTGGGGATTCTTCTGCTCCTCGTGGTATGGGTGATTCTCTCCCCCGGCCCCGGCGCCGCCGCCCCTCCGGCCGCCGACTCCGCCCCCCAGGACCGCCTCAGCCTGGCCGGCTCCATCCTCAACACCGAAGGCAACGGGGTCAAGGAAGCCGACCTGGAAGTGCTGGTCAATGGCCGGCCCGTCCACCCGGAGGGCAAAAAGCAGACGATCGTCACCGGCAACCAGGGCCATTTCCGGGCCAACTTCCACCTCCCGGCCGGCGCCCTCTCCGGGGCCCGCGTGGAGGTCCAGGCCCACAAGCCCAACTGGCGCAAGCTCCAACCCACCGAGGTCAAGCTCCTGCCCGTGGGTGAAGACCAGGCCGGCAACACCCTCTACCAGGCCCAGGTCCAACTCACCCTGTACCGGGCCGTCACCCCCGCCTTCTGGATCGCCACCTTCGTCCTGCTGCTGGTCTACGTCTTCATTGCCCTGGAGTTGATGCACCGCACCCTGGCGGCCTTGCTGGGCGCCGCCCTCATCCTGTTCGTCTCCTACGTGCTGGGCGCCTTCAGCCCAGCATACTTCATCCTCTCCTTTGAGGACGCCATGCACGCCATCGACCTCAATGTCATCTTCCTCCTCATGGGGATGATGATCATCGTCGGGGTCTTGAAAAAGACCGGCCTTTTCCAATGGCTGGCCTATAAATCCTTCGCCCTGGCCCGAGGCAACATCTATATCCTGGCCGCCATCCTCATGGTGGTCACCGCGCTGGCCTCCGCCTTCCTGGACAACGTCACCACCATGCTCCTGATGATCCCGGTGACCATCGAGATCGCCGTGGCCTTGAACCTGAACCCCATCGCCCTGCTGATCCCCGAGGTCTTCGCCAGTAACGTCGGCGGCACCGCCACCCTGATCGGCGACCCCCCCAACATCCTCATCGGCTCCTATGCCAACCTCTCTTTCGGAGCCTTTGTGACCAACCTCACCCTGATCGTCACGGTTTCCATGGTCTTTTCCACGCTCTTCTATCTCTTCTGGTACCGCCGCTCCTATCAAGAGGGGGTGGTCAAGGACGTGGACCTCACCGTCGCCTACTTGAAGGAAGAATACCGCATCACCGACAAGGGGCTGCTCATCAAGAGCCTGGCTCTCCTCGGCTTCACCATCCTCCTGTTCATCCTCCACGGGTTCTTCCACATGGAGCCCTCCATCGCCGCCCTCACCGGCGCCATGCTCCTCCTGGTGGTCTCCCGGGTGGACATCGTGGAAATGCTGGAGCACGAAGTGGAGTGGCCCACCCTGGTGTTCTTCATGGCCCTGTTCATGGTGGTGGCCGGCGCCGAAGAAACCGGCCTGATCCAGTTCATCGCCGAGTGGGTGGCCGACCTGTCCCAAGGCAACCTGGCGGTGGCGGTCATCTTGATCGTCTGGGTCTCGGCCCTGGCCTCCGCCGCCATCGACAACATCCCCTTCACCGCCACCATGCTGCCCATCGTGGCCTTCCTCAACCACAGCATCCCGGGGGCGGATTCCGGGGTCCTCTGGTGGGCCCTGGCCCTGGGGGCCTGTTTCGGCGGCAACGGCACCATGATCGGGGCCTCCGCCAACGTGGTCACCGTGGGACTGGCGGAAAAGGCGGGCTACCACATTTCCTTCATGGGCTATTTGAAGGCCTGTATGGCCCCCATGCTCGTGACCGTGGCCATCGCCACCGTTTATTTGCTCATCGCCTATTAGGGCCGCACCCGAACAGGGCCATCATTCGGCTGAGGACGGGGGACCCTGGGAAAAAGTCCCCCGTCTATCCCCTTATCGTATTTCTTTTTAAAAATGGTCCCGTTCCGAAAAGTTCCTCGAGGAAATGTGGGACAGCCGCCCTCGGCTGTCCAGGCGCAGGCTGGAAGCCCGTGCAACAAACACTCTGCTCTTTAAGGTTTTTTGATATTCTTATGTATTTCACTAAGTTGTCCCATATTTTGAAAACTTCATGAATAGGGTGGGCTAGATTCCCTCGCGGGCCCGCCGGCCGCCGGGTCCGGCTGGATAATTTCGCTGATTTTTGATAAAATTTTAATAACCTGCCCATGGCAGGCCTCCATACCAGGTAGTATTCAAGGGGATATTTCTGCCGGGGCGGACCTCAGTGTCCGCCCTCAAACCGGGCGCCTACTGAAGCTGGCCCGGAGAGAGAGATAATTGTCTTTAATTAATCAATGCATGCAAATCAGTATCGCCTCGTAACCATGGAGAGCAAGGGTGTCCACCCTGAAACGCGCCTGGCGGCGTCTCACCAAAAGTCCGGCGGCTAAGTCCCAGATGGAAATAGCGGCGAGATACGCCCATTTCCAGACCTTGCTCTCGGCCAACAACCAGGTCCTGAGCCTGATGGCCGACATGGAAGAAAAGCTCTCGGGCGACTTCCTCTTTGACCTCCAATACATCCGGGCCACCGTCACCCAACTTCTCCAGGAAACCGGCAGGCTGGTGGAGGCCTTGAACGGCCTGGGGGGCCGCCGCTACCAGGCCCTGACCGAGGCCCTGACCCGCATCAGCTGCGAGGTGGAGGAGGTCCTCTCCCGCCGCCGGGAAATCCCTCCCGCCCCCCTGGTGATTGATTTCCGCGACCTGGACGCCGGCATGGCCGAAGTGGCGGGGGGAAAAAACGCCAACCTGGGGGAGGTCAAAAACCGGGTGGGCCTGCCGGTCCCGGCCGGCTTCGCCATTTCCACTTACGCCTACAAGGTCTTCCTGGATCACAACCACCTGGCGGCCCGGCTGATGGAGTTGCTGGGCGCCTGGCGCCTGGATGATCTGGACAGCCTGGCCCGGGTCAGCGAGGCGTTGAAGCAGATGATCATGGCGGCGAAGGTGCCCCCGGACCTGGAGGCCGCCATCACCTCAGCCTGCCACCGCCTGGCCGCCGGGGAACCCGGCCCCCTGCGCCTGGCGGTGCGCTCCAGCGCCGTGGGCGAGGACCTTACCCTGACCTTTGCCGGTCAATACGCCACCTATCTCAACGTGCCCCCCGAATCCCTGGTCAGCCGTTATAAGGATATCCTGGCCAGCCTGTTCACGCCCCGAGCCCTGTTTTACTATAAAAACAAGGGGTTTAAAGAAGAAGAGATGGCCATGGGCGTGGTGGTCATGCCCATGGTGAAGGCCCGGGCCAGCGGAGTGCTCTTCACCCGCCAGCCTGACGCCGCCAACCAGGAGGCCGCGTTCATCAACGCGGTGTGGGGCCTGGGACGGTACGCCGTGGGGGGCGTCATCAACCCGGATCACTACCTGGTGGCCTACCACCCCCCGGGCCAGGTCCTGGCCCGGACCATTCCCCCCAAGGAGGTTATGCTGGTCTGCCGGCCCCAGGGCGGCGAGGAGGAGGCGCCCGTGCCCCCGGACCGGATCAACGCCCCCTGCCTGACCCCGGACCAGCTTACCGAACTGGTGCGCTGGGCTGCAACCCTGGAGGAGCATTTCGGCAAACCCCAGGACGTGGAGTGGGCCCTGGATGAACACGGCCGACTCTGGCTCCTCCAAAGCCGGCCGCTGCAACTCCCCACCCGGAAGGAGCCGGATCGGCCCCCCCGCACCCTGAAGGAATACCCGGTGCTCATCGATCACGGCACCGTGGCCTGCCGGGGGGTGGGGGCCGGCCCCGTGGTCCTGGTGCGCCGGGATGAAGACCTGAAACAGTTCCCCGACGGCGGCGTCCTGGTGGCCCGCCACACCTCCACCAAATACGTCACCGTCATGGCCCAGGCCGCGGCCATCGTCACCGACGCCGGCAGCCCCACCGGCCATATGGCCCTCCTGGCCCGGGAATTCCGGGTCCCCACCATTCTCAACACCGGCAATGCCACCCAGGTCCTTAAACCCGGCCAGGAAGTCACCGTGGACGCCAATTACAACAACATCTATGCCGGACTGATCCCGGATTTGCTGGAACCCCGACAAAAAAAGAACGACCTGGCCGACAGCCCGGTGTTTCAAACCTTGCAGACGGTGGTCAAACAGATCGTCCCCCTCAACCTGATCAACCCCCAGGATGACGCCGCCTTTACCCCAGCCAACTGCCGCACCATCCATGACATCGTGCGCTACGCCCATGAATTCTCCATGCGGGAAATGTTCCGTCTCACGGACAGTGAAGGCGAAACCGCCGGCGAGGCCGTGGAACTGGATTCGGACCTGCCCATCAAGGTGAGGGTCCTGGACCTGGGCGGCGGCCTGAAAAAAGGCTGGGGACGCAAGGTCAGACCGGAACAGGTCGTCTCCATCCCCTTCCAGGCCTTCTGGAAAGGCATGACCGCCATGCGCTGGGCCCAGGCCAAGCCCCCCGGAGTCAAGAGCCTGTCCTCCATCTTTGTCAAGGGGGAGGAAGAGGTGGCCCAGGGCGCCGACCCCTACCGCGACGAAAGCTATGTCCTGGTGTCCAAAAATTATATGAATTTCAGCATCCGCCTGGGGTATCATCTCTCCACGGTGGAGGCCTATATCTCGGACCAGGTGAATGACAACTACCTCACCTTCGGGTTCCGGGGCGGCGGCTCCACTCCCGAACGCCGGGAGCGCCGCGCCCGGCTCATCGAGGCCATCGTCGACCACCTGCACCTGAATCACCGGCGCAAGGGCGACCTCATCGAAGCCCGCCTGGCCAAGTATCCCCCGGACCAGATGATCCAGCGCCTGGTCTTGCTGGGCAAACTCACCCACTACACGAAACAATTGGACATGGTGCTGTTTTCGGATAGTATTGTAGAATGGTATATTAAAGATTATATCCAGGAACACGTAGGAACTAAGACCTAATGCGCCGCTTCCCCTTTCTCGCCTCCCGGTACGCCCTGGCCCTGTTATTGGGGGTTAACTTCGCCCTCCTGGGCATCAGCATCTATCTGGGGCTCATGTCCGCCAACCAGATGAGGGAAATCGTCAGAGAAGACTTCAACCAGCAGCAGTTGGTCCTGGCCCGGCATACCGCCAGCCTCCTGGAACAGGATATCAACTTCCTGAAACGGGAATTGATCACCCTCAACTTTTCTCCCTCGGTGCAGTACATCGAGCCCCTGTCCTGGGCCAACCGCATGCGGGCCACCCTCGCCTCCGTCCGGGAAGACGGGGTGGTGGAAATCGTCCGCCTCACTCCGGACGGCGAACGGGCCTACCGGTTGGACAGCCGCGGGGTGGACCAGATCACCAAAGGATCCTTCAAAGACGCCCCCACCCTGGAGTGGGCCAAAAACCCGGAACATAAGGGCCAGGTCCTGGTCATGCCGGTGTCCACCCAGATTCCCCACTATGTGGGCCGGCTCATCGCCATTATTGCGGTGCCCACTTATGAGGTGTCGGTGGATGACACCCATCCCCATCCCTCCGGGGCCTTTGCCGGGGTCCTGGCCTTTTATATCGACACCCAGACCCTGGCCAAAAAGTTCACCCAGGGTATCCGGAGCGGCAAGACCGGTTATGCCTGGATCATGGATAGTGACGGTATCTTTCTGAGTCATCCGGAACGCGACTTCATCGGCAAAAACGCCTTTACGGTCCGCAAAGAACGGATGCCCGCCATCTCCTTTGACGCCATCAACCAGATTCAGCGGGAAAAAATGCTCACCGGCCAGGAGGGCTGGGGGGCCTATATCTCGGGATGGCACCGGGGCATGGCCGGCGAGATTCAAAAGCTCATCGCCTATGCCCCCGTCAGGCTGGAGGACCCCAATCTGATCCAGGAGAACCAGCCGGTGCCCTCCTGGTCGGTGGCGGTGGTGGCCCCGGCCAGCGAAGTGGAGGGCGTGATTCATACCCTCTACACCCGGCAGTTCTATCTCCAGGTCATCATCGGCTTCGTGGTCCTGTCCGGCACCATCGTCATGCTCAATTTCCGCTATGAGCAGCAATTTTCCGCCAGCCTGGAAAAAGAAGTGAACCGCCAGCGGGAAATGGTGCAGAAATCCGAGGCCCGCTACCAGGCCCTGGTGGAAAACGCCGCCGACCTGATCTACACCGTGGACCCCGACGGCCGCATCCTGTCCATCAACCGCTATGCCGCCAATCTTTTTGCCACGGCCTGCTCCTCGGTGAGGCCCCCCAGGGCGAATACGTTCATCGAAGGCGTCCCCCAGGGCTTCGTGGGCCGCACCTTATATGATATTTTTAATAAAAAATCCGCTGACTTCCATATGGAATGGCTCCGGGAGGTCAAGGAAACCGGCCGGGTCCGGAGCAAGCGCCACCCGGTGGGCATCGGCGACCAGGAATTCTGGTTCTCCACCAGCGTCGTCGGCATCAAGGATGAGCACGGCGACATCTTCGGCTACGAGATCATCTCCCGGAACGTCACCGGCCGCAAGGCCATCGAGGACCGGATGATCAACATGGAAAAGCTGGCCTCCATCGGCACCCTGGCCGCCGGCGTGGCCCATGAAATCAACAACCCCATCGCGGTGATCCTGGGCTTCGCCGAACACCTCCTGGAACAGACGGAGTCCCTGCCCGAGATTCACGACACCCTCCAGGTCATCGAAGATGAAGGACTGCGCTGCAAGAAAATCGTCGAGAACCTCCTCACCTTCGCCCGCGTCCCCGAAGTCAGCGAAACCACCTCCGAAGTCGGCGGCCTCCTGGAAAAAACCCTGGCGGTGGTGAAAAACACCCTGCTCACCAAAAAAATCCGCCTGGACACCAGCCTGTCTCCTAACCTCCCCCGACTCAAGGGCGATCCCCAGGAACTCCAACAGGTCTTCATCAACCTGATCAACAACGCCGCCGACGCCATGAAAGGCGGCGGCGTCCTCAAGGTCGCCACTTTCCTCAGCCCCGACGGCAAACGGGTGGCCATTGAGTTTACTGACACCGGCATCGGCATCCCCCGGGAGGCCCAACCCAAAATCTTCGACCCCTTCTTCACCACCAAGAAAACCGGCGAAGGCACCGGCCTGGGCCTGTCCATGAGTTACGGCATTATCACCAAATTCGGGGGAAACATTACCTTCACCAGCCACCCCATCGATGAATATCCCGACAAGCATGGCACCACCTTTACCGTTTTTCTGCCCGTAATTTCCGGCCTGGAGGCCCAAGCCCCCGGCCAGAAGCCGGCCCCCCCGGAAGCGGGCCTCACCATCTCTTAAGGGAGTATGCAGGAGGATAAGATGCCGGAGAGGATACTGGTCGTTGACGATGAGCCCAATATGCTCAGATTATTGAAAACTATCCTGATGGATAAGACCGGCTATGAGGTCACCACGACCAATAATCCCTTGGAAGTGAGCAAATTGCTCCAGGAAAGTCATTACGACCTGGTGATCACCGATCTCAAAATGCCCCTGGTGGACGGCATCGATCTCATCGGCATCGTCAAGAATATCGACGCCGCCATGCCCATCATTGTGATTACCGCCTACGGCACCATTGAGACCGCCGAAGAGGCCATCCAGAAGGGCGCTTACGACTTTATCACCAAGCCCTTTCGCAAGGAGACCATCCTTATCACCATCAAGCGGGCCCTGGAGTGGAAGCGCATGCAGGGAGAATTGGCCGAATTGAAAAAACAGTGAGCAGCAGGCCGTCTTAGGGCGGCCTGTGGCCCTGCCCGGCTCGGCTGGCCACTGATCACTGATTACTGATTACTGATCACTATGCTTAAATTCCTGCGGCGCTTTCTCAAAGAACCCGAAGAGGACGAACAGGTCCGCTTGCAGGAGAAATTCGCCCATTTCCGCCGCCTCCTGGACAACAACAACCAGGCCCTGGAAACCATGGCGGACATGGAAGAAAAACTGTCCGGCGATTACGTCTTTGACTCCAGCTACCTCTATTCCCAGGTGGATAATTTGGGTGAGCAGGTCTCCGGCATGGTGGCCTCCCTCAATCTCCTCACCCGGAATCGCTATCAATCCGACCTGATCCCCATCTGTCAAAATATCGTGGCCGAGATTCGGGAGATACTGGAGGCGGTCCCCGGCATCCCGGATACCCCGTATATCCTCCCGTTATCGGCCCTGAGCCAGGACCTGGCCCCCGCCGTGGGCGGCAAAATGGCCAACCTGGGGGAGATCGGCAACCGCATCGGCCTGCCGGTGCCCCAGGGCTTCGCCATTACCGCCGCAGCCTACAAACGCTTCCTGGAATTTTCCAGCCTGGCCCAGGACCTGGGCGCCGTGCTCTCTCAAGCCGATATCCAGGACCTGGACAGCCTCAAGACCATCAGCCGGGAACTCCAGGCCATGGTCCGCCTGGCCCCCCTGCCCCCGGACCTGGAAGAAGCCCTGCTCCAGTTGGGCCGGAGCCTCCCCACCCCCTGGCTGGCGGTCCGCTCCAGCGCCGTGGGGGAAGACACCGAATTCTCCTTCGCCGGCCAGTTCGCCACCCTCCTCAACGTCCACGCCGATCATTTACCCGGGCATTACAAGGAGATCGTCGCCAGCAAGTTCACCTCCCGGGCGATTTTCTACTGGAAATACCAGCAATTTTCCGTCAACGCCCTCCCCATGGCCGTGGGCGTCCTGGCCATGGTGCCGGCCCGGGCCAGCGGCGTCATGTTTTCCCTGGACCCCCACGCCCCCCAGGACAACACCGTGATGATCAACGGGGTCTGGGGCCTGGGCCAGTACGCCGTGGACGGCGCCGTCTCCCCGGACCTCTTCCTGGTGAGCCGCCGGGACCCCTACCCCGTCATCCAGCGCCGGGTGGCCCACAAACCCGTGGCCCTTGTCTGCCGCCCCGACGGCGGCGTGGAGGAAGTCGCCCTGGACCCGGAGCAGGCCCAGGCCCCCTGCCTCACCGACGACCAGATCCAAACCCTGGCCGAAATCGCCCTGGAGTTGGAAGAGCATTTCGGCCAGCCCCAGGATATTGAGTGGACCGTGGGGGAGGCGGGCAACATCATTATCCTCCAATCCCGGCCCCTGCGACTCAGCGCCCCGGCCTTTGCCAAAGAGGCCCGGCCCCCCGCCCCGGAGCCCCTGGCCCCCCCCCTCCTCC
>Ga0172375_10008607_pt1 | contig 13676 bp, 13 predicted proteins | sample LakKiv1m_FD_114537 | JGI IMG/M metagenome (GOLD analysis project Ga0172375, IMG submission 114537) | Freshwater microbial communities from Kabuno Bay, South-Kivu, Congo - kab_092012_11.1m | ecosystem: Environmental > Aquatic > Freshwater > Lake | place: Democratic Republic of the Congo...
ATCTCAAGCGGGACGTCGTCAAGATACAGTGTAACTGTCCTGTCCTGCACAGCTTCGGAGGCGATAAAATTCAGCCCGGATTGCATGGAAAACGCCTTAAGCACGTCTTTTAAGCGGGCATCCTGAAAATCCAGCGATATCCTCGGTTCGCTGCCGGGGCCGTTGGCTTCGGGCAAATCAGAGGCGTTTAATTTTACAGTAGAGAATATTATCGCCGCGATTATCGCAACAAAGGTCAATATCTTTTTCATTTAATTCCTCCTGGATTTTTTACGCTTTTAGTTACGGCTACCGGTGAAGATAAGTTATATTGCTTGTCATTAAAAGATACCCAGAGCCCGTCTTTTTCAATACTGACGATTTTTGCTCCGTCAACTTCATCGTCAACCCTGACTACCTTATTATTGATAATTGCCTGGGGGAAATTGCCGCCCCAGATCAGGCCCTGCACTTTTAAAACAGGCAATTTAACCTCCGCGGCATTTTTCTTCAAATCAACGACATTCTCCACGATCGGGCTTTCAAACGGGTCTTTAAGCGCGGCCGCGGAATACTCCACTTTTTCCCTGAGAATCCCCGCGTCTTGCCTGGCGGCAAAAAGCCCGGGGACAAAACCAAATAATAACGAAAAAACAAATAAAAACAGGATTATATCAAATGTTTTATTTTTTAGCATTTACGTTTTCCGGATACGCTATATTGCTCAGCCTGAGGTTAGCCTTAACCCCCTTGCCTTCGGAATCATTAGTATTGATATCCGCCTGGCCGATAATAAAAACCTGGCTGTAGTTCTCAATCTTGCTGATAAACTTGGCCAGGTCATGGTAATTCTTGGCAGTTACCCTTAAGTTAAACGATACCTCCGTATAATCACTGCCTCTCTTCTGCTCCTCAGGCTTAAAAGATTCAACCTGCACGTTTTCAGATTTAGCAAAATTACTTAAGGTATTGATAATGGAATTTTCCGGCACCTGGGTAAGCAGTTTTTTGTAAGAATCAAGTTCTGCCTGGTTTGCTTTCATATTCTCAAGCAAGGTTAATTTTTTAGTTTCCGTTACCTGGTCTTTCTTAAGCTGAGCCAGCTGTTTATTCTGATATTGGTAAAGGTTATAAACCACCGTGGCCGTGGCAATAATCACCACCAGATTAATCAGCTTGCCTTTTAATTTGTCTAAAATGTCAATAATTTCCATGGCAACTATTTCCCGGTTGGCCCTTCACAAGTAATGCTAAAAAATGTCAACGCCTGTTTGCCCAATTGATCCTGCGTAATTGTGCCGATATTGACTTTTTTGAAATACCCGCTGAATTTCGGGTCATCCTGCAACTGGTTGATAAACTGGTCTACCGCCTCAATTTCTTTTTGCTGGTTGGACAGGTAAATCCTGCCGGATAATTTCAGAACCAAATTATTTTTTTCCTTCTTAAAAGAAAAATCGGTCAACCAGGCCCCGTTTGGCAAGGCCTTGGGGATAATATTCAGCAATTTAGTAAGATACACCTGCTCTTTAACAACCGCGCTGTAAACCTTTATTTTCTTTTTATATTCGGAGTTTTCCAGGCTCAGCTCCTCATAAGGGGCGCCGGTATTCACCGCTGCAATTACCGGCCGCTTAGCGATTAAATCGCTCAACTCCTGCTTAATCGGCTGCATACGGAATAAACCGTAGGCATACATTCCTGCGCAAAGAAGCGCTCCTAAAACAATAAACCTGTAATCAACAGTTATCTCCTGCAGGACGCCGGATAAATCCAAAGCTGCCACGGCTTCGGCCGGCTTTTTAGCTTTGATTGCGGAGAGGTCAAGTTTAATCTTGGTTTTAACCACATCGCAGAGAGCCGTAGAATAACTTTTGATGCATCCGGAATTAGGCGCGTTTTGAGTATTAATCGGCTTGGTTAAATCAATAAATTTCGGCGCCAGGCCCATCTCCTTTAAATAATTACTGAGCTCCTCGCGGATAACCGGGCCGCTAAAAAATAACGTGTTTTTAATCTGTTCCTGGGAGAATTTACGATGGTAATAATTCAAGGAGGCCTTTATTTCCAGCTTGGTTTTCTCCATTACCTCGGCGGGATTTTCAATGCCTTCGTTTAAAACATCGCTCACCGGGGTGCTGGTGGCGATATCCCGGCTGAATAACGGAAATCCGTTTTTGGTAACGATAAAATGCGACTCATCGCCTTCGGCGTCAATATAGACAAACGCGGTTACGGCGTTAGTTAAAGCTTTATTAATTTTTAAAAGCCGCAAAAGGCTTAAAGCGGAATATTCCAGGGAGCGAATCTTAAGCTTCAGCTGGCTGGCAATATAGAAATACCGCTCCAGGGCGTCTTTTTTAATCCCCATAAAAAGCACCAGATTCCCCTGGCCGGCCTTATCCGGTTCAACCTGAAAAGTAGAAACCAAATCTTCAATTTTAAACGGTAAATATTTTTTAGCTTCAAAATTAACCGCGTTTTTTAACTCTTCGCGCGGCAGCCTGGGGACACCGAAAGTGCGAACCACCAGGTCTTTACCGGAAAGGCAAAACACCGCTTCTTTGGCATCAATGTGGTTGGTCCTGAGCGCCTCCTGCAGTAAAGCGATTATTTTTAAATCAGCCGGGACTTTGTCTTCAAAGTCGGATGTGGAGATCGCCGTCTGGGGGATTTCCACGCTGGCTGCAACCTTGCGGCCTTTAGCGCTAAGTACGCTAATTCCGTTATTTCCAAAATAAAAACTTAGCGCGCTCATTTATTCTCCTCTGAATTGACTGAGCTTCTTTTGGTCATTAACCACTTATCAATTTCCTTGCGGTCAAATCTCCAAACTCCGCCCACCTTAATCCCGGATATTTTTTTCTGATTAAGCCAGTTATAAATAGTCTGCTTCTTTAATTTCAGGTATTCAGCCAGCTCATCAATATCAATTAGCCTTGGCATTTTTTTGCGCTCTTTCCTTCTTGATTGTTATGCACAAATACCCCTCAAACGTTATGGGCTTAATTAAATCATTAAATACTTATATTGTCAAGTATTTTTTTACTTAAACTTACTTGCGCTTACTTTTTATAAAAACAGCGACGGAGAAATAAATACTATAGGTTACTATATTTTGCTGTAAACTTACTTAGATTATAATAGTTTAATGTAAATAAAGGGACCGTTTCTGTCTTTCCCAAACATCAAGAAAAAAATAGAAACGGTCCCTTTATTTCAAGCTATTTATCTACTTGCTAATTAACTATCTTTTCTAAGAAATACGCGATAATCTGCCCCGACCAATCGTAGAATAACATGGCCTTCCCTGGCCAGCCAGCCTAAGCTCATCAAAACATTATCCCGAGAACGGTCAATACCCTTGGCTAAATCCGTCAAGCTGACCTCGCCTTTCTGGTCAAGAAAATGCCAGATTTCACCGGCAACTATCCCAATCTCTGTAATCATTTGATTACCTCCAACCACATTATATTCATAACTAACAATCTGTCAACTATTTTCATATACCTCGAATTAACCGCTTTTTCCGATTAGGGAAACAGTTTCCGCTTCAGATTGGAAATAGTTTCCCGATTAGCTTGGAAACTGTTTCCAACTTAGTTTTACCGCATCAGGCCGGCTTTTATCTCATCAATGCGCTCTTTGGCAAAACCCGCTTCCGGAGTATCGGCCCGAAGGATTCTTTCATAAATAATTAATGCCTGCTTAAGATTATCCTGATCCTCGTAGATTTTAGCCGCTCTTAATAAAGCGCGCGCAAAAAATTCAGAATTTAACGGATACGCCTCCGCAGCTTTAAGATACTCTTCTGGCGCCTGGTTAAAATCACCCAAGCCTTCCGAACACTCGGCAATTTTAAACCAGATATCCGCGGCATCTTTATCTAAAATAGTTTTTAAACACTTCCGATAATAATCCCTGGCCTGCTGATAATCATTATTCAGGTAAAAAACTCCGGCTAATTTCGGATAAATCAGGTTAACCAAATTAGGGCACTTGCCGGCTAAATCTTGATAGGTGTCAACTGCCTGGCTGAATTTTCCCTGCCGGGCGTAAGAATCAGCTATCGCCAGCATCCCCGGGACAAAGCGTTCGGCATCGCCAGAATTAATCACCTTATCAAAATTTTCCCTGGCCTCAACTATCCTGCCCTCCTCTAAGTATGTAGAACCCAATAAATAGTAAGCGTCGCTTAATAAATCACTCTTAGGGAAATCTTTAATCAGAGAAGATAAATACCGGCGCGCAACCACCAGCTCACCGTTACGATAATAATAACTCCCTAACCATAGCATAATCTCCGGCGCCAAAACAGAGCCGGGAAATTTAGAACGCAGCAGCTCAAACCTGGTTAACGCTTCCTGCTCATTGCCCATGCGGTAATAACAATCCGCTATCCCATATTCGGCTTTTTCCGCAAGCTCATTGTCTTTAAAGCCGGAGTTAATAATATTTTTAAATTGGATGACAGCTTCGTTAAACCTGGATAAATTAAATAAACTGCTGGCTGATAAATAATTAAACTGCTGCTTCAGGGCGTTATCCTTAAAGCCGGCTTGAGAATCGCCAAACAGCTTAAGAACGCCGGAATAATCCCTGTTCTGAAAATAAGCCAAACCTAAAGCATAAAGCGCGCCGCCTGAAAATTCCGAGGCAGGGTATTTTTTCCTAAAATCAGCCAGGATAGTTATGGCCGCCGGATAATCGGATATTTTTAAAGACATAACTGCCGTTTGATATTCAAGATAATCGCTATAGCTTGAGCCCGGATAATCCTTAAGTATCTGTTTATAAAACTCCCGCGCGCGCAGGTAATCGCCTTTTGCCTGATACACATCGGCAATCTGGCAAAGCGCCTTTAATTTTTCGGATTGCCCCGCGCTATTTTTCGCTATATCCTGCAGCTCATTAATGGCCTCGGTGAACTGCCCCTGTTTAGCATATGCCAAACTTAAGTTATAACGCAGCCTGGAGGTTATTTCGGAAGGGAAATTTGCGTTAGCATCAATCAACCATGCGCCTTTTTTATAAACCTTGATGGCCTCGGCATATTCCGCCAGGTTAGACAAGGCATCGCCCTTGCCTATATATGCCTGGATTAAGACCATCGGGTCACTGCTGGTGTTTAAAATTTCATCGTAGATTTTTTTGGCTTCATTTACCCGGTTATCCTCAGACATAAGAATAGCTTGGGCTAACAATAAAACCTCTTTGCTTTTTTTGTCTAAAGCCGCATGGTTAATATCAGAAAAGGCGTTTTCGGAATCTTTATATTTTTTAAGCTTTAGGTATGACCACCCCAGGCCAAGCCTGGCTAAAGCCTTCACTTTGTCTTCCGTGGCCGCGGAATACGCCTTAGCATAATTCTGCGCGGCAAGTTCCCAATTATTTAAATAATAATCCGCCTCCGCCTGGTAAAAATAAAGATACGCCTGCCGCAGGCGGTCGCCGGCGTAAATCTTAAAATAAGGCTTAATTGCTTTTTTTAACCCCTCGTAATCCTTGAGATTATAAAAACATTCAATTATTTTAAACGCCGCTTCTTTGGCCTGCGGTTCTTTGGGAAATTTATTTTCTAAAGCGCGAAAGTTATCCAGCGCCTTAGCGTAATTATTCATTTGATAAAACGCCCAGCCTAAAGAATAATAAGCCGATGGGGCATACGCCGAAGACGGAAACTCCGCAACCAGCCTTTCATAAAAATCTATTGCCTGTTGAAAATTATTGCTCTTAAAATGCACCTCGGCAATCCAATAATAAACCGCGTCTTTTAAAGTATAAGCGCGGGTGTCATTGAGCAAGCCTTCTAAGATTTTTAGCGCCTCAAAAAAACGGCCGGAATTAAAATGGCATTGCGCCAGCAATAGCCGGGCTTGAGGGTTTTTAGGATAATCCGCGTTAGAGCTAAAATAACGCTCAAGCAGGCCGATGCTTACTTCGTAAAAACCGTCTTCGTAGGCTTTTTTTGCCATAAAAAAAGATTCTTCGGATTTATCGTTTTGCGCAAAGCCTGGCGCAGCCGCAAAAATAAAACAGATTACCAATAACCAGGGTATTTTTTTAATTTTCATATTGTTAATAAGGGGACAGTTCCTCCGGAACCTATTCTGCCCCATATAGTTAAAAGGACCGTTTCCTGCTTTTATAAAACTTTTTTTAAAAAACTTCCTGTGTAAGACTCTTTAACCTTAACCAGCTCTTCGGGGCTGGCAGCCGCTACCACTTCCCCGCCCTGGTCTCCGCCTTCCGGGCCTAAGTCAATAATATAATCCGCGCACTTAATCACTTCCAGATTATGCTCAATCACAATCACCGTATTGCCGCGCCGGGTTAATTTTTGCAAAACCGAAATTAACTTGGCCACGTCCGCAAAATGCAGCCCGGTGGTCGGCTCGTCTAAAATATAAACTGTCTTGCCGTTTGAGCGCCGGCTTAACTCCGCGGAAAGCTTAATCCTTTGGGCCTCGCCTCCGGAAAGCGTAGTCGCTGCCTGGCCCAACTGGATATACCCTAACCCCACATCAAATAAATAATCAAGTATATTTTTAATCTTCGGAATATTGTTAAAAACACCCAGAGCCTCTTCCACGGTCATTAATAAAACTTCGGCGATGGATCTCCCTTTATATTTCACCTCTAAGGTCGCCTCATTAAACCGCAGGCCTTTGCAAACATCGCACTTTACGTAAACATCCGGCAAAAAATGCATTTCAATTTTCTTAATCCCGTCCCCGGAACAGGCCTCGCAGCGGCCTCCCTTAACATTAAAAGAAAATCTGCCTGGTTTATACCCGCGCACGCGGGCTTCGTTGGCCAAGGCAAAAATTTCCCGGATATGGCCAAATACCCCGGTATAAGTTGCCGGATTAGAGCGCGGAGTGCGGCCGATCGGCGACTGGTCAACGACAACTACCTGATTGATATCGCCTGTCCCGTTTATGCTTTTGCAGGCTCCGGGCCTTTGGTTTGATTTATACAGCTTCTTAGCTAAGCCTAAATACAGAACGTCATTGACCAGCGTGGATTTGCCTGAACCGGACACTCCGGTTACACAGGTAAATGTCCCCAGGGGGAACCTAACGTCAATATTCTTAAGGTTATGCTCGCAGGCGCCTTTTATCTCAATAAACTTTTTATCCCGCCAGGCCTGCCTCTTTTGCGGCAAGGCAATCTGCATCCTGCCTTGCAGGTATTGCGCGGTCAATGAATCTTGGTCTTTGAGCAATGCTTCTTTAGCGCCGGAAAAAATTACTTCTCCTCCGTGCCTGCCTGCTCCCGGGCCCAGATCAACAATATGGTCAGCTTCCAGGATAGTAGCCTCATCATGCTCAACCACGATCAGGGTGTTGCCTAAATCCCTGAGAGTTTTTAACGTAGAAAGCAATTTTTCATTATCTCTCTGATGCAGGCCGATGCTCGGCTCATCTAAAACATACAGCACTCCTACCAGGCCGGAGCCCACTTGAGTCGCCAGCCGGATCCTTTGCGCCTCTCCTCCGGAAAGTGTCGCGCTTTTTCTATCCAAAGTAAGATAATCCAGCCCCACATCCACGCAAAATTTAAGTTTCCGGATAATCTCTTTAAGCGCCTGATGCGCCACCAATTGCTCTTTTTTCGTTAATTTAAGGTTATGGAAAAAGGCCAGCGCTTCTTTAATGGATAAACCGGATACCTCCCAAATATTTTTTTGGTTTATCTTTACCGCTAAGCTCTCTTTCTTTAATCTTGAGCCCTGGCACAGCGGACAAGGCAATGTAGACATAAATTTACTGATCTCTTCTTTAAGATAATCGCTGTCGGTCTGATGAAACAGCCTTTCTAAATGCGGAATTACGCCTTCAAAAGGTTTATTGCCGATGATCTCCTCCGAACCATAAAGTATTGCCTTTTGCTGATCCTTTTTTAATTTATTAAAAGGAAGGTCTAAATCAAGCTTGATCCGGCGGGCCAATTCGCGGATCAGCCAGCGGTAATAAAGAATATAACCGCGGCCTCCGCGTTTCCAGGGCGCGATTGCCCCCTGATTTATGCTTTTAGTTTTATCCGGAATCAGCAAATCCGGGTCAAATTTAAGTTTCATCCCCAGGCCGTTACATTCCGGGCAGGCCCCGTACGGAGAGTTAAAAGAAAATATCCGCGGCTGCACTTCAGCGTAACTTATGCCGCATTTGGCGCAGGCGTATTGTTCGCTAAAGACCCGGTCCTGAGCGTTTAAAAATGTGATAATTACCGTGCCTTTGCCGATTTTTAAGGCGGTCTCCACGGAATCGTTCAGTCTTTTTTTAATCTCCGGTTTTAAAGTAAGCCGGTCAACGACAATTTCAATATTATGCGCCTGGTATTTAGCTAATTTTTTTTCTATCGGCAGTTCGTAAATTACGCCGTCCAGGCGGCAGCGCACAAAACCGGACTTCTGGATTTGCGCAAAAATATCCAGGTGCTGGCCTTTTTTACCGCTGACCACCGGGGCTAAAACCTGCAGCTCGCCGGCCTCGGGCAGATCTAAAATCGCCTCAACTATCTCCTGGGCGCTTTGCCTTTCAATCGGCTGGCCGCACTGATAACAGTGAACCTTGCCGATCCTGGCAAATAAGAGCCGGAAATAATCATAGATCTCGGTTTGGGTGGCGACCGTTGAGCGCGGGTTGCTTCCGGCAGAGCGCTGCTCAATGGCAATCGCCGGAGATAAACCGGAGATAAATTCCACGTCGGGTTTTTGCAGCTGCTCTAAAAACTGGCGGGCGTAGCTTGAAAGGCTCTCCACAAACCTGCGCTGGCCTTCGGCGTAAATTGTATCAAAGGCCAGCGTTGATTTGCCGGAACCGGAAAGGCCGGTAATCACGATTAATTTATTGCGCGGCAAGTCTAAATCAATATTCTTCAGGTTGTGCTCTTTTGCCCCGCGGATGATAATGAATTCGCTTTGCATTTTTAGTTTAATTAAAACATAACAAAAGGCCCCTGCAAACCCTAAACAAAATGTTTAACGCTACAGGGGCCCGATTTGCCGCTTAAGAAGCGCTTACCTCTTCTTCTTTTTCTTTCCGCCTCTTTTCATCTTCGCGCAAGAGACATCGCCCTGCTTATCCAGAAAATACAGGTAACCTACTTTTCTTTTAATGCCGCATTTAGCTACCTTCTTGGGGCTACCTCCCTTTTTGGCGCCTCTGGCCATCTTCGCGCAAGAGACATCGCCCTGCTTATCAATATAATAGAGATAACCTTTTTCCCTTTTGACCCCCACTTTAGTTACTTTCTCTGCCATTTTTAATTCACCCCCCTTCGGTTGATTATTTTTGAATTGCGTATATTCCATTATTTAGGTGCCGATTTTTACCGGCTGCAAAATCTGCCTTAAAGTGGCGATCGCGCTGAGCACCGCCAGATAACTTGTTTTCGGGTTATCCGGATGCAAAATATTCTCGGTGCGGGTAAAAACATTGGCCGCCTGAGAAGATACCTCAATCTCATGTATATTCCTTTTCGCTTTAGGGCTGGCGATAATTTTAACTTTGGTGTTACGCAGGCCTAAGCCGGCAATAGACAATACCGCGGCGACATTAATATTCTGCGGAAATAATTTCACAGCCTTCTGCGCGCTGCCAAAAAATAGGACTTTATCGCTTTTAAGCTTATCCAGATTAAGATTCTGCCGCCTGACAAAATCCACACCTTTAAACGAAACCGGATGTTTACGGGTAATCAATGTCACCGAGCCTACTTTTGAAATTGCCGCGGCCTTTAACGCGTCTATTCCGGAGATCGCCCCGCTAGGTATGTAAATTTTAGCATTACTCTTAGTTGCCAGTTTTTTGAGCCGGTCCATGTGGCCGGCGACTCCGCCTACGCTCATAATCATAATACTGCGGCCGCGCTCTAAGGCTGCCCTGGCTATGGCGTAAGAGCTATTGGCCGCTGACGCCTCAATCACCAGCGCAGACTCGCTCACTAATGCCGATAGCGATTTAACCGCAAGATTATTTTTCGCCGCTAAGGTTTTGGCTAATTTCTCAGATTTATCCGGATTGATATCAAAAATAGCCGTTAATTCTGCCTGGCGGCGTAAACCCTTAGAAATTTCTTTAGCTAAAGATGTGCCGATTGCTCCGCAACCGACAATACCGATTTTAAGCTTTATTTTTTTAAACATCGGATAATCATAACCCGGTTATCAATCAGCCGCGTCTTGCCGAATTTCACCGCCAAGGCAACCAGGCAGCTTTGATTTATTTTTTTAAGCGCGCAGAGTGTTTCTAAATCAACAATTGAAATATAATCAATTTTAGCTTGCTTACTTTTTAAAATTAATCCTTTCATCCTGCTAATAATCCTGCCGGCATCGCGCAGGCCCAGGCTAATCAAAGATTCCGCCAAACCCAAAGCTTTAAATAAAACCACAGCCTCAAGCTTCTGGGTTTTATTCAAATGGATATTGCGCGAACTTAAAGCTAAACCGTCTTTCTGGCGCAGGATAGGCATAACTTTTACTTTAACCGGGAAATTCAGGTCCTTAATCATCCGGCTGATGATAATCGCCTGCTGAGCGTCTTTTTGCCCCAGATAAAGCGTATCCGGGGCAACCAGATTAATTAATTTCGCAACTATCGTCGCTACAGCGCGGAAATGCCCGGGCCGGTTTGCCCCGCAAAGTAAATTGCTTAACCCCTCAACATTGACAAAAGTAGAAAAACCCCGAGGATACATAGCTTGCTTATCCGGTAAAAAAACTAAGTCTACTTTCGCCTTAGAGCATAACCTTAAATCATTGCGCAACGGCCGGGGATAGGTTTTTAAATCTTCCCCGGGGCCAAACTGCGCGGGATTAACAAAAATACTTACCGCGACAAAATCATTATCTTTACGCGCCTGTTTGATTAAACTCAAATGCCCCTGGTGCAACGCGCCCATAGTCGGGACAAAACCAATGGTTTGGCGCTGACATTTTGTTTTTTTTATAATCGGCGTTAATTTTTCCGGCGATTTGATTATTTTCATTTTTAAGCTATAACTTCGGCTAAAGGCCGCATCACAAAATCGCGTTTAAACAGGCGCGGATGGGGGATGGTCAATTCTTTATCTTTTATAACCTTATCCGCGTAAAGCAATATATCCAAATCAATGCAGCGCGGGCCGAAACGCGCGGTTTTTACCCGTCCTAATGAATTTTCAATTTTTTTAAGCTGCTTAAGTAATTCCCGGGGAGATAACGTAGTAGTGATTTTTAAAGCGGCATTCAAAAAATTATTCTGATCTTTAGGGCCTGAAACCGGCAGAGTCTCAATAATCCGGGACACCTTAATTACCCGCGTGCTTCTGGTAGAGTTAATCCGGACAATAGCCAATTTTATGTATTTCCTTCGGTTACCTAAGTTTGACCCGACACCAAGATAGCAAATCGGCATCAGGCTATTTTTTTAAGCCGCGCCAAAGCTTCCAGCATCTTGTCTTTAGGCACGGTCAGAGCCATACGCATATAACCTTCTCCGTATTTACCAAACCCTATGCCGGGAGTCGCCACGATATCGGCTTGTTTTAAAATCTTCGCGCAGAAATCTATTGAATTATTTCCGGCCGGAACCTTGATCCAAACATAAAAAGTCGCTTTAGGGCTAAACACCTCCCAGCCTAAGGCCTTAAGCCCGCTGGCCAGGCAATCCCTGCGCTCCTGATATAGCGCGCACATTTTGCGCAGATAATCCTGCGGCCCTTCCAGCGCGGCAACGCCTGCAACCTGCAAGGCCGAAAATATTCCCGAATCAATATTTGATTTAACTTTAGCTAAGGCCGCAACCAGCTGGGTATTACCGCAGGCCCAGCCAATGCGCCAGCCGGTCATATTGTAAGTTTTAGATAAAGAATGAAATTCAATCACTACCTCCCTCGCCCCCTCAAACTCCAGCAAGCTCGGCGGTTTATATCCGTCATAGGCCATTTCGGAATAAGCCGCGTCAGAGACAATAATTATTTTATTCCTTCTGGCAAAATTTATAAGTTCTTGATAAAAATTTTCACTGGCGCAGGCATTAGTGGGGTTATTCGGGTAATTGACAAAGATTATTTTTGCTTTTCTGCGCGCGGAAAATCTAATTGCTTTAAGGTCAGGCAAAAAAGCATTGCTTTCTAAAAGCGGCATCAGGCAAACCTTGCCCCCGGCTAAAATCGTGCCGCCTTTATAAGGAGGATAACACGGATCGGGAATTAAAGAAACGTCTCCGCAATTAAGATAGGCTAAAGGAAAATGCGCCAGGCCCTCTTTAGAACCAATCAAAGGAAGAATCTCGGACTCAGGGTTAAGGTTTACATTAAATCTCCGCTTATACCAGCCGGCAATTGCCTGGCGTAAAACCGGCATACCTTGATCCAGGGCATAACGGTGGTTCGCCGGATCAAGCGCCGCCTGATTTAACGCCTCAATAATATGCCCGGGCGTAGGTTGATCCGGATCCCCGATGCCTAAATCAATAATATCCCTGGCTTCGGCGCGGGCGCGGCGTTTGGCTTTATCAATTTCTAAAAAAAGATACGGCGGCAAAGACTGGACTTTTTTTGATAGTTTAAACATATCAGCCTTTCAACACATCTTGCATAGTATACAACCCCGGGGTTTTATGCGCCACCCACTTGGCTGCTTTCAATGCCCCCAAGGCAAATAGATCGCGCGAATGCGCCTGATGCTTAATTTCAATACGCTCGGAGTTGCCGCAAAAAATAACCGTATGATCCCCGGCTATATCGCCTAAACGCACCGAATGCACGGGAATACTCCTCTTTGTCGCCCGGGTAATTACTTCCGCCATTTTTTTCGCGGTCCCCGAAGGAGAGTCTTTTTTGGCTTGATGATGCGCCTCAACGATCTCCGCGTTATAATCAGGCCCCAGGGCCCTGGCGAGCTCCGGCAATAAAGAAAATAGGGTATTTACCCCGATAGACATATTCGGAGAAAAAACCACCGGAACCACTTTGGAGACCTCCTCAACTTTACGCGTTTGTTCATCAGTAAGCCCGGTAGTGCCCAAGACAAAGGCTTTCCGGTATTTGGCCACATAATCAAGATGCTCCTGGGTAGCTTCGGGCAGCGTAAAATCCACTAAAACATCTACCAGGAACAAACCATCCGGGCTGGAAGAGACTTTTATTTTTCCCAGCTCTCTGCCGATTAAAGGCGTGGCCTTTTTCTCTAAAGCTAACGTAATTTCAAAATCCTTATCAAGCGAAGCTAATTCAAATATGCGCCTGCCCATTTTTCCGCAAGCGCCGGCAAGGCCTAATTTTATCATTTATCTTCCTCTCTTATTAACACAACAATTATATTAATCATCCCCAGGGAAGATTAAAACATCCCCTGCGGTATCGGAAATTATAATAACGCGTAATCCCGCAAGGCCTGCTTTAATTTTTCCAGATTAACCGCCGACATTGCGCACATCGGCAAACGTAAATCCGGCTGGCACATCCCCAATAGGCCCATCGCGGTTTTAACCGGAATAGGATTAGTCTCTAAGAAAACCGCTTTAATCAACGGAAGCAATTTAAAATGCAACTCTTGGGCTTTTTTAATATTGCCTTTTTCAAAAGCCTCCACTAAATCCGCGGTATCCCTGGGGGCGATATTGGCAACCACCGAAATAACTCCGATGCCGCCGATACTTAAAACCGGCAGAGTTAAACTGTCGTCACCGGAGATCAGATTAAAA
>Ga0172375_10008609_pt1 | contig 13676 bp, 17 predicted proteins | sample LakKiv1m_FD_114537 | JGI IMG/M metagenome (GOLD analysis project Ga0172375, IMG submission 114537) | Freshwater microbial communities from Kabuno Bay, South-Kivu, Congo - kab_092012_11.1m | ecosystem: Environmental > Aquatic > Freshwater > Lake | place: Democratic Republic of the Congo...
AATAGTCTCGCTCCATAGATCTCCTGTTCTTTGTTTGTCTGAATACTTACAAAGTAACAGTTTTTCTTTGATCTGTGGAGCTTTTTTTAACTCCCTTTGTCGCACTTTAGTTTACAATCTTCTGTTTAGGGATGCTGGACCAATTAGGATTCAGAGCAGGATTAAATATACATCATGTTTACAAACGAGTAAAATTTGATATAATGAATCAATGTATTGTAAATTTTATGAACTTACCGAGAAACCTTTTAACGTTACTTCTGATCCGGTCTTTTTTTATTCCAGCCAGAGGCATAGAGAGGCTTTGGCGCACCTTTCATTTGGGGTTAATCAGAGAAAGGGAATAATCGCGATCACTGGTGAAATAGGTACCGGTAAAACTACCCTTTGCCGGTTTTTTCTTGATCAGCTAGGGACAAGTGTCAAAACCGCTTTTATACTTAACCCCTATTTCCCCGAGGCTAAATTATTCGATCTTATTTTAAGGGATTTTGGCATTGATTTTAAGCATGATTCAAGCCTCTCTTATTTGTGGGAATTCAATAAATTCCTGTTGGCTGAATCGGATCAGGGGAATAATGTTGTCTTGATCATTGACGAAGCACAAAATCTTACCCCTGAACAGCTTGAACAGGTACGTCTTCTCTCTAATCTTGAAACCAAGAAAGATAAGCTTATTCAGATCGTACTAGTGGGCCAGCCTGAATTAAACCGTAAATTAAGCCTGCATGAATTACGCCAATTACAGCAGCGAATTACTGTGCGTTACCATATCTCGCCTCTTAAAAAAGACGAAGTTTTTGATTATATCACGCATCGGCTTAATGTTGCCGGTTCAGATGGTAAAATTAAATTTACCGATGAGGCAGTTGCTTCTGTTTCAGAATTGTCTTCAGGCACTCCTAGGCTTATCAATATTATCTGCGATAGGGCTCTTTTGGCTGGATTTGTGGCAGAAACGAATATTATCGACCAAGATATTATTAATAAATGTTCGCAGGAGCTAAGTGATTATTTATTGAATAAAAGCGAGGTAAAATGAGTATAATTTATGATGCTTTAAACAAAGTTGAAAAAAATAATCCGAATTCTCAAGGAAATGATCCAAAAAATAAAAAACCGCAGAGCCATAAATTATATGTTTTATATGGGTTGATATTAATTTTGGGATTTATAGGTGCTAAAGCTATTGTTTCTCTTGTTTTTGTTGCTCCTAAAAAGCAAGAAACTATAAAGCCTACAAGTGTAGTGGTAAAAAAAGAGGTTTTAGTCCCAAGAGAAGTCTTGATCCCAAAAGAAGCTCTATCCGTAAGTCAAGATAGCGGCCAAGCTGCTGATAAAATTGCCAATCAAGAGCAGTTGCCTGCCAAAGAAGTTAAAAATATCGAACCTCCGCCATTGGTTTTAAATGGCGTGTTTATCTCTCCTAATGAAAAATACGCCATTATTAACAACCAGATTGTACGCGAAGGCGATAAAATTGATGGGGCAACGGTTTTATCAATCATGGAAAGCAAGGTTGAAGTTGATTACGAAGGGTTTAAAATAAGCATTACTTCAGGAAAGTGATATTTTAGAGAAAGTACTTAAATCCTATTTTTAATCGCAGTAGTGATAATTTTAAGCGGGATGTTTTCTACGACTCTTGTCTTGCCAATTCTTTCTAATAAAACAAACCTATTTTTTGAACCGATAAATTTTTTATCCTGGTAATGGGATTTGATAATCTTATCCAGGCTCAAATTTTCAATTTTTACCGGTAATCCGTATTTTTTTATTAATCCTTCAGTTTTCTTTAAAATGTTGTCATTGATCAGCCCTAGGGTTTTGCTGATATCGCAGGCTACGAGCATGCCAAGGGCTACTGCTTCTCCGTGGGTGTATTTTGAATAATTTCCCGCAGTTTCGATAGCGTGGCCGATAGTGTGGCCAAAGTTAAGTGTCGTCCTTAGGCCCAATTCTTCTTTTTCGTCAGCGCTTACGATTTTTGCTTTTATATCAGCTGATGAAGCGATCACAAATTCCAAAGCCGATTGTTTTTTTGTTAGAATATCCTTATATTTAGTTTCCAAAAAGGCGAATAATTTTTTGTTGCTGATCAAGCCGTATTTAATTACTTCAGCCAAACCGCTGGAAAGTTGTTTCTGGTTTAAAGATCTTATCAGGCCTATGTCGGTTAAAACAAGTTTAGGTTGAAAAAATGCTCCTACCAAATTTTTCCCTTCGGTAAGATCTACTCCGGTTTTTCCGCCGATACTCGAATCGACCTGAGCAAGCAGTGTTGTGGGTATTTGGATATAAGCGGTGCCTCTTTTATAGATCGAAGCTATAAATCCTGCAAGGTCGCCAACCACTCCTCCCCCAAATGCAATGATAAAGATTTTCTTTTTTTGTGCAAATTTAGAGATATCTCGGATCAAAGAGTATGCCAATTCCAAAGATTTGCTTTTCTCAGAGTCAGGGATAAGCTTAATTTTTGAATTTATTCCTGAAATTTTTAATGTTTTTTGCAAACTGTTGCCATAAAGCCTGTTTATAGTGGGATTGGTGATTATATAGGCATCTGTCCCAACTTTTAGGTCTTTGATCAATTTACCGGTTTTTTCCAAAGCATTATTCGCAATTATAATTTTATAAGAACGCTGTTTTAAATTAACTTTTATAGTTTTCACTGTAGTTCTTCCTTCTAGATTTTTAACCCAAGCTTCCTGTTAATAAATATTCAGGAAAAGTTGAGTTCATATTAATAGCCAGTTTAATATTATTGAGATGATCGGTTCGATAAGTAAATTAAAAAGCCCAAGCATGATCAAGGCCATGATAATAAAAAATCCGTAAGGCTCTATTCGAGAGTATTTAATCGCCAACTTTTCAGGTAAAAGACCCATCAGGATACGTGAGCCGTCTAAAGGTGGAATAGGTACCAAATTAAATATCCCTAAAATTACATTTATGCTGATAAGGGTCCAGAATATAAAATTAATTATTGGGGTAAATGGCATTACCGTCTTCCAGACCAAAGAAAGGATTGCCGCCAGCAATAAATTAGAAACAGGCCCAGCCGCGCCGACCCAGATTATATCTCTTTTAGGGTTTCTTAAATTATTAAAATTTATCGGTACAGGCTTTGCGGCTCCAAATACGAAGCGTCCTCCCGTAACGATTATAAGGGTCAAAGGAAGAAGGATTGTCCCTATGGGGTCAATATGCGCCAAAGGATTAAGGGTTAATCGGCCGGAATATTTAGCTGTATTATCACCAAGTTTGAAAGCTACCCAGCCATGGAAAAATTCATGAATACTGACCGAGATCAATAAAAAAGGAAAGCTGATTAGAATACCTAAAATGTTCAATCCAGGGCCTCGATTTTAATAACCTCAAGAAGGGGGAATTTTTGCTTTTTAGATTCGATCAATTTAGCGGTGATCCTCACTTTGTGATAAGTAAGGCTATTTAAATTCTCAATACTACCTTTTAAAAGATAGGTGTCATATTCTTTGGTAATTAATTTGTGGGTTGCTTGGCGTCCAAAAACTTTACCATAAGGATGGAGCAGCCCTTCGACTATAATAATTTCTTCCTCTTTGCTTGTTCTTTCTGTTTTAAGTTTAGGTTGTTCTTTTTTAACCTCTTTTTTAGGAACTTCCTGAGGTTTTGGCAAGGCAGCAGTTTTGTCGATGAATTTTTTGTGAACCCATCCAAAAGTATTAGCTGTAGGGATAATTTTATACCACTCTGCGGTATCTTCAAGTATGGATATAGACTCTGAATCTTTGATTTTGCCTAAAATTGGGGATGATTCAGATGGTTCCAGCCTGACATTGATATTAGTTTTGGAAGCTGTGGCAGTTTTTTCATCAAGGGGCGCAAAAAGAGATTTTTTTACAAAAACCGCCGCAGTTTTTGGCAGGCGGATTTTGTACCAATCGAATTTTTCCAAAACAATTTCAACTACTTCCTGTTTATTGAGTTTGTAAATTATTTTAGAGTTTATGCTGGCATCAGTACGGACATTAATGCCTTCAGAGTTTACAACCCCAGAAAAAATGCTTTGGCCAGTTTCCTGGCCAAAGCTAGAGGATACTCCTAAAAATATTAATATGGCAAAAGCCCTTAATATTTTACTAAACACGTTATTTCTTTCCTGCTTCTTTAGCGCCAGCGCCTTTTGCCGCGCCTGCTGCTGGAGCTGCTTCTTTTCCTGCTTCAGTTGTTTTTTCTGCCTTTTCTTTCTTAATCTTAATTCTTACCGTTTTCATTTTTGGTAACCCAAAAACATCATCGCCTTCTTTCCAGGATTTTTTTTCGATCATGGTTTTTAAGCGTTCGGTCCTTTTCAGGACAGATCTTTGTTTCTTTGTTTTGTTTGACGAGCTTAATGACGGGTGTATCGACATTTTTATAGCCTCCTTACGAAACCATCATGGTATTTTTTCTTTAGTTCAGTTAACATTTGTTGAGCCGAATTTTTACTTGTGAAGCCGCCTACACATAAAACTGTATAGCCTTTCTTAGAAAAGAAAAAGGGCATTAGGCCTCTTTTTTTGAGGCTATCAGCTTCTTTTTGTGCAAGCACCTTGCTTTGGTAACTAGCTAATTGGATCGCGTATTTACCGGTTTTTGCTTGTAATTTTACGTTTTCACTTTGGGTAGCTGGTACTGGAGCTTGTGTTTGTTTTAAAGGCGTATTGTTTTGCGTTCTAATAAGTTCCTGGGTTAAGGCTAGTTTTTTAGAAGCTGGCTGCACATTATTGGCTACGTCAAAACGCGCATCCTGCCTGTTAAGAGCTACCCTTTTGCCTTTTTCAACTCCGATTGAAAACGAAATTATACCTGTGATTATAAAACAAAAACTTAAAATGATGATCTTTTCATAGCTTCGCACGCACCCAAAAAAAGAATTACTGAAAGATGTTTTTTGGTTTGTTGCCGAGGCTGATTCTGAAAATAAATCCGGTTGTGAATTTATGTGATTTTCTATCATTTTTATTAGCTTTCCGACGGCCTATTATATAGCTTATTAGGGGTAGCTTGCAAGTAGTTTTTTGATTTAATTTTTTTGGAAATCCTTAAGAAGGCGTCCACAATTTTCGGGTCAAATTGAGACCCGCTTTTCCTTCTAATCTCCCTGATCGCTGAAGGAATATCCATTCTTTCACGGTACGGCCTGCCGTAAACCATAGCTTCGAAGGCATCGGCTACCGCCATAATTCTGGCACCCAGCGGGATCTGGCCTTTTTTAAGCCTTGAAGGATATCCCGTACCGTTGTATCTTTCGTGGTGGTGCATAATAATCGGGATGGCTGGCTTTAATATTTGCAAAGGTCGCAGGATTTCCGCTCCTTTAAGCGGATGACGCTTTATAATATCAAATTCTTTATGCGTAAGTTTGCTTCTTTTAGTAAGTATTTCCATGGGGATATCAACTTTTCCGGCATCATGCAGCAGGCTTGCGTATTTTAAGCTTTCGATCTGTTTTTCATCTAGCCGCATCTGATGGGCTATGGCAATAACTATGCGGCTAAAATATGGGGAATGCGTGTATTCCTGGGGTACGCGCATGTCAAGCATTGTAACCAAGGATTTGATCCCGCCAAAAATTATTTTCTGCTGCTCTTCATAGAGTTGCAAGTTTTTAATTCCGATTATTGATTGCTCGCACATAGTTGTTAAGGTTTCTTGGTCAAAAATATCAAAATCAGGCTCATTATTGCCGCGCCTGATTATAATTAAGCCCATTATATCTTCACCGACCAGAGGCATGCCTAAAAGTTTACCACGCCTGATAGATGAAACGGTTCTAAGTATTCTTCTTTCGATACCACTGGATACTTTCATTTTTCTATCAAGGACTATTTTTTTTCTTCCAGCGATGATGCATTTGTACACTGAGAATCTTTTTGTGGGATCTAAAAGCAGGATTGTGCAATATTGCGCATGGAAGATCTGGGAAGTGAGCCGCGATAAGCGGCAGACTAATTCATTCAATTCATATGTTGAATTAAGCAATCTATAAACACTATGAATCGCGGAAATTAATATCTTATACTTTTTCGTAGGGGTCAAATAATTTTTTATATTCATCTAACGCGTACCTGTCTGTCATGCCTGCGATATAATCGCATACTGCCTGTTTTTTTCCGACCGCGCTTATTTTTTTCTGTATCTGATCTGGAAGTAGTTTAGGATTTTCGACATAAAGATTAAAGAGATCCTTTACGAATCTTTTTGCTTTAAAGCTCATCCTGGTAACTCTGTAATGGCAATAAAGTTTATTAATCAAAAAATCCCTTAAAGGTTTACGAAGTTCAATCATGCTTTCGGAGAAAGCCGGAATTTTTTCATTTATTTTTTTTACGTCGCCGCAAGACTTAATTTTGAATTTAGCAAGTTTTTTTTCAGTTTCGCCGATTAAGTCTGTAACTTGCATATTTATTAAAGAGCGGACCACCAGATATTTCTTTTGCTCAATACCTATTGTAGCATATTTTTTAGAAATATTATTACAAATATTATCCCAGATCTTAAGTTTTTCCAGATCAGATTCTTTTATTAACCCTGAGGTCAGCCCGTCGTCAAGGTCGTGGTTGTCATAAGCTATTTCATCGGCAATGTCTACAATTTGCGTTTCAAGTGACGGGGATATTCCGGGCAGGAATTCTTTGATCTTGCCTGCTTTATCAAATGCAGATGAATGTTTAACTATGCCTTCTCTTACTTCCCAAGAAAGATTGAGTCCGGGAAATTCAGGGTAGCGCTCCTCCAGAATATCAACAACCCTTAAACCATGCACATTGTGATTAAAGCCTCCGTTTCTAGCCATGAGTTCATTAAGAGCTTCTTCTCCTGAATGCCCAAAAGGTGTGTGTCCCAAGTCATGGGCAAGGGCTACGGCTTCCGCCAGATCAGTATTAAGCCTTAGGGCGTAAGCAATAGTGCGCGCTATTTGTGCGACTTCTATTGTGTGGGTAAGTCGTGTCCGGAAGTAATCACCTTCATGGTTAACAAAGACCTGTGTTTTGTATTCAAGCCTTCTAAAGGCGGCGGAATGGATTATCCTGTCTCGATCTCGCTGGTAACACGATCTGTAGGCATGCTCTTGTTCTTTATATTTTCTGCCTTTGGTGTTATAACTTTTGGAAGCCCAGGCAGCCAATTGCGTGTCCTCTATTTTTTTTATATCGTTAAGATTGAGCATAGGCTTTTTTTAAAAGTTTGTGGAGTTCTTTAAGCGACTGCGAAATTACCTTCGTCCCGGCGACTACAGGCATAAAATTTGTATCTCCATTCCAGCGAGGGACAATATGAATATGTATATGCCCTGGGATACCGGCGCCTGCGCTGCGGGATAAATTAATGCCGATATTAAATCCGTCCGGTTTCAATGTCTTTTCGAGCAATTTTTTTGCTTTGTTTAAAGAATCAAATAAATCCAAGAGCTCATCTTTATTTAATTGAGAAAGGTCTTTTACGTGCTTTTTTGGCGCAATCATAAGATGACCGTTATTGTAAGGGTAAATATTCAACAGGCAAAATGAGAACTTATTGGTAAATACAATGAAGTCTCCCGGTCTTTTTGATCTTAAATTCAGGCAGAATATGCACCCCTTTTGTTTATTTTCCTTTGAGATATATTTTATTCTCCAGGGCGCCCAGAGCCGGGAATTTTTCATATTTTTACCACCTTCGCGGTTATTTCTCCATTAATCTCAATTATACCATACGAATTATAAGGGGAAAACATTTTATCCGTCGGGCTTCCGGGATTAAAGAAAAGTATTCCGTCTATAGTGTCATTCATCGGTATATGAGAATGCCCGAAAATAATAACATCTACATTATCCTTCTTGAAAAAGTTTTTTAAAAGTTCAATCAGCCCACTTGGGTGCCCTAACCCATGGGCGATGCCAATCGTATACTTGCCTATTTTAATTATTTCTTTTTCAGGCAGTTTTTCTTTGATTTCTTTTGGATCCATATTCCCGGCGACGGCCTTGAAATTCTTAAATATTTTTTTAAGCTGGTTATAAGTCTGTAGGTCTACAAAATCACCGGTATGTATGACCATGTCTACGTCTTTAAATGCCTCAAGTATTTTTTTGGGTAAGGCGTCCGCTCTGTCAGGAATATGTGTATCTGAGATGACTCCAATTTTCATCCTGCTCTTCCTTTCTTATTATTGCTCCTAGCCTTCTTTTGAATTTTAGGTAAAGCCATGATTATACAATAACTCTTGGTTTGGAGAATAAATCGAAGATCTGATTAACATTATTAATGTCCCAGGTCCAGATTTTTTCTTCCAATGCCCTTAACTTTGCATTGGCGTCTACATCGCGCAGCGTAACAATAATTTTTTTCTGAAGTTTATGTCGGTATTTTTTGCATTCTTTGGCGAATTCTGTAATATCATCTTCAGTTAAGTAATCTGGTTTGATAGCCATTATCCAAAGTGCGTCGCTGGAGCGGCCAATAAGGCCTTGTCTTAAATTGCCCCGGTTGAATTCTAGAGGCTTGATCTCTCTGAAATGTGAAAGCCGAAGTTTCTTTCTTTCCAGCTGGATGGTATCATCTTCAAAAAGCTTAAGGATTTCTGTCATGCGTTCGACCAGCGGTTTTTGTGCGTTATCCAGGAATTCTTTGATCATCAGTTCAATATTATTACGGAAAATATTTTTCTGGTTTTTAGCGTCGAAGGTCAAAGAATGATTTCTTTCCTGGTAAACGAATTTGATCCAAAAGCTGAATATTCTGTCATTGATTTTTAGAAAATCTGCGCTTCGCGTGATAGCATCTAATTCTAAAAGTTTTGAGATTTTAAGATCCAGTTCTTTTTTCGATTTGCGCATGTGATGGGCAATATCTTTGACTTTATTGTGCCCGCTGGCGGTTAAGTGAAGCAATGAGATATAATCCTGGCTATGGTTTGAATCCAAAAATCTTTTTAAATAATTTGAAAATCTTTGATTGAGGATGCCCGATGAATCAAAAAGGATCTCTTCGATTATTTCAGCTAAGTTGTCACCGTTTGACTTGATCAATCCGTCGGCCAAGACCTTTAGGTAAAATGGATGGCCTCCGGTAAAATGAACCAGGAAGTTTTTTAATCCTTGATTGACATCAAGCTTAGCCAGTTTCTGGTTTAAATATTGTTCGCTGGTTAAAGTGTCAAAAGGTTCAATATTGAGGATCTCAAAATTACCGAATAATAATGAAAGGTTTTTTGAAAGGATCGTTTTGGCTTTAAATTTTAAAGAGCTCAAGATAATATACATCGTGTTTTTCTGTATCAATAAAAGCTTGGACCACTCGGCGTAAATATTATTCACCCCGATATTTTCTAAATTATGGAATTCATCAAAAATAATAACGCAGCATTTCCCTGTTTCCTGATTAAGTATCTCACATAATGTCATAAGGTCAGTAAAAATATTGCTTCTTTTGCGTTTTTCTAGTTCGGAAAGGATGGATTTGATTTTTTCAACTGTTTTAGGAATGTATTTTGAAGATCTATCGATAAGGAAATTCAGGTCCTCTTTTAGAGGGTCCCCGGAATTATTTAGAAAGTTATAAAGCAGTACTCCTATAAACCGCCTGGCAAATGAAGAAAGTGTTTCTGGCCTGGCTTCAAGATAAATTATTATTATGCGTGGATCAAAGAATTTTTTTAGGAAATTAAATACTATAGAAGTTTTTCCTACCAGCTCATCTCCGATAATGGCTATATTCTGGCGGTATCCGTCTTTTAGATCGCGGATACGCTTTTCAATTATTTGAGAATATTGTTTTCGTTCTATGTATATGCTCATAATATTAATCCGGTAAATAAAAATAAGGGTTTTGAGCGAGGCTGCCCTTTCTTATCTCAAAATGTAAGTAAGTATTTTTATCTCTTCCTGTTTGGCCGGCTTTAGCAATAATTGTTCCCTTTGAAACTATATCTCCGGTCTTGACAAAAACTTCCGCATTGCGGGCATAAACTGTTGAAAGCCCGTCTCCATGGTCGATGATTATAGTTTTTCCGAAGCCGGGAAAATTAGGGTTACAAAACACTATGCTTCCCGATCGAGAGGCAGTGATATTATAATTACTAATAGGTGCTATGTTAATACCTTTATTGATCATGCTGTTGCTTGTTTGGCCGAAATAAGCTATTATTTTTCCCCTTAGCGGCCAGTCAAAGTCATCGTTATTTACTGAGGGGCCAGTTTTAACGATTTCCTGTTTCTTCAAATATTTTGGAATAAGTATTTTTTGCCCGGTTTCAATTTTTGAGGAATCAGAGATATGGTTTACCTGAGCAAGGTCCTCAATATCAATATTGTAAATTTTAGATATTTTCCAGAGAGTTTGCCCTTTTTCAACTCTATGGAAAGTGCCCGGAATATTTTCCGGCTTAATTACGGCGATTGGAATACTGCTAGGCGCAGTTGCGCAGCCGGATAATAGTATTAGTAGTCCGCCTACCATTGAAATTAAGTTGATATTCATTTTTAGTTTAAACATAGTAAGAATCAATCTAAGCGGGTGAGGGTAGCCCATCCCTAATCGATTAATATGTTGGGGCAATCCTCACTCTTCTTTTTTTCTAAGCGGGTGAGGGGAATCGAACCCCCATATGCAGCTTGGGAAGCTGCCATTCTACCACTGAATTACACCCGCATTTATTCAGTCTTCCGCTATCAGCTTTCAGCTACCAGTCGTCAGTTGATCGCTGATAGCTTAAAAAACTATTTACGCAAGCACTTATCCATTAATTTAATAGAACAATAATTCCCGCACATTGTGCAGACATCGGTTACATGCGGTTTTGATGAAGCCCTGAATTCCTTGGCTTTGTCTGGATCTACGCTTAAAGAAATTTGTTTTTTCCAGTCCCTTTTTTTGCGGGCGATAGACATTTTTTTATCCCATTCCAGGGCCCCGGGAACGCCTTTAACGATATCAGCTGCGTGAGCCGCGATTTTCGAGGCAACCACTCCTTCTCGTACATCTTGTTTTGATGGATGCCTTAAATGTTCTGCAGGAGTGACATAACACAAGAAATCTGCACCGGCAGTAGCGGCGATTGCTCCTCCGATAGCTCCAGTTATATGATCATATCCTGCTCCCACATCAGTGACCAAAGGGCCTAAAACATAAAAAGGGGCTTGGTGACAATACTTTTTTTCAAGCTGCATATTTTTAACGATCTGGTCTAAAGGCACATGCCCTGGGCCTTCGATCATAACCTGAACATGGCGATTTTTTGCTCTAAGGGCTAATTCCCCCAGGGTTATTAATTCTTGTATTTGGGCTTTGTCGGTCGCGTCTAAGATCGAACCCGGCCTTAAACCGTCTCCCAAGCTTAAAGTTACATCATGTTTGTAGGCAATATCCAGTATTTTATCAAAACATTCGTAAAAAGGATTTTCTTTTTTGTTATAATTGATCCAGCTGGCAACCATTGCTCCGCCGCGCGATACTATGCCTAAAATCCTTTTATTTTTCTTTAAGGTTTCAATAGATTTTTTATTCACTCCTGAATGGATGGTAAAAAAATCTACACCTTCTTTTGCTTGTGACTCCAGGCATTTCAATACGTCTTCCGAGGTAAATTTTAGAAAGTTGCCGTATTTTTTTTCAGCCGAAACGGCGATTTCATAAATTGGGACAGTTCCTAATGGGATGTTTGAGGCCTGAAGGATTTTTCTTCTGATCTCTTTTATATTGCCGCCTACGCTTAAGTCCATGATTGCGTCAGCCCCATACTTTTGGGCAATCTCTAATTTTTCAAGTTCTTCCTTTAAATTCGGCCTATCAGTAGAGGTGCCGATGTTCGCATTTATTTTAGTGCTTAAGCCTAAGCCGATACCGCAAGGTTTGGTTATCTTATGGTTTTTATTAACCGGAATAACAATTTTTCCTTCGGCTATTCGTTTTATTAAAAGTTCAATCGGCATCTTTTCGCGTGATGCGATTTTTTTCATTAATGGCGTAATTTTATTATTTTTTGCTGATTCTAATTGAGTCATTTTATCTTTCTTAAATCCTGGATATTTTTATTATGATATTTTTTTCCAATTCGTAAAGTTTATATCTTAATTCTTTGAAGCCTAAAGCAGTGTTTGAAGATAAAAGCTTGGAGAATTCTTCTAAAGCGCGGATCGATTCTTTTGAACGCTGTAGATTGGCGAAAAGGATATCCAAAATATTTTTTCTTTTTAATTCTGAAGCGTAAATATTCTTACCGATATCTTTTCTAGCATTACGTTCTTTTAACATAATGCTTTTAGGGGCAATTTTGTCTGAAAGTTCGCTGATTTTGTGGCGGATATTTTTGAGGTTTGAAGTTAAAGTTCTATCTTCAATAATAAACCGGGTAATTTCTTCACACACTCTCAATCCTTCTTTTGCCCGGTTAATATTAGCATCAATAATTCTATTTACACATTGTTCGAGAGCTATCTCTTTCATTTAAAACTTGTTTTTTGATTCTTTCTATTATATTGGTAGTAGATCGTCCAGCCTTAAGTGTGACAGTTTCGACTCTTCCTCCGTGCTTGATCACGAAATCCGCCCCTACAATTTTATCCTTGCTCCAATCCCCGCCTTTTATTAGGACATCCGGTTTTAAAGCTTGAATGGTTTTAAGCGGAGTATCTTGCCCGAAAAGGACTACGAAATCAACGCTCTGAAGCCCCGCCAGCACTTCAGCTCTGTCACTCTCGGAAACTATCGGCCTATTTTTACCTTTGATCTTTCTTACTGATGAATCCGAATTAAGCCCTACGATCAGGTAATCACCGGTATCTTTTGCTTTTTCAAGATATTGTACGTGTCCAGAATGAAGAATATCAAAACAGCCATTTGTAAAAACAACAATTTTACCTTCGGCTCTTAATTTAGTTGCAATTTTAGCCAACACTTTTAAACTTTTTATTTTTGTTCTTCGCAAAGAGCGTGTTCTACCAGTTCGCATATTATATGTCCTATAGTAATGTGTGCTTCCTGGATCCTTGCTGTAACATTTGATGGTACAACTAGAGAGGTGTCAGCTAGTTTAGCCAGGTCTCCTCCGTCCCCTCCTGTTAAGGCAACGGTTTTAATACCCATTTTTTTTGCTTGCTTTATAGCCAAAGCAACATTTTTGGCTTTTCCGCTAGTAGAGATCCCGACAGCGATATCATTTTTTTGGCCCAAAGCTTCGATTTGTCTGGAAAAAACAATTTCATAACCATAATCATTAGCCAAAGAAGTTAAAACCGCAGTGTTGGTAGTCAGGGCTATTCCTGCTAATGCTGTCCTGTCCTTTTTAAATCTTCCGACGAATTCAGCGGCTATATGCTGAGCATCGCTAGCCGAGCCGCCATTTCCAAAAAGTATTACTTTTCCGTTTTTACGTAAACATTCGATCATAAGATCAGCAATATCTTTGATCTGTTTGATGCTTGTACGCAATAGCTCTTCTTTTACTTGGATACTTTCAAGTAAGATATCGGTAATCCTATCTCTCATAGCAGCCTCTCAATTTCTCGCTATTTGCTAGCTTAAATTGACCCCGAGTGGCAAGCTATAGCGTTGCTCCCACGAGGGGTAAATCTTTTTGTATCCCAAAATTGTTGATTTTGGGATTGTCCCACATAGCAGCCTAAATCTTGTTAAGATTTAGGCATGTGGCCCTGCGGGCGAATTTGCCT
>Ga0172375_10008613_pt1 | contig 13669 bp, 9 predicted proteins | sample LakKiv1m_FD_114537 | JGI IMG/M metagenome (GOLD analysis project Ga0172375, IMG submission 114537) | Freshwater microbial communities from Kabuno Bay, South-Kivu, Congo - kab_092012_11.1m | ecosystem: Environmental > Aquatic > Freshwater > Lake | place: Democratic Republic of the Congo...
ATAAGCCTTGGTGGGATGGTTACGACCTCACCGCTGTCAACGCTGCGATTACAGCCGGTGACGCTTACTGCGCCTAAAGGTGGCTCGGAGATCCTGCTAGAGGGACTCTCCGCAAGGGTGGATCTCAGGGTTTTAAGATGATTGAATCTGGCCTACAACACCGCAAGGCATCCTACGAGAAAGTCCAATGAACGAACGTAAAGTCTTGATCGCCACCCCATCCCTAGACGGTCGGCTTGATGTTTGGTACACGACCTCATTAGTCAATTCCATTCGGATAGCACAGGCTAACAACATCTTCTTGCATCCAGTCTTCATGTCCTATGACGCACTGATTCAACGGGCGCGGAATGACTTGTTTGGGCTGGCGGTAGAGGGAGGCTACGATGACATCGTGTGGATTGACTCGGACCTTGAGTGGAACCCGATGTGGCTCATGGAGCTTTTATCACGGCCAGAAGATGTGATTGGCGGGACGTACCGCAAAAAGACTGACGAAGCTGAGATGTATGTAGTCAAGACCAAGACCCTTGAAATGAACACCGATGGGCTTATCAAGGTGGAAGGTCTGGGCATGGGCTTTGTGAAGATAAGCCGCAAAGCGTTCATGGATTTGTGGGATAACTCAGAAGAGTATGAGAACGAAGGCAAAGTGCGGCGGATGATCTGCAACATAGCGATTGTGGATGGCAAGCTGCATTCAGAAGACACGGTGGTGTTTTCAAAGCTCAAGGACTTGGGCTATGACATTTGGCTTGATCCCAAGATGACCTGTGTTCATATTGGCACGAAGAAGTTCTACGGCAGCTTTGAGTATTTCCTGCAACGGCTTACCAAGGAAGCGGCGTAATCATGTTTGAGCTACTTGGTGGTGGTTTGCTTGGTTCTATCTTCGGTGGCTTGTTCAGGCTTGCCCCGGAAGTCCTCAAGTTCCTTGATAAGAAGAACGAGCGCCAGCATGAACTGAGTATGTTCCAACTTCAGACTGATCTTGAGAAAATGCGTGGTGAGTTCAAGATGGAGGAGAAGTATGTTGACTACTCTATCCAGCAGATGGACACGATTAAAGAGGCATTTAAGGAGCAGGCTGAAACGGCTAAGGCAGCGGGTTGGTTTATGGCATTCATATCCGCTTCAGTTCGTCCCGGTATAACTTGGTTTTTGTTCTTTATGTACGCTGGGGTGAAGGCAGCCGCAATTATGCTGGCATTTCAAGCTAACGCGAGTTGGGCAGAGGTACTGGTTAAGAGTTGGGATGAAGACGATTTTGGAATGTTATCAATGGTGCTTTCATTCTTTTTCGTTGGTCGCAGTATTGAGAAGTACAACAAGTCGTGAATGAAGCCAAAAAACTTTGCAAGGATGTACTGATCAAGCCCTTTGAAGGGTTAGCAAAGCGTCTGCCTGATGGAAGAGTCAAAGCCTACCCAGACCCCGGAACCCGAGGACATCCTTGGACAATCGGCTGGGGAGCCACCGGACCTGAGATTAATCCCGGCACTGTTTGGACACTTGAGCAGTGCGAAGATGCGCTGGATCATCACGTTGAATACTTTGTGCGGGGGTTGTTTAAACTTTCCCCCAATATTCAAACTGCTTTGCCAAGACGCATTGCCGCTGTGACTAGCTGGGTCTACAATTGTGGCTTAGGGAACTACCGAGTTTCCACGTTTAAACGCCGTATAGACGCGGGGGATTGGGATGGTGCAGCAGACCAATGTATGCTCTGGAATAAAGCTGCTGGCCGAGTTCTTCCCGGACTTACCCGCCGTCGTGCAGCAGAAGCTGCCTTGATGAGGTGATCAATGTCACTCAAAAAGATTTTGCTAAAGCCGGGGGTTAATAAAGAAAACACCCGCTACACCAACGAAAACGGTTGGTATGTATCTGAGAAAGTTAGATTTCGTCAAGGTACTCCTGAAAAAATTGGTGGCTGGGCGCGTATATCTGCGTATACTTTTCAAGGCGTGTGCCGTGCATTGTGGAACTGGGTGACGTTGGGATTTCAAAACCTCATGGGGGTTGGGACCAATCTCAAATACTACATTGAGCGTGGTGGGTTTTATAACGACATTACTCCCATTCGTGCAACATCAACCATTAATAACAATCCATTTGCGCTTACTGCGTCTACCACGGTAACAGTAACTGATACAGCACATGGGGCCATAACAGGCGATTTCGTTACGTTTAGCGGTGCGGTGGATATTGGTGGTGGGGGTACAAACGTCACAGCGGCAGTGCTGAATCAAGAGTTTCAAATTACTCGCGTTGACGCTAACACATACACCATCACTATTTCTGTTACACCCAACGCTACGGCTATCGCTGCTTCTCCCGGTGGAGGCGCTTCAGTTGTTGCAGCCTATCAAATAAACACCGGCCCAGCGTATCAACTACCATTAACGGGATGGGGTGGTGGAGGCTGGGGGTTGGGATCATGGGGGTTTGGCAGTGGGGCAACCGACTCTTTGCGCTTATGGTCTGCCAGTAATTGGGGAGAAGATCTTGTTTTTGGCCCTCGTGGGGGTGGCGTGTATTACTGGGATGCCGCTAATCTTTCTTCTAATCCTGTTGGCCGAGGAGTAAACGTCAACACGCTTGGGGGCGCGGTAACTTTTACAATTGCAACCCCTTGTGTAGCTACGTTTTCAGTGCTGCTTGCTGAAGGTACAGCCGTACAGTTTTCTACAACGGGCGCACTACCGACCGGTCTGTCTACAGGTACAACTTACTATTTGCGTAATGTTGATGGGGTAACGGCTAATCTTTCAGCTACACCTACAGGATCGATAATTAATACGTCGGGTACACAGTCTGGCACACATAGCGTTAGCCTTTTAGAAGACGTACCAACCGCACAAAACTACATACTTGTGTCGGATACTTCTAGGTTTGTCATGCTGTTCGGTACGACAGACTATGGTAGTGCAACCCTTGACCCCATGCTTATTCGCTGGGGCAATCAAGAGTCAGTTGTGGATTGGGTGCCTTCTTCACTTAACCAAGCGGGGTCTGTACGGCTATCGCATGGTTCAGAAATTGTTACTGCACTGCAAGCTCGTCAAGAAATTGTTGTTTGGACAGATTCTTCTATTTATTCGCTTCAGTATGTTGGTGCACCAATTGTTTGGTCTTCCCAACTTCTTGGGGACAACATTTCCATCATGGGGCAAAACGCTGCGGCTATTGCATCCGGTATTGTGTTTTGGATGGGGGTCGATAAGTTTTACCGCTACGATGGTCGGGTGCAAACGCTCCGTTGCGATCTTCGTCGGCATGTATTTAGCAATATTAATCTTGGGCAAAACCAACAAGTGTTTGCTGGCACTAATGATGGGTTCAATGAAGTCTGGTGGTTTTACTGCTCGGCTGGTGCTACAGCGGTTGATTCTTATGTGGTTTACAACTACGCCGAAGATATTTGGTACTACGGCTCGTTAGCACGTACGGCTTGGATTGATTCTGGGTTGCGGGATTATCCTGTTGCTGCCACCTACAACTATAACCTTGTTAATCACGAAGAAGGTATTGACGACAACGAGACAGGTACTCCCACGGCTATTGAAGCTTACATTGAGTCTGCCGAGTTTGACATCGACGACGGTGAAAAGTTCGGGTTTGTATGGCGCATGGTGCCAGATCTGACATTCCAAGGATCGACTGCGGGTACGCCTCAAGTCACGATGACCATGTACGGCATGAATGGTTCAGGGTCTGGGTTTAACACTGAGGCTTCTAAAGCAGTTGCCCGCACGTCAACCGTCACCATTGAGCAGTTCACCAACATTGTCTACACCCGCATCCGTGGCCGACAGATGATTATGAAGATTGCCTCTGATGGTTTGGGTACAACGTGGCAGCTTGGCGCACCCCGTATCGATATTAGACCGGATGGGCGTCGATGAGCCTTATCCAACACCCTGCTTCGCCTAACTTACCTCTTGCCCCCAGAGAGTATGAAGCGGTTTACCAAGAGCAGTTTAACAACGTCTTGCGTCTGTACTTCAACAGGCTCAACAACAACCTGCTTACTTTGTTTGGCAGCTACGGCGGTCAGTACATACAACTTCCGCTTGGGTCTTTTTATGACACGACGGATCAAACGGCTGCTTCAACGACTGTTGCCTACCCCATAACGCTTAACAGTACGGCTGTATCAAACGGTGTTTCTGTTAAAAATAGTTCTGAATTACACTTCACGTACCCCGGTTACTACAACCTTCAATACAGCGTTCAGCTTTCCAACAACGACAACACAACGCAAGATGTTGATATATGGTTTCGTAAGAACGGTTCTGATATTGCCGACTCTAACAGTCGGTTCGGTTTAGCCCCTCGTAAGTCTGCGGGTGACCCCTATCATGTGATTGCTGCTTTAAACTTCATTGTGGACGTGACCCCTAACGACTACATTCAGCTTTACTGGTGCACCTCAAATACCAGCACCTATATTGAATACTACGCTGCCCCTTCCTCTCCGACTCGTCCTGCGATACCATCCATTATCCTGACAGCTACCCTTGTTTCGGGGATTGAATGACCACCTCCGCTAAAACCCTGACTCCTGAGCTGATCGCTGCCTTACAAAAAGCGCAAGGTATTGCACAGCAACAGGCGTTAGATAAATATCTGTCAGAGCGAGCAACGCAGTATGGTGCAACACCCAAAGGTGCCAAGTCTGATACAGGCTGGACTGCGGGAGAGGCGCTGGTTAATCCGTTTGCGGGGTTGAAGGATTTTGGTAAGAAGAACGTCGATATTTACGGCACAGATGAACAGATAAGTAATGTAGTAGGGCAGGAAGAAGTAGCAAAAACCGCTAGCGATTTGATGCGGGAGAAGTTTGGTGAGCAGCTAGGGCATAAGTCCACGTTTACCAAAGCGTATAAGAAAGATGAAAAAGGTAATCCCGTTGAAGTAGAGCTAGATTCCCTTACGCCAGAAGAACTTAACTCTGGTAATGTTGTGCTGTTCATGGGTGGTAAAACAGGCGGTGAAAGCCGCGAGCGCATGGCGCAAGCCTACATACCCAAAGGCGATAAACTAATCCCCGTTGGTGACCCTAAGTATTACAAAGGTGAGCACCCGGATGCCAAAAATGTAGCTACAGCGTTAAAAGTTGGGTCTTTGCTCGCTATACCTTTTGGGGGTGTTAGTGGGCTGCTTAGCGGGGTTACTGGGACTGCTGGTGCAGCAGGTGCAGCAGGTGCTGCGCTTGGTGAGCTTGGGATTAATACAGCAGGTAGTGGCCTTGCAGGGCAATTAGCTAATTTAGGGCTTCCATCTCTTGTGGCTGACGCTGGGGCTAAAGCTTTAGTGTCTGGGGTTGTTAGTGGGGGGCTTGGGAAATTATCCGGGCAACCATTTTCTACAGGGTTTAAGACCGGCGCTACATCTTCGTTGGCTTCAGATGTAATAGGTGCGGGGGTTAACAAAGTTGCTCCTGATATGTTTAAGGGACTTGGTTCTTTAGAAGTACCCGCTAAATCCATAGCTACATCGGCTTTAACATCAGGGGTGTTAGGCCGACCTTTTGATGTAGGGCAAGCAGTAAAAGGCGCTGCAATTAACTATGGGTTGAATCAGGCTGGGCAAGCTGCGGGGTTTGATCCTAAACAACAAGCTGCCGTGACAAAGCTTTTAAATTTTGCTGCCCCGCTAATTGCAGCGCGGCGTAAGCCGGGAGGACCATGATGAGCACAGAAGATATTGAATTTAATTTATCTAACCCTCCTGTTGGAGCGGCGGAAATTGATTTTTCTCCTGATCTTTCGTCAGCAATTGATTTTAGCGAATTAGGTTCTGGCTTTGCTGGAGATATAGGTAATGTTGGGCTTACTCCTAATTCATTACAGGCTCTACTTAATGATTCTGAGTTAATGGCGGAATTTGCCAAAATATATCCTGATGCAGCTAATATTCTTCAGGGGTTTCCAACTGATGCGGAGATGAAAGATTTATCAAAGCAAGCGGAGGCCGATGTCGCTCCTGGTGGGGTTATGTCAGGTAACCCATTTGGTACACAAACTGGTGGCACACGCCCGCAAACATTTTTAGAAAAATTAGGTATTGGCGCAGGAAGTGATGGGAAAGGAATACTAGGTACAGGCATTACTGGTACAGATGCAGCCAAATACGCCGCCATGCTCGCCGCTGCAAAGATGGCTTATAACGATGCTAAAGATGCAAGAACAGCAGCAAGAGGCGCTACATCAAAAGGTGGGTATGCGGAAAAAGCCATTCGCTCGCCCTCTGGTAGTTATACGTTTAAAAAAGCTATGGGGGGTGGCATTGGGTCATTGGAAATGGCGAGGGGAGGACGTGCACTACCACCACGATACCTCGACGGACACTCAGACGGCATGGCAGATAAAGTTCCGGCGAACATTGATGGTAAGAGACCTGCCGCATTATCTGATGGGGAGTTTGTTATTCCTGCTGATGTTGTCAGTCATCTTGGTAATGGAAATTCTAGCGCGGGCGCGAAACGTCTTTATGAAATGATGGATCGTATTCGTGCTGCACGAACGGGCAACCGCAAACAGGGTAAGCAGATTAACCCTGACAAATTTATGCCGAGGTAATCATGGCGATTAGTCTAGAAGATATTAAACGTGCTGCGGCGACACAACGTGCTGCTGGGGTGTCTGACGCAGATCTTGCTACTTATGGGCGTAATGTTGGGCTTACCGACGAAGAGATTGCCTATGCTTTAGGTAAAACACAAATAGCCCCGACTAAGACTTCCGATCTAAATAAAGCTCTTGAAAACGCTCAATATATTTCTAAATTAGCGGGCGATCTTGGTGATACGGATGTCACGGCAGGAGAAGCTCTTGCGCTTTCTGATCCTAACGTCCGTAGGCTGGCTGAACTTGCATGGCAGCAGCAAAACGTAAATAAAGTTTCTGATGCCGACCTCGCTAAATACGGTAAAGATGTTGGGCTCAACCAAGATTTGATTGATTATCTTCTTGGTAAAGAAATGAATTTAGATACTTCAGGCACTTACGATATTGGTGGCAATACGCTTGCTGCTTTTAAGAAAGCCCCTGAAGTTAAATTCATACCTACAACTACTACTGTTACTGGAGGTAAAGGCAACGACACAATTACTGGTGCTAAAGGCAACGACACAATTCCAAGCGCATACCACGAAGGCGTTACTGGATATGATTTTGTTGGGGAAAACACAGGTTTGCGTGAACCTTACGTGCCGTTTGTGGGACAGATGCTTGGGCGGTCTTCTGCGCTTTTGGCTCGACGTAATGCTCCTGACTATGAAGATATGCAGTTTGGAAAAAATTACGGCACAGAAACCGCACAAACGCTAAAAGATCTTCAAACTCAACGTCAAAACATGATGGGTATGGGTGCAAGTAAAACCCCCGCTTATCAACCTTTTAAATATTCTTTTACCCCTAAAGATGCCGCAGCGGGCGGCATTATGTCGTTGATTGATGGGTATCAAGCAGGTGGGAATGTTAGTGGGGGGTCAACCGGAAATATGCAGGGTAGTCAGGTAGTGCCCTCGACTTTTGATAAACCAGATGCTTTTTCACCGACTACGTATTCCTCCACTTACACTGCGCCAACGACCACATACACCGGCCCCGGTGCTACAGGTATTACAACCGGCACGTTTGACCAAGCTGCGTTAGATCGTTTTATTAATCCTTATACATCTTCAGTCACTGACCCTCAAATTCGTGAAGCTAAACGTCAAGCGCAGCTAGCCTCTCAAGCGCAAGCAGCAAAATTTACGCAAGCTGGTGCGTTTGGGGGGACTAGAAATATTTTGGCCGAAAACGAAATAGGCAGAAATCTTGCCACACAGATCGGTGATATTACTGGGCGTGGGCAAAAAGAAGCCTATGACGCTGCACTCCGTGCATTTGAAGCTGAGCAGGGGCGTAAACTGCAAGCAGCGACAGCAACGGAGCAAGCACGACAGGTTGCAGGGCAACAAGCATTAACAGGTGCTGCAACCGCAGGGCAACTTGGGTTGGAAGCAAGCAGACTTGGAGAACAATCAAAGCAGTTTGGTGCTACTTACGGCTTACAAACAGCACAATCAGAGGCGCAGTACCAACAGCTTGCACGGGATCTTCAACAACGCGCCGAAGAAGCGCAGGCTAGAGGCGATCAGTTTGCAGCTAATCTTGCACTGCAACAACTTCAAGAAGCTCAACGTGCTGCTGAAGCCTCCCGTGCATTTGAATATCAGCAGTCTCGTGATCAATATTTAGATCCGTTCCGCGAGCTTGGCTATCAAAGTCAATTATTACAAGGTCTGCCAATTAGCGCAGGGGCAACAGGGGTTAGTCCGACCGCAGACGCATTAAAAGCATTGCTTGCCACTTCTGGTGTTCTTTTTCCCACCGGAGGCTAAAGGAAAATAATCATGGCGTACACACCTCTTTCTCCTAGTGGCGTTGTAAATGCTTTGCAAAATATTGCAAAGTTTCCTGACAAACGTCTGCAACAATACGCCGCAGGCGCCCCCCGGCAACCATCAGGTCAAGTACAGCCGGGACCGACAGGGCAGGCTGCGCAAGAATTAAACGCTCGTGGTATGCAACGACAAGCTGCACAACGCCAACAAGCTATGCAAAACGATCCCGCAAACAGCCCAACAATCTTTCAACAGAAAGACATGGAGCTTCAACAAAAGGCGCAGCAGATACAACAAAAAGAACAACAGCTTGGTTTGCTTGGCGCACTCATGGCTAAAAAAACGCAGGACATGCAGGCGCGGGATACCGCCGGTATAGGCTCGCTACCGCTAGATACGTTTAATAAGTTTGACGGTGGGATTGTGTTTAGCGGTGGGGGTGCGGTGCAGCGGTTTAATGGGTTGCAAGGATCACAACCCCGCAATCGTGCTGAAGCTAATTTAGATGATCTTTTAGCTCAAGTTGAACTTCTTCCAGATCGTGAAAGTTTATTAGCTGAAGGAATGTTTGGTGAAAAACCAGACGCATATGTTTTACGTCGCAAGTTGCAGGAAAGAGGATATACAGTAGATCCTAAAACAAACAAAATAAAACAGCTTGAAGAAAAAGGCGGCGTATCAGGAACTGGTGCGCGTCCATTAACAAAAGAAGAAAGAGCAACTACCGAATTTATACAAAAGCAAATGCAAGCAAACCCCAGCTTTTTTCGCACGTTTTTAGAAAACCGCATGGGGGCTCCGGCGCCGCAACAAAATAATGCTGGACCAGAATATCAACCAGTGTCTACACCTAATAAAACACCTTCTTCTGCTTCTTCAAATACAACAAATACGTCTCCCGGTGTAGCGGGGCTTGATATTGAAGGGCGTATGCGTAGAGGTCTGGCTTCTGTGCGTGGTGAGTCCGATGAGCAAAAAAGACTTGTAGGTGATATACAGCGTAACTTAGACGAGCAATACAAAGCCATCGATGAATCAAACTTAACTGACGCGCAAAAAGAAGCAGCACGTAAAAAAGTAACTGACGCTATGCAGGCTGAGTATGGCGAGTACACCAAAGGGCGTGAATCAAGGCAGAAAGCTATTGCAGACGCTCTACGAGGTGAAAAACCCGGAATGTTTGCTGGCATTGCTTCAGCGCTGCCATCTGGCAGATCGTCTTTTGCTGACGTGTTAGCAGGCGCCGCTAAAGGTGTTACTGCGGAGCGCAGTCGATATAGGGATGCTGATAAGGAAGCCGCACTGTATATGGCGCGAGCCCAAGAAGAGTCTGCTAAGGCTGACATGCTTGAAAAACGTGGGCAACGTGCAGAAGCTCAAGTGGCAGAAGACAGAGCGCAAAGGCTTATGAACGAAGCAGCTACGCGTAAAATGCAAGCGTTGGGCGTTAAGAAGGAAGGCATTGCAGCACTGCTTCAAAGAGAAGATGCACAGCAGGCTATTGAACGTGCTATTGCTGAAAAAGCTGTTACTGCACAACTTGATTACGATACTAAAGTTCAACTTGAGCGCCTCAAAGCAAGCTTGCAACCTAAAGAAGTTAGCTTCTACAATCAAGTGTTGGCTGCGTTTAACTCTGGCGATCCCAAGCGTATTCAAGCTGCGAAAGATGCGTTGTCTGCAATGTCTTTGAGCAAGCCTGCTTCAAAAACAGGGGAGCTTACAGATGCTGAGTTAATGAGAGCGTACACAAAAGAAAAAAGCGACTTCATAAAAGCTAATTTTGGTAAACCATACACCAAAACTTTTCAACAGTTTAAGCAAGAACAATTAAACAAAGAAGGTGCCGAAAATTCAGACGTTGAAGATTTAACAAACGTAAAACCACGCACACGGTAAGGTATAACAGATGGCGTATTTTCTACCCCTACCAGATGGAAGACGAGCAAAGTTCTCTGACTCAATGCCACGGGAAGAAGCAGAAATACTGCTTCGTGAAAAGTTTCCTGACCTGTACCCCAAAAGTGGAGGTATTACAGGCGCATTAGGTAGGGGTGCTGAGTCTACGCTATCGAGCTTGCGCACGGGTATTGCAGGGCTTTTTGACGCTGAACAAGCTGCAAAAGATGCAGCGCTACGTGAACGTAGCATAGCTTCCCGTTATGCGGATGAGGTTGGGCTTGAGCAACTACGCAAACGGTATGAACAAGAGGGGCTGCTTGGTGGGGCTAAAGAAGTGCTTGGGGTTCAAGCACCGAGAGCTATTGCTGAACAGATTCCTCAAGTCGGAGTTTCTCTGGGTGGTGCGTTTGGTGGCGCACGTTTGGGCGCGGCAGCGGGGGCAGTCTTTGGTCCCGTTGGAGCAGGAATAGGTGCCGCAGTTGGTGGGACTGCGGGTGCCTTCGCGCCTTCTTTTCTTCAGCAGTTCGGGGCTAACCTTTCACGGCAAGCTTCCGAAGGCAAAACGATTGATGCTGCATCAGCGGCAGCAGCGGCAACTGCTCAAGCAGGACTTGAAACTGCGGCAGGTGCGTTTGTTTTGGGCAAACAACTTGTTGGTAAAGTTCTTGGTAGACCTGTTGAAAAAGCGCTTGAGTCAGAAGCCGGTAAAGCGCTTGTTGAGCAAAGCTTAAAACGTACCCTAGCTAGTGGTGCAGCACGTGGTATAGGTGTTGAAGTTCCAACTGAAGTTGCACAGTCAATGCTTGAGCGTTTGCAGGCTGGATTGCCGTTGGCTTCAGATGAAGCGTTTAAAGAATACGGTGATACGGCGTACCAGACTGCACTGTCAGCTCCAGCCTTTGGCGCACTTGCGCGTGTTCAAGAACGTAGCGGTGCAAGAGAAGAAGCTGAACAAGAGAAAGTCAAACAACGTCAGCAGGCACTGGAGCAGGAGCAAGCGCGTAAACGTACGCCTGAGTATGCCCGACAGTTAAACGCTGAGCGTGTGCAGCTACGTGATGAGTACATCGGTATACAGCAAGCTATTAAAGACAAATCACTTACAAAAGAGCAAGTGTTTGACGCTGAAGCACGTCAGGCAGAAATCAAGTCACGGCTGCGTGAAATAGCTTCCGATATTAAAGAGAACGTGCCTGAAGCACAGCGTACCTTTGCCGACATCATGCGGGAGCGTGGGGAGCAAGAGGCTGCTAAAGGTCGTCCTGTTGTTGATGAGTTTGGCAATGTTGTCACTCCGACTGGATTTGCTTTTGATGCGCCTGAGTCTAAAGGGCTTGATGTGTTACGTGCCCCTCGATCTGATGTTGATATTGAGGCGACACAGGCTGAAGGCTACAACCGCATGGCGCGTATGCCACAAGCGCTGCTCATCAAAGCATTCCAAGATTGGAACGATCCGGTCACGGGAGCAAAGCTTAAGAAGCAGTACCCATCGTTTAATGAGTACGCTAAAGCAATGGATGCTCAGCGTATTGAAAGCGAACAGAAAGCAAAACTGCAACAAGAAGCTAAGGATACAGAACAACAAGAGTTGCTTACCAAACTTAGAGCAGACGAAACAGCACGACAAGAAAAAGCGGATCTTGCTTCTATGCAAGAGTCACGTCGTTTGCAGGCACGGCAGGCGCTATCTGACGATGAAATAAAACAAGCTGAAAAAGAATTTAAGAAGAACCCGCAGCTTAAAGCAGTGTACGGATCGGCTGAAGAATACGCGCTGGACAAAAAGCAGGATGAAACATTGCTAGGGTTTCCGGCATCTTATGTCGAAGCCCTTGAAGCCGCAGATGCAGACTTTGTTAAAGATATTGAGACACGTGGTGCTACTGCGGGGCAGCAACGTCAGGAACAGTTTGAGCTTGCAGGGTTTGAATCTGGCATAACGGCTATAGAGCGTAGGCTTGAGAATCCACGCATGGTTGCGGCTGCTTTAGGACTTTTACCAAAACAAGGATTTGTTACTACTGAACAAAAAGTTTCAGTTGCACGTAAACCTAGTAAACAGGAAGATGAAATACCGCTTGGAGCAATTCAAGGCACTGCTGCTACAGAAAGACAAGATTTTATTAAGACTCGTGCAGCAGAGCTTAGAGCCTCTGGTATGGATACCAGAGAAGCCGCAGAACAAGCAAACACAGAGTTTGAGCAGCAGAGTGACGAAGCGCTTACTTCAAACTTAGCATTTAACCTTGACCGTGGGCGCATTACAACTCGTATTGCAAAAGCCCTTGGGTTGCCAACCACACCTTTCCGTGTAGTCGGGGGGCATAACATTGATGATGTTTTAGATCTTCAAAATTATAAAAGCATACCCGTTCGGGAGCTTATTCAAGAACGTATTACCAAGCTTGAAGAAGAACAAAAAGCTTTGCTTTCAAGTGACGAATCTTTACTTAAACCTGACGGGTCGAGCCAGCTTAACGAACAAGGGAAGCTTGCGCTACGTAAAGAAGCGCAGCTTCAAGTCTTACGCCAGTACCTTGAGAAGCCCGAGATAACACCTACACAACTAACAAAAGAAGAAATTGAAGCTGAGCTTAAAGCCAAGAATAAAGAAACGCTTGCTGTTTCAGAAGAGCAGACACGAAAAGGTGAAGGGCTTGCAAGTTCATTAGCTATTTCTGCCGTTGGAACTAAAAAAACGACCACAGCACCAACCAAGCCTGTAAGAACTCGTAGTGATATTGATAAACAAATTGAAGAGCTTGATAAACAAAGGCAGATTGCGCGTGAAACGCGTGATGAAGAGCGCCTTGGAAACATAAACAAACAGCTTGAGCAGTTACGTGAAGAGCGTTTTGCTGCTGCACCAGACGCAGCATCTGCAAAAGACGTAGCGTTCCAAGACTTTGTTGACTATGCGTTTGATGCAGCCGCACGGCTAAAGAAACCAACTGATCCTGTTCAGTTTGAGCGTCGTGTCAACAGGCTTGAAAAATTTAAAGCTGCGGCAAAAAGAGCGGGTGATGATAAACGTGTTCGGCAGGCTGACCTTGAGCTTGCACGTTTGCAAGAATCGCAGTCCATTTTGCCTTTAACTAAAGACCGCAAAACAAAAACAGAACAGATTAAGACGCGCTACTTTGATGCGTTGATACAGCAGATTAATGAGCAAAGGGCTAAAAACGGTTTCCGTGCGCTGAACAAAGAAGAAGCAGACACGGTTCGTAAAGAAGCTGGAGCCCTGCTAACAGAATTATCAGACCGTTTGCAAGCACGTAGTTCTGAAGAGTTGTTGGACAGACTTACGCAGGTTCTTGAAAAACGAATCATCAAGACACCTAAAGATCTTGCTAAATTAACACGTAC
>Ga0172375_10008614_pt1 | contig 13669 bp, 12 predicted proteins | sample LakKiv1m_FD_114537 | JGI IMG/M metagenome (GOLD analysis project Ga0172375, IMG submission 114537) | Freshwater microbial communities from Kabuno Bay, South-Kivu, Congo - kab_092012_11.1m | ecosystem: Environmental > Aquatic > Freshwater > Lake | place: Democratic Republic of the Congo...
CCGAGGGTGTTGCCATTTCGAAACTGGCCCGACGCTATGGGACCCCTCTGTACGTATACAGTGAGGACCATCTGCGCCGACAGTACCGTTCCCTGGCCCGGGCGATGGCCGGCGCAAAACCGATGATCTGTTATTCAATGAAAGCCAACTCGAATGCCGCGATCCTCAGGACGTTTCTGGACGAGGGCGCCGGACTGGACATTGTGTCGGGCGGAGAACTCTACCGTGCACTTCAGGCCGGCGCCGATCCCGCCCGGATCGTGTTCGCCGGGGTCGGCAAGACTCGCGAGGAAATCGAGTATGCCCTGAAGACCGGAATCCTGTTCTTCACTGTCGAATCGGAGCCCGAAGCCGCGCGCATTTCCGCTTGTGCCAGGAAGCTGCGGCTGATTGGACGCATCGCTTTCCGGGTGAATCCGGACGTGGATCCCGGCACCCACCGGCATATCACCACGGGAACGAAAGAGAGCAAATTCGGACTGGATGTGCAGCGCATTGCGAGGGCGTGCGCGCAGGCGGCCCTGCTCCCGAACGTGGAGATCGTTGGTGTGCACATGCACATTGGCTCGCAGATTCTGTCGCCCTATCCGTTTGCCGCGGCATTGAGAAAACTGGAGGTTCTGTGTCGGGAATTGAAAGCGCGATACCCGACCTTCCGCTACGTGGACATTGGGGGGGGGATTGGCATCCGGTATCGTCCCGATCACGAGCCTCTGCTGCCGGCCGTGTTTGCCCGGAGCGTGCTTCCTGTGTTGCGCCGACTGGGTTTGCAGGTGGTCATGGAACCCGGCCGGGTCCTGGTGGGAAACGCCGGGGCGCTGATCTGCCGTGTCCAATACGTCAAGAAGAACGCCGTCAAAACATTCGTCGTGGTCGACGCGGGTATGAACGATCTTATCCGTCCGTTGCTCTATGAAGCGCATCACGAGATCCTGGCCGTCGCTCCGAGGCGGGGCTCGCTGCGGGGAGATGTGGTGGGTCCCATCTGCGAATCGGGCGACTATCTTGCCCAGGACCGCCGTCTGCCCGCCGTGCGGGAAGGGGATCTGCTTGCTGTCATGAGCGCGGGAGCGTATGGTTTTGTCATGGCGTCAAACTACAACAGCCGCCCAAGGGCGGCCGAAGTCATGGTCAGCGGGCGCCGCGCGCGGGTGACGCGGAAACGCGAAACCTGGCGGGATTTGATTCGGCACGAGTGTTAGGACAGGAGCTAGCATGTTTACAGGCACCTACACAGCCATCGTGACGCCCTTCAACAGGGACGGCAGCGTGGATTTTGGAGCCTTCCGGGCACTGATCGATCGTCAGGCCAGGGCGGGAATCGACGGCATTGCACCCGTGGGTACAACAGGCGAATCACCGACGCTGGACTTCGAGGAGCACAGCAAGGTCATTGATGTCGCCATCGAAGCGTGTCGCGGCCGCATGACGGTGATTGCCGGCACAGGCGCCAACTCCACGGCGGAAGCGCTGCAACTCACCCGCCATGCCATGGAATCGGGCGCAGATGCCACGCTGCAGGTGACGCCCTACTACAACAAACCGAACCAGGAAGGGCTCTATCGCCACTTCTCGACGATCGCTGATCTGGGCCTTCCCGTGGTCCTCTACAACGTTCCCGGTCGGACCAGCCGCGAGATTGCCGTGGACACCGTTGTCAGGTTGTCCCGTCATCCGAAAATCGTTGCTGTCAAAGAGGCGGGTGGCAGCGTGGAGCGCGTAAGCGCCATCCTGAGCCGTTGTCGCACCACCGTGCTGTCGGGCGACGATTCCCTGACGCTCCCCATGATGGCCGTGGGCGCGAAAGGAGTGATCAGCGTGGCCTCCAACGTGGCTCCGAAAGCCGTGGTGCGATTGGTTCGCGCCGCGCTCGACGGCAACTATGCGCAGGCGCGGAAACTGCATCTGAAACACTACCGGCTCTTTGTCGATCTTTTCATCGATACGAATCCGATCCCCGTCAAGGCCGCCTTGGCCATGATGGGGCAGATCGAAGAGGTGTACCGTCTTCCGCTCTGTCCCATGGCGGGCCCGCTCAGACAGCAACTCCGGAAGACGCTCAAGGATCTGAATCTCGTATGACCGCCATCGCCATCATAGGCGCCGGCGGCCGAATGGGGCAGATGCTTGTCCGGTGCATCGCCCGGGACCCTTCCCTGAAACTGGCCGCGGCGATCGATCAGGCCGATCACCCGGCGCAGGGCGAGGACGCTGGCGCTGTCGCCGACATCGATCCCGTTGGCGTCGCTGTTTCCCCCGACCTTGCGGCAGTCGCCTTGGCCGATGTGATTGTGGATTTCACGCTGGCGACGGCCATGCCCGCCAATGTCGAGGCCGCTGTGCGAGCGCGCAAACCCCTGGTTCTCGGCACCACCGGGCTCGGGGACAAGGAAAAGGCCATTCTCCATGACGCGGCGCGAACGATTCCGGTTGTCTGTGCCCCGAACATGAGTCTTGGCGTGAACCTGCTCTTTGCCATGGTGAAGAAAGCGGCCGCCGCGCTTGCCATGGATTACCGTGTGGAGATTGATGAGACGCATCACGTTCACAAGAAAGATGCCCCCAGCGGTACGGCGTTGCGCCTCGGCGAAATTGTGGCGGACGCGCGGGGGCAGGATTTCAAGGGCGTCATGGTTCATGAGCCGGATCAATCGATCGAGGGCGAATTCAACGACGCCGAACCCGTATTGCATCCGGCGGACAAGATCGTCATTCACTCGCACCGCGAGGGCGAAGTCATCGGGCATCATACCGTCACCTTTGCGAACGAGGGCGAGACCCTTGATTTCACCCACCATGCGTGGAGTCGCGAGGCGTTTGCCATGGGCGCGCTGCGCGCCGCCCGATGGGTGGTCGGTCGCCAGCCCGGCCTCTACGACATGCAGAATGTCCTCGGACTGTAGCGGCGATAGCTCTTCACGGGAGATGTCACTCCATGGAAGTCGGCCTATCACTCGGATCCAATCTCGGCGATCGACTCGCCAATCTACAAGACGCCCGACAACGTGTCGTCGCCGTGACGGGACTTCGGTTGCTCGCCAGTTCGCCGGTTTACGAAACTGAACCGGTCGATGTGCCGGCCCAATTTGCCGACAAGTCGTTCCTTAACGCCGTCATCATTGTGGATTGCGCCATCGACATCCGGACTCTGCACAAGGAACTGGCCGCCGTCGAGAGCGACATGGGCCGCCGGCGGGGCCCTGAGCGCAATGCGCCGCGTCCCATTGACATCGACATCCTCTACGCCGGCCAGGAGTGCGTCGAGGAAGCCGACCTCAGGATTCCGCATCCCCGCTGGGCCGCGCGCCGGTTTGTTGTCCAGCCCCTGGCCGATGTCCGGCCCGATTTGCGGCTGCCTGACGAACCGCGAACCGTTAGAGAAGTCCTGGCGGCATTGCCTGCGCGGCCGGCTGTGGTGGTCTTTGCCCGCCATTGGTGAGCGCTATTTTTTGTGCTTTGTTGTGGCCGACGCCTTGGTAATATCTTCCTTCTCATGAATAAATGGACTGCCAGCAGTATTCGGGCGCTGAAGGGCAAACAGAAGGTTGTCTGCCTGACCGCCTATGACTATTCGACGGCCCGGCTTGTGGACGAAGCGGGTATTCAGCTGGTACTCGTGGGCGATTCCCTGGCCATGACGATGCTGGGCTACGAGACGACGCTCCCCGTGACTATGGAGCAAATGCTCCACCACACTGCCGCCGTGGTCCGCGGTGTCAAGGGCGCCCTGGTCGTGGCCGACATGCCGTTCATGTCCTACCAGGTGTCGGTTGAGCAGGCCATCGAGAATGCCGGTCGATTCATCAAGGATGCCGGTGCCGGCGCCGTGAAGATCGAGGGCGGCGCTGTCCGTGTCCCCACGGTCCGTGCGCTGGTCGAGAACGGCATTCCGGTACTTGGCCACGTTGGCCTGACGCCCCAGAGCATTCGGGAAATGGGCGGCTATAAGGTGCAGGGGAAGAAGACCGACGATGTGAAGCGCCTTGTGAGCGATGCCCGCGAGTTGGAAAAAGCCGGCGTATTTGCCTTGGTGCTCGAATGCATGCCCAGTGCGGTGGGTGCCGCGATTACGGCAGCAGTGAGCATCCCGACGATCGGTATCGGGGCGGGTAAAGACTGCGACGGGCAGATCCTCGTGACGCATGATCTACTGGGGCTCTACGCCGATCTTTCTCCGAAGTTCGCGAAACGCTATGCCCATCTCGGCGCCGAAATGAAGAAGGCGTTTGAGTCCTACAAGCGCGAAGTGGAGACCGGCGTCTTTCCGGGTAAAGAACACTCCTACTGATCGGCGTCCGGAAGCAGATGCTTCCATTCCAGATCCTGCCGAATCCCGAACCGCGTCAGGGCGAAATCGTACTTCACCGGATCCTTAGGCGAGAGTTTCCGGAACGCCGCTGTGATGTCGAGCGCCATGCCCATACCGGGCGACGACCGCTTCGTGAACCCCAGTGATTTACCGATCTTGGCCATGTGAGTGTCGAGCGGCACCACGAGCTTGCTTTTCGGCACACCTTTCCATCCGCCCGGGTCCACAGCATCCTTTCTCACCATCCACCTGAGGTAGAGATTCATTCGCTTGCAGGCGCTGCCATCCGCGGGGCAGGGGATGAGGTAACCGCGATCGGCCTGTACTTGGCGAGCGAACCGTTCCAGCGCGGGCAGAATGGTCTCGTCGGTCGACGACAATCCCGCCACGAAGCACTTATTGAGACTCCCGTACCGGATCACCGTCCGCCTGATGCCGGACAGGAGTCCCGCCATTTCTGTGCCGGTCGTAAACCGGTGCTTGAACGAGGAGAGTCGCTGAACCAGGGATCGATCGGATGTGGCCATGAGAAATGCATGCGGTGACGGACCCAGGGTGTCGAGAACCTGGCGCACGCTGGTGAGAATCTGGGCGACCCGGCCGTACGCCAGCGACGATGCGATCAGGCCGACAATTTCGCGATCCCGGATGGCGGGATAGTTGTGGAGGAATTCAAGCGGATCGGGATGAACATAGTCGCGGCGATTATAGCGGCGGTAGAGACTGTTGAGCGATTGCCGGGTTATCATCGTGGCTCACCAGGTTTCAGGTGTCGGGTTTCAGGTGTCAGGAAGAGACTCACACTTCTTCTGAGACCTGAACACTGACACCTGACACCGGCGGACGGGGGCCTCACCGTCCGCTACTCCACCGGTGAGAATTCGCTCTTGCCCGCGCCGCACTCGGGGCAAACCCAGTCGGCGGGGACATCCGCAAACGCCGTGCCCGGCTTGACGCCGTTGTCGGGATCGCCCACCTGCGGGTCGTAGACCCACCCGCAAACATCACATACGTATTTCTGCATTCTGTACCTCCCCGTTTCCCTGTTGCCGCGAATACAGATACCCATCTGCCGCTGTGCTTTCAAGTCTGATATTAGGCCGCCGGAAAACATTGATCATGGTCGGGATCGGCTGGTATACCCTCTATCCAGGTGTCTATGAAGATCGTCTGCTGTTCGAACATGCCGTATGCCCGTGAAGCGTTCTCCACGCTTGGCGATACCCTGGTAAAGGACGGTCGCACGCTCACGCCGGCCGACGTTCGGGATGCCACGGTCCTCGCCATCCGTTCCACGACGCTGGTCGACAAGTCCCTGCTGGATGGCAGTGCGGTGAAGTTCGTCGGCACGGCCACGATAGGCACCGATCACATGGACATGGCCTGGCTGGAGCGGCACGGAATCCGTTGGTGCTATGCGCCGGGCTGCAATGCCAACAGTGTTTCGGAATATGTCACTTCGGCGCTGCTATGCCTGGCGAATCGGCACGGGTTCACGCTGGCGGGCAAGACTCTCGGCGTCGTAGGCGTTGGCAACGTCGGGAGCCGCGTCGTCCAGAAGGCCGAGGCGTTGGGCCTGCGGGTTCTGAGAAATGATCCTCCAAAGGAGGAAGAGATCAGGGGTCAGAGGTCAGAAGTCAGGGGACAGGGATCAGGAGTCAGGAGTCAGGAAGCGACGGACGACGGACAACGGACAACGGACTATGTCTCGTTGGACCGCGTCCTTGCCGAGTCCGATATCATCACGTTCCACGTTCCGTTGACCCGGACCGGTGCTCATCCCACCTATCATCTGGCCGACAATGCGTTCTTCGAAAGGATGAAGCGGGGATGTGTCTTCCTCAATAGCGCCCGCGGCGCCACCATAGACACCGATGCCCTGCTGGCGGCCATGGACAAGGGAACCGTGGCGCACGCCGTCGTCGACACGTGGGAAGGGGAGCCTGTCTACCGGTCGGATCTGCTTCGGCGTGTGGATATCGGCACGCCGCACATTGCCGGGCATTCCTTCGAAGGCAAGGTTATGGGCACGGTCCTGGTCTATCGCGAAGCCTGCAGATTCCTGGGGGTGCCGGCGACATGGTCGCCGGATAACCTGCTGCCGCCGCCTTTGGTCCCGGAGTTGGAAATCGATGCCGGCGGCGGCGATGAGGGCGTTCTCTGGCAAATCGTCCGGCCGATCTATGATATTGAGGCCGATGACAAGCGCATGCGGCAGGGCGCCGACCTTGATGACAAGGCCCGCGGCGTGCATTTCGACGGCCTCCGCAAGAACTACCCCATGCGCCGTGAATTCCGGTTCACACGGGTGATCCTCGCGAATGCCGGCCCCGGCCTCAGGGACAAAACGCTGCGGCTTGGATTCCGCCCGTAGCAGCGATCTGTTCATTCTCGCTTCTTGCATTTTGCGGGGTTCCTGTGCCAACATATCCCCCTGCCAATTCAGAAAAAACACAACGCTTAAGAGGGGAGACGTTTCATGATGAAAGTGGCCGTGATCGGTGCCGGAAGCATTGGTTTTACCCGGGGGATTGTGAAGGACATTCTGTCCGTCCCTGAGTTCAAAGATAACTGCGATATCGCTTTTACCGACATCAGCAAGCGGAACCTGGACATGGTGTACCAGCTCTGCAAGAAAGACATCGAGGCCAACGGCTCCAAATCCAGGATCAGTGCCACGCTGAATCGTCGTGAGGCGGTTCGCAACGCGAACTACGTCTTCGCCGTCGTCCGCGTGGGCGGGCTCGAAGGTTTCCAGACCGACATCGATATCCCGCTCAAGTACGGCGTGGACCAGTGTGTCGGCGACACGCTCTGCGCGGGCGGCATCATGTACGCCCAGCGCGGCATCCCCGCGCTGCTCGGCTTCTGCAAGGACATAAGCGAAGTGGGCGCAAAGGGCTGTAAGTTCATCACCCATGTCAACCCGATGGCGATGAACACGTGGGCCTGCAACAAGTACGGCTACGGCGTGGACACCATTGGCCTGTGCCACGGCGTGGAAGGCGGCTGGTGGCAGATCGCCGAGGCGCTCAAGATCAAAAAAGAGGAACTCGACATCATCTGCGCCGGTATCAACCACCAGACCTGGTATGTGTCGGTCAAGCACAAGGGGCAGGACATGACCGGCAGGATCCTCAAGGCTTTCGAAGCGCATCCCGTGTTCAGCAAGACGGAGAAGGTTCGCATCGATATGATGCGGCGGTTCGGTTACTACAGCACGGAATCCAACGGCCACTTGAGCGAGTACGTTCCGTGGTACCGCAAGCGCCTCAGCGAGATCAAGCAGTGGATCGACATGAGCAGCTGGATCAACGGCGAGACCGGCGGTTACCTGCGCGTGTGCGCCGAAGGCAGAAACTGGTTCGAAACCGATTTCCCGAACTGGCTGAAGGGCGAAGCCCAGAAGTTTGGACCTCAGCACCGCGGCCACGAACATGGCTCCTGGATTGTTGAATCGCTTGAGACCGGCCGGTGCTACCGCGGTCACTTCAATGTGGTGAACCGCGGCTGCATCACGAACCTACCGCAGGACGCGGTGGTCGAGGTCCCCGGTTATGTCGATGGCAACGGTCTCAGTATTCCGATCGTCGGTGACCTCCCGCTCGGGTGTGCCGCCGTGTGCAACGCCAGCATCACGGTCCAGCGCATGTCGGTGGAAGCCGCCGTACACGGCGACGACACCTTGCTCCGACAGGCGATGATGATGGATCCGCTGGTGGGCGCGGTCTGCAATCCGCCGGAAATCTGGCAGATGGTTGACGAATTCCTCGTGGCCCAGGAGCAGTGGCTGCCCCAGTACAAGAAGGCCATTGCGGCGGCCAAGAAGCGGCTGGCGAAGGGCAAACTGATCAAGACGCGCGACGGGTTCAAGGGAATGGCACGGGTCAGGACCAAGTCGGCGGCGGAAATGAAGAAAGACGCGGCCGCCGCCCGGCGGGCGGCTGCGGCGGACAAAGCGGACGCGGATCGCAAGGCTCAGGTGGCGAAAGCCAAGAAAGGAAGTCGTAAATGAAACCCATGCAGAATATGCCGAAAATCAAGATGGGGATCGTGGGGGTCAGCCGGGATTGTTTCCCGATCGAGATCACCCGCCGGCGCCTGAAGAGTGTTGTCGCCGAGTGCCGAAAGCTCAAGCTCAACGTGGTCGAGTGCAAGACGGTGATCGAGAGCGAGAAGGACGCCATGGCGGCGGTCGCGGAGATGCGCCGCGAAGGTGCCAATGCCTGCACCGTGTACCTGGGCAATTTCGGTCCCGAGGGACCCGAAACGATTTTCGCCGAGAAGCTGGCCGTGCCCTTCATGCTGGTGGCCGCCGCCGAAGAGAGCCAGACCATGCTGGTGGACGGGCGCGGTGATGCCTTCTGCGGCATGCTCAATGCCTGCATCAACGTGGGCTTGCGCAACCGGCGCGCGTATGTGCCGCCGAAGCCGGTCGGGCTGCCGGTCGACGTCGCCCGGAACATCGAGCACTTCGTCGGTGTGGCCCGGGTCGTGGTGGGGCTCAAGAACTTGAAGACATTCTCGTTCGGCCCGCGGCCGCAGGATTTCTACGCCTGCAACGCGCCGATCAAGCCGCTCTACAATCTGGGTATCGAGGTCATGGAAAATTCCGAGCTCGATATGTTCGAATTGTACAAGTCCGTGGCGGATCAGAAGCCGAAGATCAGCGCCATCGCCCGCGATATGGCGCGCGAACTGGGTCATGGCAACAAGTATCCGGAGAAGCTGACTCAGCTGGCGCAGTTCGAGCTGGCGCTCCTGTCGTTCTTCGAGAAGAACCTCGGGTCGCGTCAGTTCGGCGTCTATGCCAACAAGTGCTGGCCGTCGTTCGAGGCGGCGTTCGGGTTCGTTCCGTGCTTCGTCAACAGCCGCCTCGCGGCCCGGGGCATTCCGGCGGCCTGTGAGGTCGATATCTACGGCGCCGTGTCGGAGTACATGGCCCAGCTCGCGCTGGCGAAACCGGCGACGCTGCTGGACATCAACAACACGGTCCCGGACGACCTCCGGATTGCGGACCTGAAAGGCGCCAAGGGGGAAGACCTGTTCATGGGCTTCCACTGCGGCAACACGCCGAGCTGCTGCCTCAAGTCCGGCTGTGCCATGAAGTTCCAGCTCATTATGCATCGCTTGATGGAACCGGGGAAGGAGCCGGACATCACCTGCGGTACGCTGGAAGGCATGCTCCTGCCCGGCGCGACCACGCTCTTCCGCTTGCAGGGGACGGCCGACTGTCAGCTCCGCAGCTACATCGCGGAAGGTCACATCCTGGACGCCGACCCGCACTCGTTCGGCGGGATCGGAATCTTCGCGATCAAGGACTTCTCCCGGTTCTACCGGTACGCGCTGCTCGGGAAGCAGTTCCCGCATCATGGCGCCATCGCCTTCGATCACGCCGGCCGGGTGCTGTTCGACGCGGCCCAACTGCTCGGCGTGGGCGATATCTCGACGCCATTGCCGGCGGGCGTGATGTATCCGGGCGAGAACCCGTTCTGAAAAGTCTGGGGCTCCCGGCGGCCTTGTGCCGCAGGAGCCTGAAATCTGCGGCTCCTGCCGGGCTGGCCGGCAGGGAGCCTCGCAAGAGGAGAGTCATGAAGCAATACGCGCTGGGTCTTGATTACGGCACGAACTCGTGCCGGTCTGTCATTGTGGATCTTTCTAACGGGGACGAACTGGCCACGCACGTCTTTCCGTATCCGACGGGCAAGGCGGGGATTCTGCTGGATCCGAAAGATCCGAACGTGGCGCGTCAGCACCCGAAGGATTACCACGAGGGTCTTGTGGTCATCGTGCAGCAGGCGATCAAGAAGGCGAAGAAAGCCGACAAGAAGTTCAGCGCGGATCAGATCGTTGGCATTGGCGTCGACACGACCGGCAGCACGCCGCTGCCGGTGGACCGGAACGGCACGCCGCTGGCGCTGTTGCCTCAGTTCAAGAAGAACCTCGCCGCGATGGCGTGGCTGTGGAAAGACCACACGGGACATGCCGAAGCGGCCGAGATTACCGCGCTCGCGCAGCAGATGCGTCCGCAGTACCTCGCCAAGTGCGGCGGGACGTATTCTTCGGAATGGTTTTGGAGCAAGGTGCTGCACTGCAAGCGCGTGGCGCCCGAGGTTTTCGCCGCGGCCCACAGTTTCGTGGAGCACTGCGACTACGTTCCGGCGCTCCTGGCGGGTGATACCCGGCCCGACAAACTGATGCGCGGCGTCTGCTCAGCCGGACACAAAGCCATGTACTGCAACGACTGGAACGGCTTGCCGGATAAGGAGTTCCTGTCGAAGCTGGACCCGGCACTGGCTGACCTGCGTGATCGCCTGTATGACAAGGCGGTTCCCGCCGATCAGCGCGCGGGGCGGCTTTGCCCGGAATGGGCGACCCGGCTCGGACTCAAGCCTGGCATCGCTATCGCCGTGGGCGCTTTTGACGCCCATATGGGCGCGGTCGGCGCGGGAATTCAGGAAGGAATTCTTTCCAAGATCCTGGGGACCAGCACGTGCGACATGATGGTGATGAAGAACCACAAGAAGCTGGCCGATATTCCCGGCGTGTGCGGTATAGTGGACGGCTCCATTTTGCCGGGCTACTACGGCATTGAGGCCGGGCAGTCGGCTGTTGGCGATATCTTCCTGTGGTTCGTGAATAACCTGGTGCCGGCCAGCTACGGTAAGAGTGTGGACCAGAAGTTCGTCGGATTGGCCAAGGCCGCGTCGAAGTTGAAGCCGGGCGAACACGGCTTGATGGCGCTGGACTGGAACAACGGCAACCGGACTATTCTTGTCGACGTGCGGCTGAGCGGGCTGCTGCTGGGACAGACGCTGCACACGCAGGCCCACGAAGTCTACATGGCCCTGATCGAAGCGACGGCCTTTGGCGCGCTGACGATTGTCAATCGCATCGAGGAGTACGGCGTGCCGGTGAAAGAGATCGTCAATTGCGGAGGGCTCGCGGTGAAGAACCCGTTGCTGATGCAGGTCTACGCGGATGTCACGGGGCGGCCCATGAAGGTGGCGCGCAGCGAGCAGACCTGCGCCGTGGGCGCGGCGATCTTCGGCGCCGTGGCGGCGGGCCGGGCGGCGAGCGGCTTCGCCAACGTGGCCGAGGCGCAGGCCGCGATTTGCGGCGTGCGGCGCAAGGTCTACACGCCGAACCGGCAGAACCACGAAATGTACCAGGGCCTCTACAAGTTGTATCGGGAATTGCATGATGCGTTCGGGACAACCCAATGGTCGGGCAAACTGAACCACGTGATGAAAGAACTCATCACGATCCGTGAACAGCAGAGGCGGTAGCCGGCCGACAAAGGACGGGACGAGACATGCTGAAAGAACTGAGAGAACAGGTTTGCGAAGCCAATCTGGAGCTGGTTCGCTCCGGACTCGTCGTTCTCACGTGGGGCAATGTCAGCGGGATTGACCGCGAGCGCGGACTGGTGGTCATCAAGCCCAGCGGGGTCCCCTATGATGAACTCAAGCCCGGGCATCTCGTTGTGCTGGATCTCCGCGGCAAGGTGGTGGAAGGGAAGCTGAATCCTTCGTGCGATACGCCGACCCATCTCGTCCTGTACCGGGCTTTCAAGAATCTCGGCGGGATTACCCACGCGCACAGCGTCCATGCCACGGCCTTTGCGCAGGCATGCCGCGAAATTCCCTGTCTGGGCACGACGCACGCAGACCAGTTTTTTGGCCCGGTTCCCGTGACGCGGTTAGTGACTCCCCGCGAAGTCGAGCAGGACTACGTGGGGAATACCGGCAAAGTGATTGTCGAACGGTTTCACCGGATCGATCCCGACGATATGCCGGCCGTGCTGGTAGCGCATCATGGGCCGTTTACGTGGGGCCAGAACGCCATGGATTCCGTGAAGAACAACATCGCTCTGGAAACCGTGGCGAAGATGGCGTTGGCAACGTTCGCGTTGAACAGCCGGCTGTCCTCCATTCCCGCACACATCCTCAACAAGCATCACACACGCAAGCACGGTCCGAATGCCACCTACGGCCAGAAGGGCTGATTCGATGTTCCGGAAAGGCCGGACGTTCACCAGGCAGCCCGGGGTCGCCCGTCTATAGGATTGACGTGGAGCCGCAGCCGTATAGGCTGGATATCGAAGATGAATGCGACGGGTGCCATAAGTTGCTGTGCCGCGGCCGTGACCTTGTGGCTGACTCCGTCCCCCGCGCAGCCCGCCCCTATTCTCGGCCAGGAGGATTGGGATCCGATCTCGTCAGCGGCGGCGTGGACCAATCTCCGTGGCTGGACCTCGCCGGCCACGCCGAATGCCGACGGCAACACGGGGGAATCGCTCCGGATGACGTTCCCGTACGTGGCGGCTTCGGAGACCGGCCGGTACGACGGGGTTTGCCTGCGGGCCTCGAATCTGTTTGCAGGGGCGTGGGCCACCAACATGCCGATCCGGTTCGATTTCTGGGCGTCGAACAACTCGCCGGGAGCCGCTCAGGTGCAGTGGGGAACCAACGGGCTTGGCGGCGATATCCGGGAGGCTGTCGTCGATACACCCGGCACGGGAACGTGGACGACCCTCAATGCGTCTCTTCTGAACTGGTCAAACTGGATGTACGACGGCGCCATCGAAGCGCAGTATCTGTCCGACCTCGCTTCCATCGACTGGATCGGCGTGCCCATCGATCGGCACACGGCCGGGCATCCGATCCACGGGATCGACAACGTCATGTTGATGATTCCGGAACCGGCGGGGTGCCTCATGCTGGTCTTGGCGCTCGTGACCATGGGGATATCGGTGCGCAGGAAACGTCCTCCTCCGGGCTCGCCATCGGCATTCGGGTGACCGCCCGCTCCGCCGGTGAGAGCTGGCGCGGGAACCTTCGCTACGGGCGATCGGCCTCCACGTTGTCTTTCAGGATCGCCTGGAGTTTGTTGGCGTCGAGGACATCCTCGTCGGGAATGTTGCGGGAGTACAGGAGAAGGCCGCGAAGCAGGGCGCCCGCCTCCTCCAGCTTGCCGCGCTGGAAAAGGATTTCCGCCTGGTGCTGGTTCGCGCGGAACCACAGCGTTGAGCGTTTTTCCACCTTGGAGAGAATGGACGTAATCGTTGCCTCCGATTTCTCCAGTTGACCGGAACGCAGGTAGACGACCGTCAGGGTGTCCAATACCTGGGGATCTTCGTTCGCGCGGCGTTCCAGCTGAGGCGCCAAGGCAACCGCCTCGGCCACCCCGTTGCTCGTTTCGGCCAAGGTGAAGGCGAGGTTGTTCAGCATGGCCAGGTCGTCAGGATGTTGTTTGAGTCCTTCGCGAAGAAACGCGGCGGCGCGTTCGCTGTTGCCGACGAGGCGCGACGCCTCGGCGGCGATAATATAGGGCGAGTGGTTGGTGGATCCCGCCTCC
>Ga0172375_10008615_pt1 | contig 13668 bp, 8 predicted proteins | sample LakKiv1m_FD_114537 | JGI IMG/M metagenome (GOLD analysis project Ga0172375, IMG submission 114537) | Freshwater microbial communities from Kabuno Bay, South-Kivu, Congo - kab_092012_11.1m | ecosystem: Environmental > Aquatic > Freshwater > Lake | place: Democratic Republic of the Congo...
CCAGCCGTCAGACCAGCGACAATCCATTTTTGGAAGATCAAGACCAAAAGAAGCAACGGGATCGTGACCACCATCGCCGCCGCCATAATCTCGGCGATGGGATCCTGATAGGCTTCAAAGCCAGTGAACTTGGCGATTGCCACGGTCACGGTCTGCGCGTTCGGGTTGGTAAAGGTGAAGTTCAGCGCAAACAGGTATTCATTCCACGAGCTGACAAAGGAAAGCAAGCCAGTCGTTACGAGCGCGGGAGCGGTCAGGGGCAAAAGAATCTGCCAGAAAATCTGCAAATAACTCGCGCCGTCTATGAGGGCGGCCTGTTCGATTTCACGCGGAAGCCCCCTAAAGAAAGAGGTCAAGACCCAAACGGTGAACGGCAGGGTAAAGATGGGATAGGTGGCAATCAGCGCAAAGGGCGTGCCAAACAGACCAAACTCCTTCACAACGGTGTACAACCCAGAGAGGATGGAGATGGCGGGGAACATCGTCATGGAGAGGACGAGATACAAAAGCGCCGTCCGACCAGGAAAGCGCAGCCTTCCCAGGGCGTACGCGGCAAACGATCCCACCGTGAGCGCAAGAAGCGAAGTCAGGCTGGAGACAATGGCTGAATTCCGCAGGCTTAGCAGAAATCGGTCACTTTCCAAAACATAGCGGTAGTTCTTGAGGGTCGGTTCCTGTGGAATGTAACTGGCTCTGCTGAACATTTCATTTTCTGTTTTGAAGGAGGTGGAGAATGCCCAATAAAAAGGGAAAAGCGCATACACGGCGATGACTGCCACCAGCGCGTAAAAAACAATCCGCTGCATGTAATACAACCAATTCTTTTTCATTAGTCCGTCTCCACGCGCAACATGCGAACATAAATGATCGCAAAAATCGAGATCATCAGGAAGATGATGATACTGACAGCAGAGGCGTAGCCGTCCTTTTGGCTGTTCACCAGCATCTCATAGTTGTAGGTCGCCATGGATAACTGCTGGCGTCCAAAAAGCACGTTGAAGAGGTCAAAGACGCGCAAGGCGTCGAGCGTGCGAAAGACCAGCGCGACGGCAATCGTCGGGCGCAGCATCGGCAGGGTAATCAAAAAGAATTGCTGGGTGGGTGTTGCACCGTCTACGGAAGAGGCTTCGTACAAGTCGGAGGGAATCATCTGCAAGCCAGCTAGGAGCAGTAAAGCCATGAACGGCGAAGTTTTCCAGACATCCACCATAATGGCTGAGGGCAATTGCAGGGATGTCACAGACAGCCATGCCTGCGGCGCGTCAATCAGTTGCAGATCCATCAGCACCCTGTTGATAATGCCTGCGCTGGTATCTTTGAGCATCAAGTCCCATAACTTTGCTGAAATCACCGTCGGGATCGCCCAGGGAACCAGCATGACTGCCCGCATCAGCCCGCGCCCCTTGAAGCTGGAGTTGACCGTCATGGCGATAAACAGCGCAACCGACAGTTCGAGGGTGACGCTGATTATGACAAACAAAAGGGTCGTTCCAATTGCCAGGAGAAAATCCTTGTCCAAGCCGCTGATTGCCAGCGCGGTGGGGGAATCAAAAAATGGTAGTTTTATTTTCCAAACCGTCCGATAGCCTTCCTTGAGAAAATCGCTTTCAATGGACTTCCATTGAATGTCCCCGTTGGGGGTGAGGGCGCAGGCGCTGCCGCCTTCGTCCAGTTTACAGTTGATTACATCTGCCCGTATGCCAAGCAAATTCTGGTAGTTGTCCAACCCGACAAAATTTGGGACTTCCTGCGCGGCAAAACGCTTGTCGGTCAGGCTGCGGATGAAGGTTTGTTCCAGCGGACGGGCGGCAACCAGGAGGAAGACCGCTAGGGTGGGGATGAGCAGGTTCCAGGCGAAGCGCACTTCCTGGGCGTTCAATGATTCCTGATCATCGAAATATTTATTAATGTTGCGCCTCAGCCATAAAATCCAAAACACTAAAACAGCAAGAATCAGAAAGTAGACAAAGCTGCCGACGGCGCGCCCTTGATTCAGCGTCACATCCTGCTGGGCTTCATTGGAGAAATTGGCAAATAATGATTGGAAAAAATTATAGACAATCACGACCCCGACCAGTACCGCCAGCCAGTTCAGGGCGAACTGCGACCAGTACGCGGTCTTGATGTCGCTTGTCTGTAGTTTCAATCCGAGCCAGATGAAGGTGATGCCAAACCCAAGGGTCAGGATGGGCAGGACAAATCCGAATTCAAGCAGGAAGGCAATCATCAGGGATGGTGTTTCAGCATTTTTCTGCGGAGCGCTATTCAAAGCCAGATTGATGATTGGATTTTGGGAAATGGAGAGGAACAGCCAGGCAATCGCCGCAAGTCCAAAAATTATCAAACAGACGCCCAACAGGAGGATGGGAATTCGACTTGCCTGATTCGCAGGCAGACGGGTCGTCCCATGATTGGCATTTGACATGGCTCATCTCCAAAATAGAAAACGGATTGGGATGACTGCGCATCAATCATCCCAATCCTTATATAAGATTTTACCCCTTACTTACCGAGCAGTTTTTCCAGGTCAAGTTCAAGAAGTTCCATGGCGGTTGCGGCATCCTGCTCGCCAGTCAGAACTGAATGGACAGCGGTGAAATACAGGGTCGAGACTTCATTATATTTCTCGGCTGTGACCGATGATGGGCGTGGCGTGGTAATTTCCACGATGTTGGGGTTGGCATAGGGGACAGCGGCAAGAATATCCGCGTCGGAGTACAGTTCCAAAATCGCGGGTGGGAAGGTCGAGTCGATGGCATACTGCTTGGCGTTTTCCATGCCAGTCATGTAGACGGCGAAGGCGGCAGCCGCTTCGGGATGAGCGGAGTAGCGCGAAACGCCGATTTCCCATCCACCGAGGGTGGAAGCGCCAATGCCGGAGTCACCAGCGGGCAGCGGGGCGACCGCAAATTTGCCGGCAATTGCCTCACTGGCTACACTGGAACCATAAGCGCCGGGCCACATCCGCAGGAAGGCGGCGTTACCGGCAAGCCAGAGCGCGCGGGAGTCGTCTTCGATGTAGGTCGTCACACCGGGAGGACTGATGGTTCCGATCCAGCCAGCCGCGCGTTCCACTGCGGCGATTGTCTCGGGGTTGTTGACTTGAATCTCGCCTTCCGGGCTGATGATCGCTCCGCCGCCGTTGGAAGCCTGCCATTCAAGCGCATTGCAGGTCAGACCTTCGTAGGAATTCCCCTGCCAGGAATAGCCCCAGAATTCCGCATTGCCCGCCGCACGTTCACCATCCTGAATGGTTTTCGCCATGCTTTCAAGTTCTTCCCAGGTGGCGGGAGGAGCGTTGAAGCCGTATTTCTCGAGCAGGTCGGTGCGGTAATAGAGCATTCCAAAGCCGAGGCGGATGGGCAGGGCAACCAAACGCCCGTCAACCGTATTGTTCCACAGCAGGGAGGGGATGTAGGAATCCAGTTGTTCCTGCGGCGTATATTCGTTCATGTCGAGCAGGTGTTCAGCCAGCAAGCCGGGCCAGATCACATCCACGCGGACAACGTCCAGGTCCGCGCTTTGCGCCTCGAAACTTGTCAGATAGGAGGCAAGCAGGTTCTGGACAATCGCGTCGCTGTCGAGGCGATTGACTGTGATGTTCGGGCAGAGTTCCTGGAAGCGCGCAATGGAATTCTTTTCAGCATCCACTGCGGTGCCAACCGGGTCGCCGACATAGGTGATGGTAACTGCTTCGTCGGTGCCGCAAGGATTCGGTTCCTCGACAACTGGCGCTTCGGTGGGGGCCGCCTCTGTGGCTGGCGCCTCGGTGGGTTCAACTACCGGCGCGGGGGTTGGGGTTGCCGCGGGCGCGCAGGAAGCCAAAAGCAATACAAGCATGAGACTTAGAACCAGGATTTTACGCATTTGATATCTCCTTTCAAGGCAAGGTTGATTGTTCCGCAAAACACTCTTCTTCTTCTTCATGTTTCAAGTTGTATCAGCCGTAGTCTCTCCTTTCTCTTGCAATCATTGTGTTCATATCTCAAAGCCAGACTGGAGTTTTCATCCACCCTGCTTTTCAAACCAAATCGGGGAACTCCACGCCCATTGATCGTTCCGCTGACGAACGCGCACGTAATACCAGTCGCGTTGATGGGTTTCAGCGCGATGTAGAAATGCGAAGCGATGCGCATATTCGGATTGGGGGACAGCCTGATGGAAACATAAAGCGGGCGACACAAAACCGCCCAGATAAAATGTGCGAGTCCCGCTCATAAGTTCGGAGAGCGGCTGTTCATATTTCCGCCCGTTGATGGTTGCCAGCAAAGTAGTGTTGCCGTCGCCTTCGATTTCCAGGGACATGCCTTCCGTGTTCGAAGTATGCGACAGGGGATTCTGGCGCGTCAGCGTGTGGAAGCGAACATGGTCGGACTTAACCTGCCGCCAGTTGATGTAGGCAAAATCTGCGTCCCTGGGCGCAGTTGTCGGGCTGTGTCCGCGGAAGCGAGGCTCGACCTGCCGCAGGTTCCCGCCAACGACCTGCAAGTCAACGTCCCAGGCAGTGTCCTGGGCTTCCTCGCCCCAGCCCAATTCCAGATGGACCTTGAACAACCCGCGCTCTGCGCTGCGCGGGAAGATACTTTCACGATGAACGACCCGGTTGTTATGCAATATTTCGATATAGTCGATTGAACTTCCGCCGCGCACAGCCACCTCGATCCAGCGTTCCGTGTCGGGCGGACAAATATCACCCATCAAATGCCCGTTGGCTGAAAATTCCACTTCGATGCGGTCTCCGGTCAGGGCATAGGTGCGCCGCCTGGAAATTGCATCCCAAATCGAATCACGAGTCAAAGAGTCTGCCCACACACCCAAACGCCCCACGCCATAACTGCCTGGGAAAGCGTTGTGGTGGTCGGTGGAGCCAACAATGCCGAAGATGTTTCCCTGCTCCCAGCCGTATTGGGCGGTGCCGTGTTCGTGGCGGGGTCCCATCGAATGAAGGTAGGGATATGCTCCCTCGCTGCTTTCGGACAAGCCGTGAAAAGAGAAGATTTCCGCCACAGGCGACAACTGGTTGGAAAAAGCCTTCCAGTTGATTCCGCGTGAACCTTGTTTGTATCCGATGTGATGGGGGATGAGAAAAACGGGCGTGCTCAGTTGGGATGCATCCTCCCGCAATTTGGACAAATCGCGTGATGAAAGAATTGGCACGTCTCCCCCATTTTTGAAGTACATGCAGTAATCCCCATATTCGATGGAATGCCACTCGTAACTTGGGAAAGTCACAAAGCGCCCATCTTCATTGTATTCTTCGATTGCCTTGAGGTAGGAGGGCCAATTCTCGAATGCGCGGGCAAATCCCTTTTTGTGATAGTCAACCAAATAACCGAGTTTGGGGTCATCGAGCGGCATGTCGGGCCAGACAGCGTGCATGGTGACGCTGGCAAAATCAAGTTGCAGGCGCGCGTTCTGGATGGCATCCGCCAGCGAGCCCTGCCCGTAACTCATGTTACAGTGATTATGCAGATCACCCAGATACAAACCGAGATGCTGATACTCATTCAGAAGGGAGGATGTCATTTGGGTATGACCACCTTTATGTGAGGTTGGAGTTCCGATGAAGTCTTGAATAATCAGTGGTAAAGTATCTGATAAAATAAATCGAAATGAACAAACCTGCACGTTTTGTTGGCGTCCTGTTGAAACTTTTTCTCCAACAAGGAGGTACGCCTCTTAATTTGAAGTTCTTTAACACCCGCCTCTTTACACTTCCATACTTTTATTATAACATTAGTAAAAGTTTTGTCAATAGCATTGAATTCACGACTTTCACCTGGACTGCAAAATCTTCTGATTTTGTGAGTCAAAGGCCAAAATCCCAAAAAAAGATTCAGGCGGCTTGTTATGTCCCTCCATCATTCCATTATTAAACACTTAATCAACACCCCCACTTCACTCGCAGACTTGCAGCTCGAAACCCAGGTTAGCCTCCCAACCCTGCGCAGGGCCGTGCAGGAGTTGTCTGATTCACAATGGATTCGAATCGTTGGGCAGGCAGAGGCAAATGGCGGGCGCCCCGCCATGTTGTTCGGTTTGGACGACCGATTGTTTGTCATTGTCGGTTTGCATTTACAACTCCCCGGCATTCGCCTGATCATGTCCGACCTGTCCGGCAATATCCTCGATGAATTCGAGACCTTCAACGGGGTTGTGCCAATGCTGAACGAGGCAGTCGGCGCGGCGGCTGATTATATAGCCCGCATCCGCTCCACTTTTCCAGGGCGTCATATTCTTGGCATTGGCGTTGCCGCGCCGGGGTTTATTGACCAGAACACGGGCGACATCATCACAATTGTCCGCGTACCCAGTTGGAGAAATTTCCCCTTTTGCCGCCGCTTGCAGGCGGCCGTTGGATTACCAGTACACATTGCCAACGACGTGGACTGCATGGCGTTTGCCGAATTCCAGCACGCGCGCGAGCCCTTTGAAAAGAACCTGGCTTACGTAGGTTTTGATGAAGGCGTCAAGATCAGCCTGTTCCTGAAAGGCGGAATATACAAGGGGTCTTTGGGGAATGCGGGGCTGATTGCCAGTCAACTGCTGTGTGTGGGCGGCGAGGCAAACCAGGAGGAATTGCAAAGCCTGTCCACAATCATGGGCATCAGCCGCGTGTTCGAGCGCAGGCTGTCAAAACTGGGCGGCAAGGCACAAGTTCCATACGCGCAAATTGCAGCGGCGGCCAATCCGCGTGAACGTTTTCATCTCATCATCAGGTACGCGCACAGCGGAATGCCCCTTTGTCATGCCATCATGGAGGACATGATCCGGGTTCTTTCTGCGGCAATCGCCAATTTGATTTACATTGTCCAGCCCGACGTGATTGTGATCGGCGGCTTGCTCAGTTCCATGCCAAAGGATCTGTACACAGACCTTGAAGTTTCCATTCGCAAACATTTACCTGAACTGATCAGCAACAATTCCGTTATTCAGCAGGGGAAGTTGGCGTCCCGGAACAGCGCCGCGATAGGTGCAATCCACCATTTTCTGCAAGACTACGTGAGCGACACCGCCGTCGATCTAATATAAAACGCCCATTAAATATCCCCTTTCAATCCATCCGGATTGAAAACATGAACGGGCTTTTTGCCATCCAGCCATAAAAAGACATCATCCACGATCATCCTGGAATGCAACTCAGGTACTTCCATCGTGGCTCCCCCCAGATGCGGTGTCAGGGTGACATTTTCCGTTTTCAACAAAGGATGATTGGAAGGCAGGGGCTCATACCAGAAGACATCCAACGCCGCGCCGGCAATCCGGTGATTCCTTAATGCTTCAAGCAATGCCTCTTGTTCCACCACTACTGCACGGGCAGTATTAATAAGATAAGCGGCGGGCTTCATCAAGCCAAAGGCACGGCGGTCCAATAATCCCCGGGTCTCATCCGAGACCTTGCAATGTACCGATATAAAGTCGGATTGCTGAAGCAGGTCGTCCAGTTCCACCCTTTGAACATCCAATTGGGATGCAAGTTCAGCGTCAGATACGGGGGTAAAAACAAGCACCTTCATGCCAAAGGCTTGCGCCAGGCGCGCAACCCGTGTTGCAACGTTACCCAACCCAATCAATCCAAGAGTACGGCCGCGCAATTCAAATCCACGCAACTGTTTATACGGACTGTCGCCATCCAAATTCCAGGTTATGTCGCTGGCCGGGTCTGCCCCGGAAAAGCGACTGCTCGAATCGCCCAGATAGTAACCAGATCGCAGGGCCCGGTCGCCGCGGGCAATATTACGAGCCTCGGTCAGCATCAAGCCAATGGTAAACTCTGCGGCCGCGTTGGCATTTCTGCCAGGGGCATGAATGACGGGAATTCCGCGTAAAGCGGCGGCTTTCACATCCACATTGACCGGATTCGACCGGGAACACCCGATCAATTCCAATTTTTTTGCCTTTTCAATCACCTGTGCAGTGACTTTCTCATATCCCACCAAAAGGATATTCACATCACCCAGAATGGCAGCCAATTCCTCCTCGGATAAACGATGGCCGGTTTTCCCCCAACCAGTATGAATCACCTCACAGCGGCTTTGCAGCCTGTTCAACTGAACATCAGTAATCGACATTGTAATAACGGCTTTGGGTTTCGCCGACCGGTTGTTCATTGAGGAAATAACCTGCAAGGATTAAATACCTGCAATCCTGTGATATTGACATGACAGCCAGGGATCGCAAAACGGGACACCGTGAAAATATATGACCCGAAACATCCTGGAAATGATAACACAATCTGCCGCAAAGACAAAAAGCACGCCATTTATCTTCAGCGGGTTCGGGGAAATGCCATATTAAATTCTTTTTCAAGTTTGCAATTCGAGTAATTTCCGGGCGGTTGCCGGATCGGTAACGAGGGTGTTGATAAATCGCCCGCGAATGGCCCCAAGAATGGCATTAAACTTTTCAGGTCCGCCAGCAATTCCCACCACGCGGCTGAGCATGCGCATTTCCTCCAGGCTGATTCCAATGACACGCTCGTCCAGTTCAGTTTTCACAAGATTTCCCTGGATGTCATAGAAATGCAGGCCAATATCCCCCACAGCGCCAAAATCAATCAATTTCTCCATCTCCTGCCAGGAGATAATACTCTCATCCCGCATAAGCAGGGAACCGCGGGTGGGAGCGCCAATTCCCACAAATGCAATATTGGCTTTTTTTACCATTTCCAATGTCTGGGAGATGTGTCGATCTGAGCGGAGCAGGGCGGCAAACTCAGCCGAACCCACCACTCCCGGTGCAGGTAAAAGCCACAGCGAAGCGCCAATCGCGGTGGAAGTGCGGCTCACAAGCCCGGTGGCATGAGTTTCCGCCTGGGGTTCGCCCAACCCGCCGACCATCTGCACCACCATGGAATTGCGTTTTTTTTCAGGCTGCAGATTTTCCACCATTGAAGCCAATGTCACCCCCCAGGTGAGTCCAACAATGTCGCCGTCCTGGACCAGACGCCCAAACTGTCCCGCCGCAGCAATCCCCAGGTCCCTGGAAACAGTTTCGCTTTTCGACAAATCGGTTACATCCGCAATGATCGCCTCGAGCAAACCGAAGCGGGTTTCCACCTGTTGTTCCAATTCCGCATAACTGCCTGGTTCCTGCGGGATGCTTATCCTGACAATGCCTTGATCGAGAGCCTCCTGCATTAATCGTGAAACACGGGGACGGGATAGACGCAGCCGTTGTGAGATGGCATCCTGGGTAAGGCCGCTCTCATAATACAGCTTGGCAATCTTGATCATCAGTCTAAGTTTTTCTTTCATGCGATGAGATTACCTCTATTCCATCCGGACCGGGAAAGCACAGAAATGGGCGGTAGATCAAACTGGCCAGGATTGGATTTTTGACATATGACAAATTACGTATAAAGTGTACCAGAACTTTAACATATATCAACCGGGGGCTTTATTTTCTTGCTTCGGCTTTAATCGCCTTCAAACGCTTCATCACATCATTTGCGCCGCGCCCAAAGTAATCGTGCAAGGTCACATATTCCGCATAGATTTTTTCATATACCGCCCCGGCCTCAGGATTGGGCTTGAAAGTCTCATCCTTGAGTTTGCCCATCACCGGTGCAGCCTCGTAGATGCTGTCAAAGCCGCCTTTGGCCCTGCCCGCCGCCACCGCGCCAAACATGGCCGAGCCAAGCGCCGGGGTCTGCGTGGAACCGGAGATTTTGAATTCGCGCCCGGTCACATCGGCGTAGATTTGCATCATCAGTTTGTTCTTTTCGGGCAGGCCGCCTGTCGCCACCAATTCCCAGACCGGGACGCCATTATTTTCGAGCGCCTCAATAATGATGCGTGTGCCATAGGCCGTCGCTTCGATGAGAGCGCGGTAGATTTCCTCGGGTTTGGTCAACAACGTTGCGCCAATGAGCAGCCCCGTCAAATCGACATCCACCAGCACGGAGCGGTTGCCATTCCACCAATCCAGCGCCAGCAGGCCGCTTTCACCGGGTTTGAGTTTGGCGGCTTTTTCCTCCAGCAATTCATGGATACCGATCCCGCGTCCCTGCGCCTCCCGCTCGTACGAAGCCGGGACGCAGTTCTCCGTGAACCAGGCAAAATGGTCGCCCACGCAGGATTGGCCTGCCTCATAGCCAAACAGGCCGGGCAAAATGCCATCCTCCACGTATCCGCAAATGCCGGGGACAAGATGCTCTTCCCTGCCCAGCACCATGTGACAGGTGCTCGTTCCCATAATCATCACCATGCGTCCGGGTTCAGCGACAGTAGTGGCGGGAACGGCCACGTGCGCGTCCAGGTTGGCAATGGCAACTGCGGTGCCAGGCAGAAGGCCTGTCCATGCCGCAGCCTGCCCGGTCAATTCACCGGCCTTCGAACCGATTGGTTTTATGTCGCGGGTCATTTTGTCGTCGATAACGGTGGCAAGTTTCGGGTGGAGCGAAGCGAAGTATTCATTTGACGGGAATCCCTCCCGCTTTGACCACATCGCTTTATATCCGGCTGTGCAAGAGTTGCGCGTTTCCACACCTGTTAACTGCCAGACCACCCAATCGGCTGCCTCGAGCAGGCGGTCGGCGGCGTCGTAAATTTCAGGCGCTTCGTCAACGATTTGCAGGGTTTTCGAGAAGAACCACTCCGAAGAAATCCTGCCGCCATAACGCTCCAGCCACCCTTCGCCCATCCTGCGGGCCGTCTCGTTAATGCGGTCGGCTTCGGGCTGGGCGGCATGATGTTTCCAGAGTTTGACCCAGGCATGCGGGTGGCCGCGCCACTCGGGCAGGAAGCACAGCGGCGTGCCATCGGCCCTGGTGGGCATCATTGTGCAGGCGGTAAAATCCACACCGAGGCCAATCACATCCTGCGGGTTGATGCCGCTTTCCTTGAGTACCGCCGGGACGGCCTGCTTGAAAACTTCCAGGTAGTCGTTGGGGTCCTGCAATGCCCAATCCGGCTCAAGTCGCAGGCCGCTTTCAGGCAGTTTCTCGTCGATGACGTTGTTGGCATAGGGATGTACGCTTGCAGCCAGTTCACGGCCATTCGAAACGTCCACAAGCACCGCCCGCCCGCTCCCGGTGCCAAAATCAACGCCAATCGTGTACTTTGTCATAAGGCCTCCAAAAATTCCAAACGTTGACGAGGGCTTTCAAATCTTCGCGCCGTTCAGCAATCGCGAACAACCCGACAGGTTGCGCGAACAGGAAGCGGTTCAGTTGCGATGGATCCGGCTAACCCGACAATAGCGCTGGTAGCCGTCCTCCCAGCGGGCGGAGTGATGCGGCTCGAAAATATTCGGCTGGAAAGAGTTTCGAACCACACTGCGGATTTCGCCCACAGAAGAGAGGTATCCCAGCCCCAGGGCTTGCATCAACAGATTGCCAACAGCGGTGGCTTCCACGGGACCTGCAATCACAGGACGATTGACACAATTGGCAGTCATCTGGTTGAGCAGGCTGTTTTTGGATCCGCCGCCGATGATGTGAATCACCGAAAGGCGTTTTCCAAGCAAATATTCAAAATCCTCCAACAGGGAACGGTAATGATATGCCAGACTTTCCAGAATACAGCGTACCACTTCGCCATCGGTTTGCGGGATGGGTTGATTGGTTTTTCGGCAGAAATTTCTGATTCGCGTCGGCATGTCGCCGGGGTCAATGAACTCCGGCGCGGTGATGTCCACCACCGATCCACATTCGGGCGCGCCGTCAGCCAGGCAGGTTAATTCTTCATACGAATACTCCCTGCCGGCGCGAGACCATTCGTGTTTGCTTTGTTGCAGCAGCCACATGCCGGGGACAACCTTCAAAAAGCGGGTGCGCCCGCCCGGATTGCCTTCATTGGTCAGGTTGAACGCCAGACTCTCGGCAGTAATGATGGGCTGATCCAATTCCACGCCCACCAATGACCATGTGCCCGAACTGACGTACATGAAATCTGATTCATTCACCGGGACGGCTGTGACGGCGCTGCCGGTGTCGTGACTGGCTGGGACCACCACCGCCGCTTTGAGGCATCCCGCCGTCTCTGCGATCCACGGATGGAGTTTGCCCAACTTCTGCCCCGGCTGCACAACAGGCTGAAAGATGCCCGCAGGAATATCCAGCCGCGCAAGAAGTTCCCATGCCCAGTCCCGCTTCAGTTGGTTATAACATTGTGACGTGGTCGCCACAGAATACTCATTTGCCTTTTCTCCGCACAGCCAGAAATGGAACAAGTCCGGGAGCATCAGCAACGATTTGGCTGTTTGCAAAGTTTGGGGGTTGTGTTTTACCAGGGAGAACAACTGAAAGAGGGTATTGAACTGTATGAACTGGTTGCCGGTCTGCGCGTAAATCTCATCCTTTGGCACGCGCGAACACGCCAGTTCGATCATGCCGTCGGTTCGATGGTCGCGATAATGATGTGGATTCGCCAAAAGGTGACCCGGGACATCCAGGAGCGCAAAATCCACGCCCCAGGCATCCACCCCCACACTGGCTAATTGCGCCCCATACTGCGCCGCTGACTTTTGCAGTCCGACCTGAATTTGATCCCAAATGTAAAGCGCGTCGGTAAAAAGGCTGCCGCCAACCCGCACGGGGGCATTGGCAAAGCGATGCGTTTGTTCAACCTGAATATGCGACCCGTCAAAATGACCGATCATGGCACGCCCACTTTCCGCGCCCAGGTCGAAGGCTAGAAGTTTTACAGCAGTGGACATATAAAAAGTCGCCGGGCTTATTTATTCGGCGGCGTGTTTGTAAACAGGTTTCAAGGCGCGATAGAGTTCGAGAAAAATTGGATATTGCTTTTCGTAGACATCAGAGCCTTCGGGATGGGAGACAACTTGATCCACAGCCACCATCTTCCGCACGGTGTCTTCGTAGGATGCGTAAATGCCGAGGGCTTTTCCGCAGAGCAGGATATTTCCGAGGTTGGCGGTATCGCTAATGCTGACGGTGGCGACAGGCTTTCGCAGAATCTTTCCCAGCACATCCAGCCAGACCTTGCTCTTTAATCCGCCGCCGACGGCGCGTACTTCGTTGATCCGAATCCCCAACGACTCCACCGTCTCGATGTTGTTCCGCAGGGCAAATGACACACCCTCCATGATGGCTTTGACAAAGTCCGGTTTTTGGGTTTTCAGGTTGACGCCGAAGAATACGCCCCGCGCATTGGAATCCCAATACGGGGTTCGCTCGCCGTTGAGATAGGGCAGAAAGATCAACCCGTTGCTGCCGTCGGGAACGTCCTTGATGGCTTCGTTGTAACGATTGAAGATGTCTCCCGATGAAGCCGATGGGTCATCCTGATGGTCAAAAGCGTTTTTGAACCATTCCAGCGATTCGCCGGCTGTCTGCATAATTCCGAGGGTTGCCCAGCGGTCACGCAGGCAGTAATGCCAGCAAAGGGTTCGATTTTGCGTATCCAGCAGAGGGTGGTCCGAGCAAACGGTAATGACGCCAGCGGTTCCAATGATGAGCGTCACCTGTCCCGGCAGAGCCATCCCCGCGCCAAGCGCAGACGCGGAGTTATCCGAACTGCCGTTCACCATCGGGGTTCCCGCCTTGATTCCAACGATTGCACTGGCTTCGGGCGTCACCTGTCCGATGATTTCGTCAGACGGCAACACCTCAGGGAACATCTTGCGGGGGATGTCGAAGAAGTCAAATGCCGCCTGCGACCAGGTCTCTTTTTGCACATCGAAAAGCAGGGTTCCGCTGGCATC
>Ga0172375_10008616_pt1 | contig 13668 bp, 14 predicted proteins | sample LakKiv1m_FD_114537 | JGI IMG/M metagenome (GOLD analysis project Ga0172375, IMG submission 114537) | Freshwater microbial communities from Kabuno Bay, South-Kivu, Congo - kab_092012_11.1m | ecosystem: Environmental > Aquatic > Freshwater > Lake | place: Democratic Republic of the Congo...
CGTCGGAGATGTGGAGTTCGCGCAGGCCCAGAAACGCGCCGAATATATTACCCCTGTCCCCGGCGGCGTCGGGCCGCTGACCGTGACTATGCTGATGCGTAATCTGGTTGCGGCGGCAAAATTACAACAGATATAAATTTTGCGGGTCCTGTCATGACTGTTTCTTGTCGCATTACGCTCCTCGAAATCAGTCATGCCACCCGCAAAATTAGCTTAAATTTAGATCTATGAAAACGATTGTTCTTTTGGCAATATCCAACATCTTTATGACCATTGCCTGGTACGGCCACCTCAAATACAAGAGTTCGCCATTGTGGACGGCGGTATTGGTGAGCTGGGGGATTGCCTTTGTGGAATACTGTTTTCAGGTGCCGGCCAATCGCATCGGCCATTACCGGTTCTCCGCCGCGCAGTTAAAGACGATACAGGAAGTCATCACCTTAGTTATATTTTCGATATTTTCCGTGGTTTATCTAAAAGAGGGCCTGAAGTGGAATTATGCCGTCGGGTTCCTGATGATAATTTTGGCAGTGTTCTTTATATTTAAGAAGTGGTAGACAGATATGATAAGGCGCGGGGCTTTGCGTCCCTCGAAAATCAGTTCTGGCGTCGGCCCCAAAGACAACCCGCGTTTTCTGCAGATTTCCGCGGAGATGCAGCCGGGAAATAGCGGTGGGCCGCTTTTGAACGCAGACGGGCAGGTCATCGGCATGATTCAGATGACCTTAAACCCTATAGGCGTCCTGCTAAATACCGGGGGCAGTTTGCCTCAGAATGTAAACTTTGCAATCAAAAATTACGCAATAGAAGACTTCCTGAAAAATTGCCCCGATAGAGGCAAGATTCAAATAAAAAATTTTGGAACTATGGAATTTGACAAAGTCAGGGAATCCATCGCGCAGGTCCGTTCAGGGATAATTCCTGCAGATTTCAAAGATCAACCCAAATTAGTTTGTTCAGTCTCTTACAGAAGTTTTTGGGATATGTGGTATCGTTTTATGATACTCGACATAATTTTTTACGATTTAGACACTCAGGAAGTTCTTTTAAGGGCCGGGCAGTATGGCGATAATCCTTTTAGCACTGAAGGCGGAACCTTAAAGAAGGCATTTCAAGAAATTAAAACCAAAATGGGGAAGTAGTTAAAGATTTAAAAATATTTTTTGACATTTCTGAATTTTGTGTATAATAATATCTAATATGGGCACAAACCGCTTAGCCAAAACATCCATATTGGAGACGCTGCCGCCGGTAAAAGATGGCAACGAGGTTTCTGTCTTTGGGTATCAGCTGCTTTTAGACCTCTATGACTGCAAGCCCGGCGCCTGCGACGATTTGCCCCTTTGTTATAAGTTCCTTGACGAGATAGTGGAGTATCTGGGGATGGAGAAACAGGCGCCACCGGGTATTTTTTACACCGACGCCAAGCGCTTTCCCGACAAGGCGGGCCTATCCGGATGGGCGCCGCTGGTGGAGAGCTCCATAGTGATACACACCTTGTCCTGCAAGAATTTTATCTCCATAGATATCTATTGCTGTAAAAAATTTGACATAGATAATGCCAAAGCATTTGTCCGCAAGTTTTTCTCGCCAAAACGCATGGATGAGCAGTATCTCTTGCGCGGCACCGATTACTATAAGTAAACCCCGTCATAAAAACCTTAAAAAATTTTTTAAGATGAATTTATTGACTAATGCCGCGTTATAGCGTATAATTGAACAAAGACTGGAGGTGAAAGGGTTTTGGTTTTAGTAAAAGAAGAGAAGATGAAAATCATTGACGAATTCAAAGTGCATGCCCGCGATACCGGTTCGGCAGAGGTGCAGATTGCGATTCTTACCGAGAGGATAAATTCCCTCGGGGAGCATTTTAAGCAGCATAAAAAGGATTTCAATTCTCGCCGCGGTTTGCTTAGCCTTGTCGGCAGGCGCCGCAGACTCCTCAATTATCTCAAGAAAAAAGACGCCAAGAAATACGAAGAACTCTTGGAGAAGCTTAACTTGAGGAAATAATCAAAAAGAGCCTCCAGAAAGAAGAAGGGTTAAAAATATGCAAGAAGGCAATTTTAAGGTACAATTTGGCCGTAATGATTTAATTGTAGAAACGGGAAAACTCGCCAAGCAGGCAAACGGCTCGGTTACCGTTACTTACGGGGGGACTGTTGTGTTGGTTACCGCCTGTATGTCGCGCGAGATAAGAGAAGGGCAGGATTTTTTCCCGTTGACCGTAGAGTATCAGGAAAAGACTTACGCCGCCGGAAGGATACCCGGCGGATTTTTTAAACGGGAGGGACGGCCTTCGGAAAGCGAAATTCTTACCGCGCGCCTCATTGACCGGCCGATCCGGCCTTTATTCCCGGACGGATTCTTAAACGAGGTGCAGATTATGGCAATAGTTCTCTCCAGCGACGGAGAGAATGATCCGGATATCCTCGCGGTTACCGGCGCATCAGCGGCTTTAGCCATATCCGAGATTCCCTTTGACGGGCCATTAGCCGCCTGCCGCGTGGGACTATTAAACAATGAATTCATCCTTAACCCTACCTATGCCGAAATAGACAAGTCAGAACTTGACTTGGTGGTAGTTGCCAATACCAAGGGCGTAGTAATGCTGGAGGCCAAGGCAAAAGAGGTATCCGAGGAAAAATTTTTGCAGGCGGTTGAATTCGGCAAGGAAAATATCACCGGGCTTATCAAGGCGCAGCAGCAATTAGCGGATGGGTCAGGAAAAGACAAGGCGTATGTGGAGTTAAAAAAGGTTGACCCGGCTTTGAAGGAGAAAATAGAGGAGTTCTCAAAGGAGAAGTTATCTAAGGTCTATTCCTTGAGTAAAAAAGAGGAACGCGAAGAGGAAATGGACCTTTTATACAAGGAATTGGAGGAAAAACTCGTTAATGAAGGCTATCTGGCAGCGGATATAAAGATGGCCTTAAATGAAATTGAAAAGGAGCAGGTCAGAAACAGGATTTTGCAGCAGGATGTGCGTTTTGACGGCAGGGGCCTAAAGGATATCCGCGATATTAAATGTGAGGTATCAGTGCTGCCGCGTACGCACGGCTCAAGTTTATTTACCCGCGGGCAAACTCAAAGTTTGGCGGTTACCACGTTGGGGACAGGCGATGACGAGCAGCTCATTGAGGCGCTGGAAGGAGAAAAATACAAGACTTTTATGCTGCATTACAGTTTTCCGCCATTTAGCGTGGGAGAGACAAAGCCGGTGCGCGGGCCCGGGCGCAGGGAAATTGGCCACGGCGCATTAGCCGAAAGGTCGTTATTGGCAGTGATGCCGTCCAAAGAGGAATTTCCTTATACGATACGGGTAGTTTCAGAAATTCTGGAGTCAAACGGCTCCTCCAGTATGGCCACAGTCTGCGCGGCGACATTATCGCTGATGGACGCAGGCGTGCCGATAAAAGACGCTGTCGGAGGCGTGGCATTGGGTTTGGTCAAAGAGGGGGATAAAGTGGTGATACTGACGGATATCGCAGGCCTTGAAGACCATTTCGGGGATATGGATTTAAAGATTGCCGGTACACAAAAAGGCATTACCGCGGTACAGATGGATTTAAAGATTGACGGTATCGAGCCGGAGTTGCTTAGGCAGTGTTTTGCGCAGTCAAAAGAGGGCAGGTTGTTTATTTTGGGTAAGATGAAAGAGGCTATCACTTCGCCGCGCCAGCAGCTTTCGTCATATGCCCCGCGCATAGACGTCATCAAGGTCAATCCGGAGAAGATAGGTGAGTTAATCGGGCCGGGAGGAAAGACCATCAAAAAAATCATCGCCCAGACCGGCGCCTCCATTGATATTCAGGATGACGGCAGGGTCTTAATCGGCTCTACCGAAGCCGCCAAGTCCGAAGAGGCTATTAAAATGATCAAGGCGATAACCGATGATATTGAAGTGGGCAGGATATATATAGGTAAAGTAAGGCGTATTGTCGCCTTTGGCGCCTTTTGCGAAATCGCCCCCGGTAAAGACGGCTTAGTGCACGTTTCGGAGCTGGCAGACAAGTTCGTTAAAAACGTGGAAGACATGGTCAAGATCGGCGACGAGATTAAGGTAAAGGTCATCGGCATAGATGAATTAGGCAGGATTAATCTGAGTAAGAAGCAGGCCGACGCAGAAAAATAACAAAGTGAAAGAGCGCAGGATTAATGAGGCCAAGGGTATAGTTTTATTTGCCATAGGCCTGATGGTCTTAGCCAGTCTTATCAGGTTTGACAGATTTGACCTTGCGTGGTACACCTCATACCCTAATATCCCCCCGAAAAACCTTTTGGGAATATTCGGCGCGTGGCTGGGAGGAACAATTGTATTTCTCTTCGGCAGGCCGGCAAGTTTTCTTATTCCCTTTCTGATATTATCCTTTGGGATAAAATTCTTCCAGCAGGAAAGCCCGAAGCTAAACCTTCCCCGTTTCTTGGGCATCGCCATCCTTTTATTATCGGCAAGCTCCTTTATCGGCATGTTTAACCTGAAAAACCCCTATGCCAGATTTTATCATTCGGGATTTTTGGGCGCCAACATTTCGGTTTTTATCACCAATTACTTCAGCCGGCTGGGGGGGTTTATTATATTTACCACCTTTATGCTTTTATCGCTGGCTTTGGTTACGGAGATACTCATTTCTTCAATATTCGTAGGCATATTCTATAACCTGAAGTCAACCCTGCTTTCGCTTTTTAAATTTAAGAGAAGAAGATCCGGTATCCCCATTGCTACAGGACCGCGGTTAAGGCCTGACCCTGTACTCAAACCAAAGGTTAGCGAAAAGGAGGAACCGCTACCTACGGCCGCGGAGCAAAATTTAAAACAGGATCCGGCTTTTGCCTTTCCGGTAAAGCCCAAGATACAGATTAAGACCCCTAAACCCCCGGCCGCGGAATTTAAGGCCCCGGCCAAAGAATTAAAAATCGGCGATTACCAGCTTCCGCCATTGGATCTGTTGGATTCCCCGCCCCCGTTTGAGGCCCGCCAGATAAAAGAAGACCTTGAGGCAAACGCGCGGATACTGGAGGATACGCTTAATGATTTTGACATTTCCGTAAAAGTCACCGACATTGAACGCGGGCCGGTAATCACCCGTTACGAACTGGAACCGGCGCCGGGAGTAAAACTAAACCGTATTGTCGCCCTAAGCGACGATATCGCCTTGGCGATGAAGGCGCAGTCAGTCAGGATTATCGCCCCCATCCCGGGGAAGGCAAGGGTGGGGGTGGAGGTACCCAACATCCAAAGCAGCCTCGTGTATTTAAAAGAGGTGCTGGCCTCAAAGGAGTTTCAGGAGGCGAACCTGCCTTTGACTTTAGCATTAGGCAAGGATATCGCGGGCCACGCGATAGTCGCTGATTTGGATGAGATGCCGCATTTATTAATTGCCGGCACTACCGGTTCAGGAAAGACCGTCTGCGTTAACTCCCTGATTCTGTCGTTATTATTTAAAAACAGCCCCAATGATTTGAAATTCGTGATGATTGACCCGAAGATGGTGGAACTGCGCCCATTCAGCGAGATACCGCATATGCTCTGTCCGGTAGTTACCGACGCCAAGAAGGCATCGGTGGCGTTGAATTGGGTGGTCAATGAGATGGAGGAGCGTTATCAACTGCTGGCAAAGGCGGGGGCAAGGAATATCGAATCCTATAACGAGAAACAGGAAAAAATCCCTTACATCATCGTGGTAATTGACGAATTTGCCGACCTGATGACTGTGGCCGCGGACCAGATTGAAAACGCGGTGACCCGGCTGGCGCAGCTTTCGCGCGCCGTGGGAATCCATTTGATACTGGCCACGCAAAGACCGTCTGTGAATGTAATTACCGGAGTAATTAAGGCAAACCTGCCCGCGCGTATATCTTTCAAAGTCGCCTCAAAGGTAGATTCGCGCACGGTCTTGGATAGCAATGGAGCGGATAAGCTGCTCGGCAAGGGGGACTGTCTATTTATGCGGCCGGGAGAGTCCAAATTAATCCGCATACAATGCACCCTGGTTAGCGACGAGGAGATTGGAAGGGTCATAGATTTTATTAAGAAGCAGGCTGAGCCGGTCTATGATGAAGGGATTTTAAAGGAGCAGCATCAGAGCGCTTCCGGAATAGAGGAAAAAGACGATATTTATGACGAGGCAGTAAGGATAATTATGGAGAGTAATCAAGCCTCGGTTTCAATTCTGCAGAGGCGCCTGCGTTTGGGTTATACCCGCGCCGCGCGCATTATTGACAGTATGGAGCAGGAAGGGCTGGTAGGGCCTTTTGAGGGCAGCAGGCCCCGCAGGATTTTGGTAGACAGAGAGCAGTGGTTAAAACAAGTGATTGCCCAACAGGAGCAGCAAGGTCAGGGAGAGAGACAGTAAAATATGGACCCCGCAGGCACACGGTTAAAAAAATTACGCCTTGAAAAAGGAATTTCTCTGGAAGAGATACAGAAGAAGACCCGCATACATTCCAATATATTAAGGGCGATTGAGGGGGACGCGATTACCAACTTGAGTCCGGTGTATCTGAAGAGTTTCTTAAAAATTTACTGTAAGTTTTTGGATGTGGATTACCGGGAGTATTTAAGTGATTATAAGGTCGGTGAAACAATAGAAACGCAGAAAAGAGAGTTTGTTTCTCCTCCACGGAAGCAGGCGCCTCAAAGACAGCCGTCGTCTTCTTTTATGCAGTCTCCTGCGGTTAAAACAAAAAGACTATTGGCTCTAAACAGCAGGTCTGTAAAAAGCCTGTTGGTTTCCGTAGCGGCTTTATTTTTGCTGTTGGGTTTATTCAGGCTGGGCAAAATGATTTTTTCTCGGCACAAAAACAAAACAGTTCTGCCGCAGCAACAGGCTAAACAGGTGCCGCAGCGTAAGGCAGCCGTCCCCGCGCCCAAGGCCCAGCCTGCCCAGAGGAGCGCTGTCAAGCCGGCAGCACAAAGCGTATCCGAGATACGTTTAGGCATCAGGGCCAATGATAACTGCTGGGTGGCGCTTAAGGTCGACGGCCGCATCGTCTTCCAGAGGGTCCTGGCCAAAGGAAGATTTGAAAGCTGGAAAGCAAAAGATAAGATGGAACTTTCTTTGGGCAATGCCGCAGCAGTGGAGTTGGAGGTAAACGGCCAACTTTTTTCCAATTTAGGGAGGAAGGGCCAGCCGATTAAAAATATCCTGATTACCCGCGAAGGAATAAATATCCCGCGATGAAACCCAAAATCGGCATCTTAAGCCTGGGCTGCCCAAGAAACCTTGTGGATTCAGAGACTATCATCGGCAGGCTCGCCGTCAAAGGTTACACAATCACGGAAAACATTTCTCAGGCGGATGTCGGAATAGTCAACACCTGCGCATTTATAGACGAGGCAAGGCGCGAATCAATTGACGCCATCCTTGATTTAATTGAATTAAAGAAAGAGGGCGGCTTAAAAAAAATAATCGTCTACGGCTGCCTTTCTCAACGTTATAAATCCCGCCTGCAGAAAGAGCTTCCCGAAATTGACGCGTTTATCGGCAAAGTTTCCTTAAACCACGAAGTCAGCCGTTTCCCCATAACCCCCAGCCACTATGCCTATTTAAAAATCTGCGAGGGCTGCATCAATAATTGCAGTTATTGCGCCATTCCTAAAATTAAAGGGAAATTGGCCAGCCTCGATAAGGATTCGCTAATCGCCAAAGTAAGGCAATTTAACAAGGGAAAAACATCGGAGTTAAATATCATCGGGCAGGATATCAGCGGTTACGGCATAGACCTCTATGGGGAGCCGGGGTTATCTTCGCTTCTAAAAGAAATCCTTAAAAACTGTCAGGATATCGGATGGGTGAGGCTGTTGTATTTGTATCCCAGCCGAGTGGATGAAGATCTGCTTAAAATTATCAGGGATTCGCGTAAGGTCTGCAAATATATCGACCTGCCTGTCCAGCATATAAATAACCGGCTCTTAAAATTAATGAACAGGAATACCGCTCGCAAAGAAATCGCTACGTTGCTCGATAAAATAAGAAAATACATACCGGGAGTATTTTTACGCACCTCGGTGATAGTGGGCTTTCCTTCCGAAAAGGACAAGGAGTTTAAGGAGTTATTAAGTTTTTTGAAGGAGGTAAAATTTGAGCGGCTGGGTGCCTTTATTTATTCCCGGGAAGAGGACACCCCGGCGTATGGTTTTAAGGCCCAGGTGCCTAAAGAGATAAAAGACGAGAGGTTCAACGCGGTGATGTCTTTACAGCAAAAGATTTCTGCAGAGGTTAATAAAAAATTCCTCGGCAAAATGATTGAAGTTCTGATTGACCAAAAAGAAAAAGATTTTTATTTGGGGCGCACGCAGTTTGACGCCCCTGAAGTGGATGGCACGGTTTTTGTCAGGTCGAAAAAAAGTTTAATGCCGGGAGAGTTCGTAAAAGTAAAAATTACCGATACCTTAGAATATGATTTAAGCGGAGAGGCCGTATGAACCCCGCCCTTCCTAAAGAGCGGGGTATAAGTGAGAAAGGAAGAGCGGGGTGAATATCGCAAATAAATTAACAATGCTGCGCATCGTGCTTACATTTTTGTTTATGTTTTTCTTATTCTGCCACGGTCTCTTGGCGAAAGCGGCAAGCTTAGTCATCTTTTTATTTGCCGCGCTTTCGGATTTCCTTGACGGGATGATTGCGCACAAGAAGAATATGGTCACCGACTTTGGCAGGCTGATGGATCCTATCGCGGATAAAATTTTAGTGCTGGCTGCCTTTGCGGCATTTGTCCAGTTGCAGTTAATCGATGCCTGGATGTTTATGATTATTGTTTCGCGCGAGATACTGATTACGTCGCTACGGCTGTTTGCGTTAAATAAAGGCAAGGTATTGGCGGCTACCCGGGCGGGCAAGCATAAGACCGTTTCGCAGATGTCGGTTATCTTTATCATCCTGGGATTTGTGCTGTTAAAAGAGATAATGCTTACCTATTTTACCTGGGACCCCGGCTGGGAAAGATTTTTCCGGCAGGGGATCTATATATTGATGTTGGTTACCGTGGGGCTTACGCTTTACTCCGGCCTGTCATACCTTTGGGAGAACCGTAAAATAATCGCCAGGATTTAAAAAAGGGATTTCTTTGAAGAGCTCTAAAATCCTCGTCAAAGTCATAAGCACATTTTTCGGGGCGGGATACTTTCCTTTTATCCCCGGCACCTTCGCAAGTGTGGCGGGGGTATTTTTATTTTATCTGGTTAAAGATAACCATCCGCTTTACGCCTTACTGACCTCTGTTTTGATAATCACTGGTTTTCTGATTTCGGGGATGGCGGAAAGGGCTTTCGGAAAGAAAGACGCTCCTTATATTGTCATCGATGAAGTCTGCGGCATGTTGTTAAGCCTGGGGTTCCTGCCTTTTTATAATCTTAAGGTAGTCATCGCCGGATTTTTAGTCTTTCGCATCTTGGATTCGTTGAAGCCGTATCCGGCCTGGCAGCTGCAGGATTTAAAAGGGAGCGCCGGCGTTATGGCAGACGACATTATCGCCGGAATTTATACCAATATTGTGCTTCAGCTGGCCTTGAGGCTGGCCTCTTTCTGAACTTCGTAAACAGGGCCTTTTGGAGTGAGGGTGCTTTTAAAGAGGGTAATTTTTGCGGCTTTGAATTGCAGGTTCTTTGTTTGGAAATATCCTGCCAGATTATTCAATTCCTGAATTAATTTACCGCGGTTTATCGGCGAACGGATTCTCCCGATAGTGATGTGCGAGGAGAATTCCTTCTTTTGCTTAGCGGTGCCGGCCGGCGCGATTTTTTCCTCCAATTCCGCGGCGACATTTTTTGCCTGTTTATCGCCCAGATCAACGCCTGCCCAGATTACCCGCGGGAAATCCGGTTTCGGAAATACGCCGAGAGAGTTGATGCGGATTATAAAGCCGTCGTGGTGTTGGCTGGTTTCGCCGATAATGCGGATGATTTGATCCGCTTCTTTATCGTCAATCTCGCCGAGAAACTTCAATGTCAGGTGGATATTTTCCGGCATCACCCACTTAACATCCGCACCGGCTGATTTTAACTTCTCTTGCAGCCGCGCCAGCTCGTCTTTGATTTCTTTAGGTAGCGCTATCGCAATAAACGCACGCATAATTTTAATGCCTGAACGACTATTTTTTGGCGTATAGCAGAACGGGTGCCGGAGAAATGGAATCGTTTAGAAAATCCTTTGCTTGGCGTGGCGATGGCGATAAAGACTGTGCCGACGGGTTTTGCGCGGGTGGCGCCGGAAGGGCCGGCGATGCCGGTTATGCCGATAGCGATGTCAGCTTTGCCGAGTTTACGCACTTCTTGCGCCATCCTCAACGCCACCTCTCTTGAAACCGCTCCTTTCTTAGAAATGATTGAGGCAGGTATCTTCAAGAGTTTCTTTTTCGCAGAGTTATAGTAGGGGACAACCCCTAAGATAAAATACTTTGAGCTTCCCGAGATATCGGTGAGGGTTTTTGAGAGCAGGCCGCCGGTGCAGGATTCAGCCACCGCAATAGTCTTTCCTTTTTCAAGCAGGAGATTATGTATTTGGACCTCAAGGGGTTGCATAAATAATATTATATCCGATTTTATTATATTGACAAGGCAAGATTTCGTGGTATACTACTAAATAGATTAATCTTCGGGGCGGGGTGAAACTCCTCGACCGGCGGTAAAGCCCGCGAGTTCCGATTATTTTCGGAGCAGATCCGGAGAAATTCCGGAGCCGATGGTTGCGCGCAATGCGCACACCAATCCTTCAAATTGGATTGGGTGAACAGTCCAGATGAGAGAAGATTAGCATTCCTTAACTTACCCGAAGATCACCTTCGGGTTAATTATTTATGGGCACATTTAACAGTATACCGGAAATACTGGAAGAGTTAAAGCGCGGCAAAATGGTTATCGTCGTCGATGACGAGGACCGCGAAAACGAAGGCGACCTGATTATAGCCGCCTCTTTTGCCGGGCCGCAGCATATTAATTTTATGGCCGTCCACGGCAGGGGGCTGATTTGCGTCCCCATGGAAGAAGAAAGGTTAAAGGCCCTTGGGCTGGAGCCGATGTTAAAGGACAAATTACAGCCACGCCAGCAGGATCCTTTTAAAACCGCGTGGATGATTTCAGCGGATGCCGCAACCGGCATTACTACCGGTATCTCCGCCTACGACCGCAGCCGCACCATTGAAGTCTTAATCAATCCGCAGTCCGGACCTGAGGATTTAATCCGCCCCGGCCATATTTTTCCTTTGCGGGCGCGTAAAGGGGGAGTATTAGTTCGCGCCGGGCACACCGAAGCGGCAGTTGATTTAATGAAATTAGCCGGCTTGTATCCGGCGGGGGTAATCTGCGAGATTATGAACGAAGACGGCTCGATGAGCCGCCTGCCGCAGTTGTTGGAATTTTCCCGGCGGCACAATTTAAAAATCTGCAGTATCACCGCTCTTATTGAATACCGCCGGCGTTCTGAAAAGCTGATTGAAAAAGTAGCTCAGACTGTCCTGCCTACGGAGTTGGGGACATTCAACTTATTTTTATACCGGGATTTAATCGGCAGCAAAGTGCATCTTGCCCTTACAATGGGGGAGTTTGCAAATGAAGCGGTATTGGTGCGCGTGCATTCCGAATGCCTTACCGGAGATGTGTTCGGTTCTTTGCGTTGTGATTGCGGCCGGCAGTTAAAAAAGGCGATGGAGTTTATCGCTAATGAAAAAAAAGGCGTTATCCTTTATATGAATCAGGAGGGCCGCGGCATCGGGCTGGTGGATAAAATTAAGGCATACAGCCTGCAGGACAAGGGGCTTGATACTGTCGAGGCCAACGAGGCGTTAGGTCATAAGGCGGACCTGCGCGATTACGGAATAGGAGCGCAGATACTTGCGGACTTGGGGGTAAAAAAGATCCGGCTTTTTACCAACAACCCGCGCAAGATAATCGGGCTGGAGGGGTATGGTTTGACGGTGGTCGAGCGGCTGCCGCTTGAGATTGAGCCAAACCCCGTCAATTACAGGTATCTTAAGGCCAAGAAGGAAAAGCTCGGCCATACTTTAAATATAGATAGTTTTAAGGGGCAGTAAGGGATAGTAGGGGTTAGTAAGGGAACTTTAAAAAATCCCCTACTATACCCTACTATACCCTACTGACCCTTCCTAACCCATACTGACCCCTAGACGGAAAGGAGAAAAAAATGGTAAAAGTAATAGAGGGAAATTTAATCGCAAAGGATAAGAAGTTTGCGATTGTGGCTTCGCGTTTTAACGAATTTGTCACCAAGGAACTTGTCGCAGGATGTATTGACGCGCTGCTGCGCCATGGCGCAAATGATTCTGATTTGATCGTTGCCTGGGTCCCCGGCGCGTTTGAAATCCCTCTGGCGGCGCAGAAATTCGCCAAGTGCAAATCTTATGACGCGGTGATATGTTTAGGGACAGTCATCCGCGGTTCAACCCCGCATTTTGATTATATCGCCGCCGAGGTTTCTAAAGGCGTAGCTAAAGTTTCGCAGGAGTCCGGATTACCGGTTGCCTTCGGAGTGATTACCGCCGACACCATAGAGCAGGCGATTGAGCGCGCCGGCACTAAAAGCGGCAACAAGGGCCGCGACGCAGCTCTTTCAGCGATTGAATTAGTGAATCTGCTGGGGAAGATCAGATAACTTATGAGAAAGCGGACGCGCGGCAGGGAATTTGCCCTGTTTATTTTATATCAGGTTGATATTACCGGCGATAAGCATGAACCGGCGCTGGATGACTTCTGGCAGGACCGCGCCGAGGAAAATATCGACGAGGAACTAAAGAATTTTACCGCTGCAATCGTGCAGGGGGTGGGCGCCAACCTCGCCGATATTGATAAAAAAATCACCCAATATGCGGAAAACTGGCAACTGGAGCGTATGGCGGTGATCGACCGCAATATCTTACGTATGGGAAGTTTTGAACTTCTATTTCGCGACGATATCCCGCCTAAGGTTGCCATCAATGAAGCAGTGGAGCTGGCCAAAAAATACTCCGGCATAGAAGCGGGAAAATTCGTCAACGCCATACTGGATAAGATTAAAACAGAAAAAGCAAAATTATGAGATACGCCGACCTGCATCTGCACACCTGTTTTTCCGACGGCACATTCACTCCTGCGCAGTTAGTCAAGGCCGCGGCAAAAGCCGGACTGTCAGCCATCGCCATCACCGACCATGATACGATAGAGGGGATTGCCTCCGGCCTTAGGTCGGCAGAGAATGATGGCATTGAGCTTATTCCCGGAATAGAGCTGACCGTTGAGCATCAGTCAATAGAGATACATATGCTTGGGTATTTTATTGACTATAAATGCGCAAAGCTCGCCAAAAGAATAAAAGCGCTTCAAAAAAACCGCGTTGAGCGTATCTATAAAATCTGCGATAAATTAAAAGAAATGAATGTTGTGCTTAAGCCGCAGGCGGTATTTGATATCGCAGGCAGCGCCACGGTAGGCAGACTGCATGTTGCCCGGGCAATGGTAAAAGAAAATCTGGTAAAAAGCTTATATGAGGCCTTTAAGGTTTATATCGGCGATAATTGCCCGGCGTATGTTTTGGGTTTTCGTTTTTCCCCGCAGCAGGCGATTGGTTTAATCAGGGATGCCGGAGGTGTAGCGGTTTTGGCGCATCCGTATTTAATGCATAACGACGGATTAATCGCGCAATTTGTTGGGATGGGCCTGATGGGGCTGGAGGCGTATTA
>Ga0172375_10008618_pt1 | contig 13664 bp, 9 predicted proteins | sample LakKiv1m_FD_114537 | JGI IMG/M metagenome (GOLD analysis project Ga0172375, IMG submission 114537) | Freshwater microbial communities from Kabuno Bay, South-Kivu, Congo - kab_092012_11.1m | ecosystem: Environmental > Aquatic > Freshwater > Lake | place: Democratic Republic of the Congo...
AGTTACTTTTACTTGTATTTATTACTTCATCTTTTTCTTTGACCGCCCAAAGTTTTAGAACTGAATCTATTGATGGCTCTAATACTTTCAGCAGTTCAAATGAAAAACTTGCAACAACCAACGACAGTTCATTATTTGGATATGTAACCTGGGATAAAGATTATCTCTACTTTGCTTATTCAGGAAGTTCTCCAAGCGGATCTGTTACAGACGATAATAGGGTTTTTCATCTTTATGTTGATACTGATCCACAAAAAAGAGCGACAAGTGGAACCGGAACAACTTCTTCCGATGCTTGGCGGTGGAACCCGAGTCTCCCTTTTTCTGCTAATTATCATTATGCCTTTAAAACAAGCGATAATTCCGAATACAAAAAAATTTGCAAAGGATCAAGCTGGATAGATTCAGCAATAACAACAGTAAATAATAAAAATTATACTACCGGATTTTGGGAATGCAAAATAAAATTAAGTGATCTCGGTTCGCCGAAGCAAATTTACCTCTTAAGTTATGTTGAAGAAGATTGGACTGACGGAAACCTCAACGGTGGAATTCCTTCAAATCTATTCACAAATACAACTACAACGGGGGCGATCACTTTTAATAATCACTTTCTCAATTTTTATTTGAATGATCAAGTAAATCCAAATGCAGCTTTTCATTTAGATAATTACGAATGGCTGATTCGGTTGAAAGTTGCTTCGTCAAGTTTAATTGATTCATCTGCAATTGCCGGTATGGCAATAAATGCAACGAATGGTTATGATTCCGGCATTGATTTGCCAAAACCTCCCTCAGCGCCGAGTAATTATCTTTCGGTCTATTTTCCACATACTGATTGGGCTTCAGCGCTTGGTCCGAAGTATGCGAGGGATAGTAAGCTTTATCAATCGCTTGACAGTACAACTTCATCTTGGGATGTCTCTATCGCTTCTGATCTTATAAACCAAACGGTAACCGTTTCGACAGCATCATTTGATTTTGTTCCTTCTACTTATGCTATTACACTTTACGATATTGCAAGGGATTCATCACATAATCTCCGCGCTTCAAATTATCAATTTAGTTCTGGTTCATCATCGGCGACACATTATTTTAGATTGGTAGTAGGCAATTCGATGTCGTCTCCAAACATCAGCTCAAATGTCGCTTCGTTAAATTATGGATCAGTAAAAACAAATAAAGATTCAGTTCAAAATTTGGTTATTACAAATCTTGGTGATTCGACTTTAGTGATTTCTAATATTATTTCTACTCATTCATTTTATACCTTTACCGGTGGAACAACTTATTCAATTACAAAAAATAATTCTGTTACAATTCCGGTAAAGTTCAGCCCGAAAGCCTCCGGAATATTTGCAGAAAAGATTTTATTGTTTTCCAACGATCCGGATACAGACACGCTTGCTGTTGATTTAAGCGGAACCGGCATAACTTTGCAGCCAATAATTTCTGTTAGTACATCAACTCTTGATTATGGTTCTGTAAAAGTTGCTTACGACTCTTCACTTTCATTTAAAATTTATAATGTAGGCGATACAACCTTAACTGTTACTTCGCTAACTTCATCAAGTGGTAATTTTGCACATTCCACTTCGATTCCATTTTCGGTACATGTCAATGATTCTGCAACCGTGACGGTTACGTTCGCTCCCGATGAAGTTAAATCGTACACCGATTCCCTTTTAATAATCAATTCCGATCTTACTAAAACTCCTGTTAAAATTTCATTAACCGGAAGTGGAATTGAATCTTCACTTCAAAAAGATTTTTCTGCGGGATGGAACCTTGTTTCAATTCCTGTACAACCAACAGATGCAGCTACAAGCTCTGTTATTGGAGATGATGCCGCAAACTTTTTCTTTTATGAATATGGAAATGAGGTTTATTCCAACGCCGTAACGGTTGCGCGTAACAAAGGATATTGGCTTGGAATTGAAAGCAGTGCAACTGTTGATGTTACCGGAAAACCACAAATTGCGAATGATACTCTTTTGATTTCTTCCGGCTGGAATTTGGTTGGTTCGCCATTTTTGATGAAGTATCCTAAAAATGCTATCCAATATTCTAAAAATGGAGTTACGGTCAGCGCTGATTCTGCCATAAAACTTGGCTGGGTTCAAAATAATTTTTATAGCTACGATGTTACAGCAAAAGCCTATCAATCAAGCGACACATTATCTCTCTGGAACGGTTACTGGTTAGCCTCAAGTTTCGATAGCGTAAAAGTTATTTACTTGAAGAATAATCAAGCCGGCTCGCTTCCGAAAAAAGCAAATACGGAAAAATCCAACGCAAATAGCTGGTTGGTTAATATAGCTGCCTCATTAAATAATATGAGTGATAATCTTTTATTTTTCGGACAGAATGAATCAGCAAGCGATGAGTTTGATAACCAATATGACTTTGTGAAACCGCCTAAATCGCCTGCGGCATCCGTCGAAACTTATTTTGAACATGTGGGCTGGAATAATTTGTTTAGTAAATATGGGAGCGATATTAAAAAATCGGCATCAGATAAAATGATGCAATGGTCATTTATCCTTGCGGCTTTTGAGAGCGGTTCAGTAATCTTAAAATGGCAAGATATACTTAACCAAATACCGGAAGCAGTTCAGAAACAATATTCATCAATTAATTTATCAACAGCGGATATTTCTAACTCTCCCACAGTTGATATGTTAAAACAATTTTCTCTAACTGCTCAAGTTGAAAAAGATAAAATTTACAAATTCAACATTAACGCAATGATTACCGACGTTAAAGAACAGGAACTTCAACCGAAGGTATTTAACTTGCAGCAGAATTACCCAAATCCATTTAACCCTGAGACAATTATTAATTACCAATTGGCTTCAGGCGGATTTGTAACTTTAAGGATATACGATGTATTGGGAAATATTGTAAAAACTCTTGTAGATGGTTATCAATCCGAAGGCGCGCATTCAATTTCGTTTACTGCTTCTGAACTTGCAAGCGGAACTTATTTCTATAAACTTACCTCAGGAAATAACTTCTTAGTTAAAAAGATGAGTCTGATGAAATAAACCTGAATGCAAAAAAGCTCCGCCGGTTTTCCTTGCGTAGTATAAACACAAAAGCCTTATAAGTATAACCTATAAGGCTTTTATTTTGTGGAGCTAAGCAGGATCGAACTGCTGACCTCTTGAATGCCATTCAAGCGCTCTCCCAGCTGAGCTATAGCCCCAAATGAACGATGTAAACTTAAAGAAACATCTCCCAATTTCAAATTTTTAGGTGAATAATTTTTTATTCCCACTTCCTTTAGTAATTTTGGCTTAAATGATATTACCAGACAAACTATATTTCCGCAGCATAATGCGAATTGCGATACCGGCTATTGCCGGATTATCCACACAAATGATTCTGTCATTAGTAGATGCCGCAATGGTTGGCAGGTTAGAAAACCCCGAGTACAGTTTAGCCGCCATGGGAATAGGAGTTTTGGCAACTTGGGCTGTAGTAAGTTTTTTTTCGAGCCTTGCTACCGGAACCCACGTTTTGATTGCTGGCTCTTACGGTGAAAAAAATTTTCAACATATCGGAGAAATACTCCAAAACTCCATTTATATCGGGTTTGTTATCGGATTAATTGTAACTTTTGGAGGGATATTCTTTTCAGAACCATTTGCTCAGCTTTTTGCAAAGGATGTAAGCGTCGGTAAATTGGCTGGAGGTTTTATTCTCTTCCGGCTTTTGGGGCTGCCTCTTTTTCTTATAACAGTTGCTTATCGAGGGTTTTATTTTGGAATTGGAAATACAAAAATTTTTATGATTTCCGGCATACTTACTAATGTGCTAAATATAATACTCAACTACATTTTTATTTATGGGCAATTCGGTTTTCCTAAAATGGGAGTTGCCGGTTCCGGCTTGGGTTCTACCTTAGCTACTTTATTTGATGCGTCATTTTACTTCTTAATTTCGCTCCGCTCTTCTTTTAGACTTAAATATTTCCTCTATCGGCAGATAAATTTTTCCGCTAAAATTATTCGTTCTTTGTACAAAATATCTCTCCCGGTTTCTTTTCAGAATATTTTTATTCTTATCGGATTTTTATCTTTTATATCTATTACCGGTTTGATCGGATTACGTGAGCAGGCTGCCTCACAGTCAATTGTTAGCGTACTGTTTATTTCTTTTCTTCCGTGCTTAGGCTTTGGAATTGCCGCTCAAACTTTAGTGGGAAATAGTCTTGGAGCTTCAAACAATTTACTTGCAAGAAAATATGCTTTTGAAACTGCCAAACTTGCTACCTATTATACATTTTTTCTCTCCACAATTTATGTTTTTCTGCCGCAGTATTTGTTAAATCTTATCACCAACGAACAGCAAATAATTGCTAAAGCCGTTCCCGCAATGCGGGTTGCCGGAATTGCGCAAATCTTTTATGGTATCGGAGTAGTTTTTGCAAATACGTTACAAGCAAGCGGAAAATCAATGTTCGTAATGGTGGCGGAAGTGGTTTCAAACATTTTGATTTTTGTTCCGGTAGCATACTTGCTTGGTGTATATTTTCATTTTGGAATTGTCGGGGCTTGGATTGGATTACCTATTTATATCGTTACGTATGCAGCATTAGTTTTTGTAAAATTTAGATTTAGCAGATGATTAATTTTTTCTAGTCTTCCATAAACCTAAACGAAATAACTGTTACCGCTAAAAAAATAATTCCCGCAAGAATAAAAGAATATCTAACCCCGAATATTGCGCCAACAAACCCCGAACACACAGGCCCAATCATATTGCCGAGAATTTGAAAACTGGAACCAATTCCCATCACTCCGGCTTTCCTTTGGAGAATAACTTTATGGCTTAACGTTGCAAATAAAACTGGGGTTAAAACGCCAAAACTTAAACCAAGCACAATTCTTATTGGAATGAGTAATAAAATATCATAAACATAAAAATGAAGTAAAAGCATGATTCCGATTATTGATGAAGAAAGTACAAGATTTATTTTGTAGCCGCCTTCATCTATTCTTTTACCTAAAACAAGAGAAGAAATTGTTGCAAATAACCCGATGATGCTGTAAAGAATTCCCGTTAGTAAGGGAAGTGAGGACTTGCTAAACTTAAATGTTTCAACATACAACACGAAAATTGGCGCAAGCAGAGAAACCGCTAGCGCGGTCAGTAAGATTAAAATTCCGGCAAGTAAAATTTGTTTTGTAAAAAAAACATACCGCCAATTATCAAAAACTGAATAGGCGGCTTCATTTTTATCAACCATTTTTTTTTCTTCTTTTAAATAAAAAAGAATTAACAGCGCGCAGATAAAGATGATAATTCCAACAATAATAAAAACATTTCTAAACCCGAAAAGCTGCGATAACACTCCGCCCAAAAGTGGTCCAATAACATTGCCTGAAGTGCTTGCCGATAAAATAATTCCTAAAGCATAACCGTTTTTGTCTTTTGGGGCAGTAGAAACAGCTAAGGCTAAAGCAGCCGCATAAAAGCCGCTTAAAGCGCCTTGTAAAATTCTAAAGATGAAAAGCTGCACAACATTTTGCGAAAAAGCCATCAACAATAACGCGGCAGATAATCCAAATATTGCTCGTAACGTCATCATTTTTTGCCCATATTTATCCCCAAGACTACCCCAAACCGGAATAATAAAAAAAGAGACAAGAAACGGAGCTGAAAAAATATACCCGCTCCATCTGGTAGTTTCGGCGAGTGTGGTTATTCCTAATTCTCTTATAAATAAAGGAAGAAACGGTACTACGGCGCTTAACCCGGATGCTGCAAAAAAAAGTGCAATCCATAGTATAAATAAATTTCTTTTCCAGATTTCCATGTAAGAAAAATATTTCTCAAAAGTTGATAATGATTAAAGATTAAGAAAGAGTAGAATAAATTTTAAAATAAGATAACTTGTAACAAGTATCATTCGAGTTTCCAATTCGCCCAAAATTTAATTAGAAAAGAGAGATTAAAAGATGCTGAAAATATGTCGGGGCGGGGAGATTCGAACTCCCGACCTCTTCGTCCCGAACGAAGCGCGCTAACCGGGCTGCGCTACGCCCCGAATTATTTACAAATCAAAAATAAGTTATTACCAATTGAATTACAATTTTTAATCAACAATAAAAGTTACCTTTAAGTTTTAGTTTGATTTGATTGAGGTCATTTTGCCAATTCTGTGCAGAGAAACTCATCTCCCAATACTTTTACCTTCACCAATCGCCAACTCTTTCTTATATTTGTTCAGTATTTTTTAATTAATAAGGAATAAAAATGTTTATACGAAAATTATTAGTTGTGTTTAGTGTTACGATATTAATTTTTACCGGTTGCAAAAAGGAAGTGAAGAATGATCAACCGTTGCCGGCAGGTTACCATGCCGCAAGAGTGTTAGAGCATATGAATGCTTCAAACTATACTTATCTTCGAGTTGAAGAAAATGATAAAGAGTATTGGATGGCAGTTCCGCAATTACCGGTTGAAGTTGACGAATTTGTTTATTACTCAAAAAGTATGGAGATGAAAAACTTCCACAGCGAAACCCTGAAAAAAGACTTCCCTTCCATTTTATTTGTTCAAGATATTAGCAAAACAATTAACGCTCCAAACGGGCAAAACCCGATGGGAGAAAATCCTCACGTTAAAGGAATTACTCTTCAGAAAGAGGAAATTTCAATTCAACCTGCTGCAGGTGGAAAAACTGTCGCTCAAATCATTGAGCAAAAAGAAACGCTTAGCGGACAAAATGTTATTGTTAAAGGAAAAGTAACCAAGTATAACGAAGGAATTTTAGACAGAAATTGGATTCATCTTCAAGATGGAACAAATGCCAAAGGAGAATTTGATTTGCTCGTAACTTCTAAAGCAGTTACTCAAGTTGGAAGCATAATTACCGTTAAAGGAAAAGTTGCCTTGGATAAAGATTTCGGAGCCGGTTACTCTTACAAAATCTTAATCGAAGATGCGGCGATTTCAACTGATAAATAACTTGGAGTTAGTAAGATAATGGCACAAAATCACGCATTTGATATTGTCTGCTCTATTGATTTTCAAGAAGTAGATAACGCTGTAAATCAGGTGATTAAAGAAATTCAACAGCGGTACGACCTTAAAGACTCTCAAACAACCATTGAGCTTAATAAAAAAGATAAATTCATCTTGATGAACACAAAAGATGATTATGCCCGCAAACAAAGCATTGACATTCTGCAAACTAAATTCATCAAACGCGGCATTTCTATTAAGGCTTTGAAAATTGAAGAACCGGAAGCGGCATCAAACGGAAGATTAAGACAGAAAATTAATTTGCAGAACGGTATTTCTAAAGAAAATGCAAAGAGAATTGTAAGCCTTATAAAAGATGCAAAATTAAAAGTAACGGCTCAAATTCAAGATGAGCAAGTTAGGGTTCAAGCGCCAAAAATTGATGACCTGCAAGCAGTTCAAAATTTAGTTAAAGGAGCTGATCTCGATTTCCCCACTCAATTTGTAAACTACAAATAATTTTTACAGCGCTTTTAGCATTTCAACTACAAATGGCGGAAGAACAACCTTCTGCCATTTCTTTTTTTCTACAGACACAATGATAACTTTTATTTCAGCCGCAATTTCTCCGTTTTGTTTTTTTATCTGGTAAAGAAGTGAAAAAGAAGAATTTCTCATTTCGATTAATGAGATGCTAATTTCGACTTCTTCTCCTGGAAATAATGGAGCAGAATAATCAGCTTCGGTGCGAATAACAGGAAAACCATATTCTTTTGAAAAAAAATATTCATGATAGTTGTTCTGCGTTGCAATAAATGCTTCATACACAGTATGGCAGATGTTAAAATAATTGCCATGAAATAAAACGCCGGCGGCATCTGCGTCAAAAAAATGGATTCTTTCCTTAGAAGCAAACATCATGTTACCTTTCAATTTTGGGTATCAAATATAACACTGATTTTAGTTGATTAACAAAGTCAATTGCCGTAAATTTGCATCAAAATTATTTACTAATAAAAAGAGAGAGAACAATGTCAAACAGAATATTATCAGTTGGTTCAGCTTTTCCCACTTACACAAAAAAAGCCGTCGTTTCAATTGAGCCAGGAAAAGAATTTGCAGATATTACATCAGAAGATCATAAATCAAAAAACAAATGGATGGTGATGTTTTGGTATCCGAAAGATTTTACCTTCGTTTGCCCAACCGAAATTGTTGAGTTTGACGCTCATTTGGAAGAATTCACAAAAAAAGATACTGTTTTAATCGGCGCTTCAACTGATTCTGAATTTTCACATCTCGGCTGGAGAATGAGCCACCCCGATCTTAAAGGTTTAAGAATTCCTTTGTTAGCCGATACTTCAAAATCATTAGCGGAAGAATTAGGCATTCTTACAGACCCGGAAAAAGTTGCATACCGCGCAACTTATATTGTTGACCCAACCGGAACAATTCGCTGGGTTTGCCAAAACGATTTGGGTGTTGGCAGAGATATTCCTGAAGTTCTGCGCGTGTTGGATGCTTTACAAACCGGTAAACTCACGCCTTGCAACTGGAAACCAGGACAAAAAACAATAAATTAAGTTGAAAATATCCAATGGCAAAATCCCATACCAAGTGTTTATGGGATTTTTTGCCGATTGGGTTTTGGACTAATATCGTAAATGAAATTTGAGAGATTTATGAAACGGTTCTCCTTTTCCCTTTTATTAAATACTACAAAACTGACAGTTATCCTATTACTAATAAGCACTATAACCAAAGCGCAAAATAATACTTACGAATTTCTACGCGTCGGTCTCTCACCGCGCGCTTCGGCGATGGGCGGCAGTTTTGTAGCGGCAACTGATGACCCTGATGTAATCTTTTATAACCCTGCCGGTATTTATTACTTAAAAGGAACCCCTGTTTCTTTTTCATACGTCAATCATCTGCTTGACATAAATTTAGCGTCCCTTTCTGTTTCCAAAAACTTTGAGGGAATTGGAATGTTTGGCGCATCGGTGCAATATATTAATTATGGAACCTTCCCGCGCATTGATGAGTACGCAAACAAAAATGGCGAGTTTGGCGCAGGCGAGTTTGCTTTTAGCGCCGCTTACGCAGGTCTTGTAGATGAAAATTTTGTTTATGGTGCAAATGTAAAATTTATCTATTCCGGTATTGCGGAATATAGTTCAACCGCTGTTGGCTTGGATGCGGGCGTGCAATATCTTATTCCGGATGAATATTTTTCAGTTGGATTTGCAGTTTCAAACCTTGGTACTCAGCTTTCTAAATACGTTTCTTCAAATGAAGCGCTGCCGACTGATGTTACGCTCGGATTTTCAAAAAAACTTCTTCACTTACCGTTAAAGTTTTTTGTTGATTTCCACAAGTTAAACGAAAACCAAACAAAGTTTTTTAATAAATTAAAAAATTTTTCTGTAGGCGGAGAATTTACTCTCAGCAAAGTATTAAAACTTCGTGCCGGATTTGATAGCGAAAAAAGAACGGAGTTGAAAATCGGAAATTATGCTGGGTTGTCGGGGTTTTCAATTGGTCTCGGCATAACAATAAAAGAATATCAATTCAATTATGCTTTTTCTTCGATGGGTGAAATTGGAGCTTTGCACAGAATTGGCATAAGCGCTAATTTCTAAAAGGCTTCTCTAAATATTGTTTTGCCAACTCTTTTGAAGAGCCAAATTCTTTCAAATCAAGAATTTGATTATAACAGCTAACCGCTTTCTCACGTTGATTTATCGCATCGTACATCATCCCCAAATACAAAACTGTATTTATCTGAAATCCTGAGGTTTCATCTTTATCTAACTCTAATGAAGTATGAAGACTTTTTTCAAACCAAAATATTGCGGAGTCTGCTTTATTTGCGGTTTTGTAATACAATCCGAGATAGTAAACGGCTTCTCGTTCTGCAACTTTGTTATACCCAAATTTCTTTGCCTCGCATTTTGTAAACACTTCAGAAAATATTTTAAAATACCGCGATCCTTCTCCTTTCCGAACAGCAATTCTTCCCATCCATCTTTCAAAATTGGGATTATTCGGAAATTGCGTTGTTAGCATCTTAGCGTAGGTATCTGCTTCAAATGCATTATTTTCATACTGAAAGTTTAATGTCATTAAAAAATATTGAGCTTCATACTTTGCATATTTTCCGTTAAATGCAGTGTTTTTTAATTGCTCAATTCCTTTCATTTTGTCACCAGACGGAAAAAACATCATCAATGGTTTTACCAGTGGGAATTGATCGGGAATAACCGACGCATAATAATTGTAAATACCAAATCCGAGCTGCACATCTTGATTTTTAGGATTTAGTTTTGCGGCTCTTTCAACAATCGGAAGCGCTTCCCTTCCATCATCGGCAGCTTTTAGCCAGCTTTCACGCACTGCACGAAGTCTTCCTCTAAACCCAATTGCCCCGCCTTTAAAGAAAAGCGCATCAACGTTTGAATTATCTTTTTTCAAGATTTCATCGCACTGAAAGATGACATCTTCCAATTTTTGATAAAAGAGATCATCAAGCGATTCATTATCAATATCTAAAAGAATTCTCCACCAATCAATCATCGCTAAAAAAAATCTTCCGGCTGGATGCTGCGGATAATCAGCTATTAGTGTGCGAAACGTTTTCTCCGCATCTGCAAATTGTATATTGTAGATTTGTTTAATTCCGTTAGTTGTTAGAGAATCAAACTTTGCATCTTGCGGAAATGAATGAAAAGAAAAAAGAAGAAAGATTAAAAATAGTTTTATTTTCATGAGAATTTTTCTTAGTGATCCTCAGTGAACTTGTGCCTTAGTGGTGATATTTTTTACCACTAAAACACTTAGAACACCAAGACCACAAAGTTTGTAAGTATAAATTAAATTTTTTCAATCAAATAATTTTTTAACTGCGCTGCTGTTATACGAATTTGTTCCATGGTATCGCGTTCACGCACGGTAACTGTTCCGTCTTGGAGAGTTTGCGTATCAACGGTGATAGAGAATGGCGTTCCGGCTTCATCTTGTCTTCGGTAACGTCTTCCAACAGCGCCTTTGTCATCAAAAAATACTTTGAAGCTTTTCCGAAGGTCGGTTTCAATGTTTCGTGCAAATTCCGGCATTCCATCTTTATTCACTAAGGGAAGAATTGCAGCTTTTATCGGTGCAAGTTTTGGATGAAAACGAAGCACGGCTCTTTGTTCGCCGTTTACTTCTTCTTCGTAATAAGCATCAATTAAAAATGCCATGTAAGAACGGCTTGCCCCAGCGGATGTTTCAATAATAAATGGGATATATTTTTCTTTTGCTTCTTCATCAAAATATTTTAAAGACTTGCCGGAAAATTCTTCATGGCGGCTTAAATCAAAGTTTGTGCGGTTATGAATTCCTTCTATTTCACCCCAGCCGAACGGAAATTGGTACTCAATATCCGTGGCATCTTTTGCGTAGTGGGCTAATTTATTTTTCGGATGATCATGGAACTGTAATTTGCTTTCGTTCATACCAAGTGATTTATACCAAGCAATCCGTTCGGCTTTCCAGTATTCGTACCACTCAACATCGTTCGCCGGTTTAACAAAAAATTGCATTTCCATCTGCTCAAACTCGCGGGTTCTGAAAAGAAAATTCTTTGTGTTTATTTCATTACGGAAAGCTTTTCCTATTTGAGCGATACCAAACGGAAGTTTTTGTCTTGCGGAACTTTGTACATTAAGGAAATTAACAAAAATTCCTTGTGCGGTTTCGGGGCGTAAATAAACAACGGAACCGCCGTCTTCAACAGGACCCACAAACGTTTTGAACATTAAATTGAAATTACGCGCGGCGGTAAATGTTCCTTTATTGCCGCATTGTGGGCAATTAATTTCAGAAAGCAGCAGAGAAGATTTTTCACCGTCTTCCAATAATTTATCAAAATCACCGGTAAGCTGAAGTGTTTCTAATATTTTTTTCTTTTTTTTCTCTTGAATCATTTCGCCAAGGATGTCCAAACGGAAACGTGATTTACATTGCCTGCAATCAATCATAGGATCGGTAAAATTCTCAACATGCCCCGATGCTTCCCAAACGCGCGGATGCATTAAGATAGAGGCGTCAAGACCTTCCACGTTATCGCGGTAAGTCATCGCTTTCCACCACTCTTCTTTAATATTTCTTAACAGCTCAACTCCAAGCGGACCGTAATCCCAACAGCCATTTAATCCACCGTAGATTTCACTTGATTGAAATACAAATCCTCTTCGCTTAGCGAGTGAAACTATTTTATCCATTACATCCTGTTGAGCCATAAAATGCAGTTCCTATTTTTATTAAAATTTGTTGTAAATATAAGAATTTTGAGGCAATGTTGAGGTAACTCCTTACAGAACTTCTGTGCTAATACGCATAATCAAGTAAAATGCATGAACGGGCGCAAACTACTTTACCATGTGTCCATCGTTATAAAACTTCCCTCCCAAAAACAGAAAGACCGTCAAAAGTTGATAAGTTCGGAGACCTTAAATTGATTACATCTTATCGAAGTTAATCTATATCAAACTTGATCCCTTGCGCAAGAGGCAATGAGGTACCAAAATTAATTGTGTTCGTTTGTCTCCGCATATAAGTTTTCCAAGCATCAGATCCAGATTCTCGACCACCACCGGTTTCTTTTTCGCCGCCGAATGCTCCCCCAATTTCAGCTCCTGATGTTCCGATATTCACGTTTGCAATTCCACAGTCGCTGCCCCATGCAGAAAGGAATTCTTCCGTTTCTCTCATATTGTTGCTAAAGATGGAAGAAGATAATCCTTGTAACACACTATTATTTAACGAAATAGCATTTTTAACTTCACCAGAATATTTAATTAAATATAAGATAGGCGCAAAGGTTTCTTCTTGTACAATTTTATAACTATTTTCTGCTTCAACTATCGCTGGACGCACATAACAGCCAGAAGCATAGCTTGCTCCTTCCATTACTTCTCCACCAAAAACAACTTTTCCTCCTTCTTCTTTTGCTTGTTCAAGCGCCAGTTGAAAGAGTTTTACAGCTGATTTGTCAATCAATGGACCAACATGATTCTTTTCATCTAACGGATTGCCTATCTTTAAACTTGTATATGCTTTCACAACAGATTCTTTTACTTTATCGTAAATAGAATCATGAATAATAAGCCGTCTTGTGCTAGTACACCGCTGCCCCGCCGTTCCTACAGCGCCGAAAACAATAGCAGGCATTGCCATTTTTAAGTCCGCCTCAGGGGTTAAGATAATTGCGTTATTACCGCCAAGCTCTAAAATTGCTTTGCCAAACCTTCCGGCAATTGCTTGAGCGGCATGTTTGCCAACAGCAGTTGAACCGGTAATTGATATAAGCGGGATACGTTTATCATGTAACATCTTCTCCCCTATGGTAGAACCTTTCCCAACTATTAAAGAAAATAGTCCTTCCGGAAGATCATTAGCTTTTAACACTTCAGCAACTATCTTTTGTGTGGCAATTGCAGTAAGCGGTACTTTTGAAGAAGGTTTCCATATGTTTACGTTACCGCAAACAGTCGCAATCATTGCATTCCAAGCCCAAACTGCAACAGGAAAGTTGAATGCCGAAACTGTAACAACAATTCCCAAAGGATGATATTGATCGTACATTCTGTGATTCGGTCTCTCCGAATGCATCGTGAAGCCGTATAATTGACGAGAAAGTCCTACGG
>Ga0172375_10008620_pt1 | contig 13658 bp, 11 predicted proteins | sample LakKiv1m_FD_114537 | JGI IMG/M metagenome (GOLD analysis project Ga0172375, IMG submission 114537) | Freshwater microbial communities from Kabuno Bay, South-Kivu, Congo - kab_092012_11.1m | ecosystem: Environmental > Aquatic > Freshwater > Lake | place: Democratic Republic of the Congo...
AGTGGCCCTGACCGCCTGCATGCGCAAACTCTTGATCATCCTTAACGCCATGCTTAAAAATCGTACCTACTGGAACCCTAAGCTGCCTATTACAGCTTGACAGAAAAGACAGTCGCTACATTTCTGCTTTATATGACTGTGGGGCCCTTGATCGCCGCATATTAATCATCCCATGATACTCCTGCAAGCTTTTTACTTCCAGCTTGCCCCGTTTTTGGGCCCGGATGGCGTCCAGGGTGGCCCGGGCGGCGGCCATGGTGGTGGTGTAGGGGATGTCGTATTCCAGGGCGACGTGGCGGATGGAGCGGGAATCGCCGGTGGTTTCCCGGCCCTCCGGGGTATTGACCAGGAGGGCGATGTCCCGGCTCTTGATGCGGTCGACGATGTGGGGCCGCCCCTGCCGGACCTTAAAGATTTCCGTGACCTGGAGGCCGTGTTCCCGGAAAAATGCGGCGGTGCCGCTGGTGGCGTAAAGCTCAAAGCCCTCGGCCTCATAGCCCCGGGCCAGGGCGACCGCCTGGGGCTTGTCTGCGTCCTTGACGCTGAAGACCACGCCGCCGGCAGGGGGGATGATCTGCCCCGCGGCCAGCTGGGATTTGGCATAGGCCAGGCCGAAATCCTCGTCCAGGCCCATGACTTCCCCGGTGGAGCGCATTTCCGGCCCCAGAATCGGGTCCACCCCGGGGAAGCGCCGGAAGGGGAAAACCGATTCTTTGACGGCAAAGTAGGGCGGCTCGATTTCCCGGGTGAAGTCCAGTTCGGCCAGGGAACGCCCCAGCATCACCTTGGTGGCCAGCTTGGCCAGGGGGACCCCGGTGGCCTTGCTGACAAAGGGCACGGTGCGGGAGGCCCGGGGATTGACCTCCAGGACGTAGATCTGCCGGCCCTTCACGGCGAACTGGATGTTTAAGAGGCCGATGACCCCCAGCTCCGCGGCCAGGGCCCGGGTCTGGCTCTTGATCTCCTCCTGGATGGCGCGGGTCAGGGAATAGGGTGGGAGGACGCAGGCGGAGTCCCCGGAATGGATGCCCGCTTCTTCGATGTGCTCCATGAGGCCGCCGATGACGGTGAGGCGGCCGTCGCAGATGGCGTCTACGTCCACTTCAATGGCGTCTTCCAAAAACTTGTCGATGAGGATGGGGTGGTCCGGGGAGGCCTCCAGGGCCCACTGCATGAAGCTGGTCAGGGCCGCATCGTCGGACACGATCTGCATGGCCCGCCCCCCCAGGACGTAGGAGGGCCGCACCAACACCGGATAGCCGATGCTCTGGGCGATGGCCAGGGCCTGGTCCACGGTGGTTGCGGTGTCGTTGGGGGGCTGCCTGAGGCCCAGTTTGGCCAGGAGTTCCTTAAAGAGTCTGCGGTCCTCGGCCCGGTCGATGGCCTCCGGCGGCGTTCCCAGGATGCGCACCCCGGCCTGGGCCAGGGGCGCCGCCAGGTTCAGGGGAGTCTGGCCCCCGAACTGGAGGATCAGCCCCAGGGGCTTTTCGGCGGCCACGATGTGGAGCACGTCTTCCCGGGTCAGGGGTTCGAAATAAAGCTTGTCCGAGGTGTCGTAGTCGGTGGAGACCGTCTCGGGGTTGGAGTTGACCATGATGGACTCCACCCCCATTTCCTTCAGGGCGAAGGAGGCCTGGCAGCAGCAATAGTCGAACTCGATGCCCTGGCCGATGCGGTTAGGGCCGCCCCCGAGGATCACCACCTTGTCCCCCTGGGTCCGGCGGGCCTCGTCCTCCCATTCATAGGTGGAGTAATAGTACGGGGTATAGGCCTCAAATTCGGCGGCGCAGGTGTCCACCAGTTTATAGACCGGTTCAATGCCGTGCTCCCGGCGGCGGCGGGCCAGGTGCTCTTCGCCCCCGCCCCAGAGGCAGCCCAGTTGGCGGTCGGAGAAGCCCCACTCCTTGGCCCGGCGGAGTATGTCCTCAACCTGGTCCTGACCGCGGCCCTTTTGCAGCAGATGTCCGAAGCGGTCCAGTTCATCGGCGAAGCTCACCAGGTCGCGAATCTGGTAGAGGAACCAGGGGTCGATCCCGGTCAAGTCGCAGGCCTCGGCCACCGACATGCCCGACCGAAAGGCCTGACGCAGGTAAAAGAGCCGTTGGGAATTGGGGACCCTGAGCTTGCAGAGTAATTCTTCGGGCGGAACCTCCGGCAGGTCTTTGCCGTCGGCCCCCAGGCCGAAGCGGGCGATCTCCAGGGACCGGATGCCTTTTTGCAGGGCCTCTTTGAAGGTGCGGCCGATGGCCATCACCTCCCCCACCGACTTCATGGAAGTGGTGAGGAAGTCCCGGGCCTTCGGGAACTTTTCAAAGGTCCAGCGGGGAATCTTGACCACGCAGTAGTCAATGGTGGGTTCAAAGGAGGCGTAGGTTTCCCGGGTGATATCGTTGGGGATTTCGTCCAGGGTGAAGCCCACCGCCAGTTTGGCCGCGATCTTGGCGATGGGGAAGCCGGTGGCCTTGGAGGCCAGGGCCGAGGAGCGGGACACCCGGGGGTTCATTTCGATGACCACCATTTCGCCGTTCTCCGGGTTAATGGCGAACTGGATATTGGAGCCGCCGGTCTCCACCCCGATTTCCCGGATGATGGCGGCGGCTGCGTCCCGCATGGCCTGGTATTCCCGGTCGGTGAGGGTCTGGGCCGGGGCCACGGTGATGGAATCGCCGGTGTGCACCCCCATGGCGTCCAGATTTTCGATGGAGCAGATGATTACCACGTTGTCCCGGAAGTCCCGCATCACTTCCAGTTCGAATTCCTTCCAGCCCACCACGGATTCTTCCAGCATCACTTCGGAGATGGGGCTGGCGGCCAGGCCGTGTGCGGCCAGGAGTTTCAGGTCTTCCCGGTTGTAGGCGATGCCGCCGCCGGTGCCCCCCAGGGTGAAGCTGGGACGCACGATGACGGGGTAGCCCAAGTCGGGGCCGGCGGCTTCGGCGTCTGCCAGGGTGCGCACGATGACGCTCCGGGGCACCCTGAGATTGAGGTTGGCCATGGCGTTCCGGAAGAGTTCCCGGTCCTCCGCCTTCTTGATGACGTCGGGTTTGGCCCCGATCATCTCCACCCCGTATTTCTTTAGGATGCCGGCATCGGCCACCGCAATGGCGCAGTTGAGGCCGGTCTGGCCCCCCAGGGTGGGCAGGAGGGCGTCGGGACGCTCCCGTTCGATCACCTGGCAGACCATCTCCGGGGTGATGGCCTCGATATAGGTGCGGTCCGCCATCTCCGGGTCGGTCATGATGGTGGCCGGGTTGGAGTTGATCAGGACCACCTCGTAGCCTTCTTCCCGAAGGGCCTTGCAGGCCTGGGTGCCGGAATAATCGAACTCGCAGCCCTGGCTGATGATGATGGGCCCGGAGCCGATGATCAGGATCTTTTTGATGTCGGTGCGTTTAGGCATGTGTTCCTGCGGAACCGGGACTCCGGCCAGGCGGGAAGCCCTTCCTCACCCCCAGGTTCCGTCACCTCACCTGAGAGCCGAATTCAGCGGCGCCGTTGTGGTTAGGCTGGTTGCATCAAATTTTCCGCCATTTCGGGGGCTTGCCGCCGGAGAGCCTGTCGTGGTTGACAGTCATCTCCGGCGGCCTTAAACCCGCTCAGTGGTCCTAATAACCACTGCTGCCGCCGCTGGATTGCGAAGGCGCCACCGGCGGGGGAGGCGGCGGCGGCGGCAACTGCTGTTGCGGCACCAACACCGGGGGAATGGTTTGCTGCCGGAGCATCTGGTCCGGAGCCACCGGCAGCCTAAAGGGCAGCTCTTCCCCCGGGGTGGGGGGCGGCCCGGTGTGCAGCGCCGCGGGCGTCACCCCGGTGGTCATCATCCGTTCCAGCATGAGCAGCATCGCCGGGGTCATGGGTTGAGGCAGAAAGGGTTGTCGCCCCAGGGGGATCTGGGTGAACGCCCCGGAAGGGACCGAGACCACGTAAGGAATTCTAGGGTCATTGGAGCTCACATCCAGGAGACCTTCGGGCAGATACACCGAAGTAAAGGCGGGCATCAGGAGAACGTATGGGTTGCTGCCTCGGACGCCCACCACTGCGGTGTGGGTCTCAATGACGAAATCAGGTTCTTCCCGTTTGAGGATGCGGGTGACCGTAGCCTGCATCAGGCCCCGGAAGAAGCGCAGCACCGCCCGGCGTTCCCCGGTGGCGGGCTTGTATTGATAGTCGGCGATGGCCAGCCGGGACTCCGGCGACAGGGTGAGGATGGAGTCGTCGATCATCTGGAGCTGGGCCTTGGAGTTGGACTTGGTGCGGATGACATCCCCGGGCTCCACCCCGTCCCGGACCTTGGCGGCAATGGCCGGGAGCTTGCCCTGCTTGAGCAGGTCCACCTTCCCGGTCACCAGGGAGAAACGCCCCGCCACTGCGGCATGGAGGGAAACGGGAAGCATTACGCTCAAAAGAAAAATCACCATCAAGCCAGAGAAGAATTTTCTTTGCATGCCGGCGCTCCTTGTCATAAAAACCTGGTAACCGTTAGGATTTTTCTAAAAATTTCCAAAATTCGCCAAAGGTCACACTACCAATTTTAAGACCTGGGCCATTTCAGGCAAGACTAATGGCTCTTCTTCCAGATAGAGACTGATGGCCTCGCGAATGTTCTTTAGAGCCTCCTTCAGAGAGTCTCCTTCGCTGATACAACCGGGTAAAGAAGGGACATACACGGTGAAGCCGCCTTCGTCGCTGGGTTCTAAAATTATTTTGAGTTTCATAAGAGTCACCGTTGCTCTCATTGGAAGGGCTTTAATGGCGGGCAGCGCCCTACATTACTGTTGATCTGCAAAGGCGCTGTGCGGGCGGGCTTCGCCGCGCGCTACGGAGCCGAATAACTTCAGGGATTTTACCCCGGCCTCTTGCAACTCGGCTCGATGTCGCCGCAAAATTTCCAGGGGAGTTGGGTTCGCCATACAATCAATCCCGTTTAACTTCTTTTAAAAACTCATCAAAGAGGTAATTTGCGTCATGGGGGCCCGGGGAGGCCTCGGGGTGGTACTGCACCGAAAAGGCCCGGAGGCCGGGATGGCGCAAACCCTCCAGGGTGCCGTCGTTGAGGTTGATGTGGGTGGGCTCCACCGCCGGGTCGGGGATGGAGGCCAGGTCCACGGCAAAGCCGTGATTCTGGGAAGTGATCTCCACCCGGCCGGTAAGCCGGTTCTTCACCGGCTGGTTGGCCCCCCGGTGGCCGAACTTGAGCTTGAAGGTCCGCCCCCCCAGGGCCAGCCCCAGGAGCTGGTGCCCCAGGCAGATGCCGAACAGGGGCCGGACCCCCAGACACTGGCGGACATTGTGCACCGCATAGGTGACCGCGGCGGGGTCCCCGGGGCCGTTGCTCAAGACGATGCCGGCCGGGTTCAGGGCCAGGACGGCCGCCGCCGGGGTGGTGGCCGGCGCCACCAGGACTTCCAGGCCCCGTTTGGTTAAGCTTCTGATTATATTAAATTTAACGCCGTAATCATAGAGAACCACCTTCTTGCCCGACTTTTGGGCCCAGAGGGTCGGAAGGTCGGGAGGCTCACAGTCCGCCGCCGGAAAATCCGGCCACCAGTAGGGGAGGGCGCAGGTCACCCGGGGCACCAGGTCCTGCCCTTCCATGCCGGGCAGTTCTCGGGCCCGGCGCACTAACGAAGCGGGGTCCAGGTCCAGGGTCGAGATAATCCCCCGCATGGCCCCCACTTCCCGGAGGCGCTTGGTAATGGCCCGGGTGTCCAGGCCTTCCACCCCCAGGCGGCCGGCGGCCTTGAGGTAATCAGCCAGATTGCCCCGCGAACGCCAGTTGGAAGGGTAGGGGTGGCACTCTTTCACCATGAACCCTTCCACCTGGACCCCCCGGGACTCCCAATCCTCGGGGTTGACCCCGTAATTGCCCATGAGGGGATAGGTCATGACGACGATCTGCCCCTGGTAGGACGGGTCGGTGAGGACCTCCTGATAACCGGTCATGGCGGTGTTGAACACCACCTCGCCGCTACTCTCGCCTGGACCGGTGAAGGACCGCCCCCGTAACGCCAGGCCATCTTCCAGGGCCATTAAGGCTTTCACAAAATCCCTCGAAATTTCATCCTATGCAGCTAAATATACCATAGTTTAAGGTTGCGGCCCGCCTGAAAATCTCAAGGTTGAGAAAGCGGACCTCAACGTCTTTGCGAGTCTTGCCAGGTCCTCTCTGAAATGAAACGACTCAGGGGGATAAACCCTTGAGATTCATTGTCGGGTAGGGTTTGAACCCCGCCCCCCAACATAGTAATGTTATCATGTGCTAAAGGGGAACGGCCAGACGGCGTGGCCTCTAAGAGGCCGCCGGCCCCACCAGGGCGGCGATCAACTCGGCCTGGCGGCGGGCGGCCCCCTGGTGGGGAATCAGGGCGGCCTGGGCCCGCCGGCCCATGTCTTCCCTGATTTCCGGCTGATCCAGGAGATGCCGCACCGCCTGGGCCAGGGAGGGGGCGTCCCGGACCATGATCCCGGCTCCGGCCTCTTCCAGGATTTGCTGGGCCCAGAGGAAATTTCCCAGAGAAGGGCCATAGATGGGACCGAGACCCCAGGCGGCCGGCTCCAGGAGGTTTTGGCCGCCGTGGTCCACCAGGCTGCCTCCCACAAAGGTTACCTCAGCCAGACCGTAGAGGGTGAAGAGATCGCCGATGGTGTCGATGATCACCACCGGCCGCCTGCGGGTCTCCTGCCCGGCTTTGAGGCGGGTCCACAATTGCCCGGAAAGCCTGCGCCGTTCCAGGAGACGGGCCAACTCGGGGGCGCGCTGGGGGTGCCTGGGCGCCAGCATGAGGTTAAGGGCAGGGTAGGGGCCCAGAAGTTCCTGATACGCATCCAGCACCACTTCATCTTCCCCCGGATGCGTGGAGGCCGCCAGCCACACCGGTTCCCCGGCCTTCTCCGGGGCCGTCCCCGGACCGCCCCAGATGCCCCGGAACTGTTGGAGCCGGGCTTCATCCCGGCCCTGAAGCAACCGGTCGTATTTCAGGTTGCCGGTGAGACGCAAGCGCTCCGGGGGAATGCCCAGGCGTTGGAACCTCTCAAAATCCTGGAGAGACCCCGCAGCTATTATATCGTATAATTGAATTATATCGGTTAGATACCGCCTATATTTAAGAAGTCTTCTTAAGGAATTATCCGACAACCGGGCATTAACCAGGGCCAAGCGGATTCCCCGGCGGTGGGCCTGGCTCAGAAAATTCGGCCAGATCTCCGATTCCAGGCCGATGAACACCTGGGGCCGCAGACAGTCCAGATAACGCCTGACGGCCCAGGGAATATCCAGGGGATAGTAACCCACCCTGGCGCCCAGGGGCGCAAAATGTCGTCGGGCCAGCATTTGCCCGGTTTCGGTGCCGGTGCTGAGGGTGAAGTCCGCCTCGGGCAGAAGGCCGCGCAGTTCCTGGACCAGGGGGATGGCGGCCTGAATTTCTCCCACCGAAACCCCGTGGAGCCACAGACGCGGCGAACCCGAGGGCCCCGGCGGCTCCGGGAGTTTTACCCCCAGGCGGGGCCAAAAACTTTCTCCCTGGCCTCGGGATTTTAGATGCCAGTAGAAATACGGCCACCCCAGCAGACCGGCTAAGGTGCTGAGCATTTTATAAAGGAATAATAACCTGTTATCAGCCAAGTCTAATAATCTGTCTTAAGTTTATTCAGCCAATGGGACCGGACTTTGAAATAGTCCGACAGGATAAGGCCATGGTCAAAAGCCAGGACCCGGGGCAAACGGTCCGGGGCAAAGAGCGCCACCCGCCGGGCGTCGTCGGCGGCCTGGGGCCGGCCATGGCCCTGGGCCACATAGACGGTGGTGATGGTATGTTGTCTGGGGTCGCGATGCGGATCGGAATAGGTATGGAACTGACCTAGGAGAGTCACCTCCAGGCCCGTTTCCTCCCGGGCCTCCCGGACCGCAGCGGCCTCCAGGGATTCCCCGTAATCCACGAACCCCCCGGGGAGAGCCCAGCCCGGCGGCGGATTGGCCCGCTCAATCAATACCAGACCCTGGTTCCGGTATTCAATGATGATATCCACGGTGGGCACCGGGTTGCGATGCCTCAGGCTCACCAGGCCGCACTGGGGGCACTTTTCTTCGATCAACATATATTAGTTTACATAATATATATTATCAGACGTCAAGGATGATTCCTGAATTCCCGCTTATAAAATCTTTTCAGATCCTGGTAATTCACCGAGTCGATCTGCCAGGCGCCGCGGTCGGGTTGCCGGCGCATCTGAAACCGTAAAACTTCTTTAGTCCTGGGGTCGGTGATGGTCACCGCGGCCTCATCCCCCTGGGTGTCGATCTGGGCCACGGTTACTGCGGCGGCGATCCCGAAGATCTGGGAATTATCCAGGTTCAGGAGGAAGCGCTCCAGGACGTAGCGGATTTGCCCTTCAAAGGTTTCAAAAAATTTGGGCAGCAACAGGTGGGCCAAATTCCGGCCCATACGCCGGGAAAACTTGGTCCAGTCATCGGGCTGCTGGTCATCCGGGGCCTCCAGGTCTTTGCTGGAAGCCTCGACAAAATTACTTAATATTGTCTTTAAATTTAAATAGTTAAAAAATTTGGGCATGTCCCGGGCCTTCAAGGCCAGGGCCGCCTGCTGCAAGGCGTAGCGGGGAGAGTTGACCCAGCGCCAGTACAGGGCCCCGCCCAGGGCCGCCCCCAGGACCACTATGGCCAGAGCGATAATCAGGGGTTTGCGCCGCATAGGACTCCTTTTCTTTAGTGTGCGCTCGTCTGGAGATAGTTATACTATACTCTAATCGGCGGTGGAATTACATCACAATGAGGAACGGCGTTGGCTTATGGCGACATGTTCAGCCCGGCTGATTGGCCGGCAGCCGTTGAACAACGGCCTTAACCTGGAATTTTGGGACCACTCCCGAATGGTGGCCGGGGACCGCTGGTACGTTGATCTGGAGGCCCGGATAACCATTCCCGTCCGGCCCGACACCCTGCCGCGGGAGTTAAAAGAGTTCAGCGACCAGGTTATGGAGGCCCTGGGGCGGGAAATCACTTTCTCGCAGCACGATGTCCGCAATTTTATTGCCGCGTCTGAGGTTGCGGCGATGCTCCAGGAGATGCAGGAACGGTCACTGGCCCTGGCGCCCGGTTACTTCGGGAATGCCGGTTTCGCCGCCGGCTTTATCCGCCGGAAATATGCCGAATGGCAAGAGCGGCGGAAACTGCCGAAGCCAGTCTCTTGACCGAGCGACCCTATGACTGATCCCCCCTGCCCTGCCCGGCCTTTCGGGTAAATCCACTTTAACTGTATAAGGAAAGACATCTTTTATGAAGCGTCTCATCAATCAGGGGAAAGGCCGGAAGCCCTGGCCACCGGGGATGCCCGGGTGAGTCCCTTGCCGGTGGTCCGGCTGACCCCCAAGGGCCTCAGGTGGCGGCGCACCGGGCACCCCTGGGTGTACCGGGATGATCTGGAAGGCCGCCCCGAGGGCCAAGGCGGCGACCTGGTGGCCGTAACCGACCCCCAGGGGCGGTTCCTGGGCCAGGCCTTTTACAGCGCCGCGTCCCGCATCGCCCTGCGTTTCGTGACCGAAGGCCCCGAGCCGGTGGATGGCGCCTTCTGGGCGGCGCGCCTCCAGCGAGCCCTGGCGTATCGGCGGCGGGTGGCGGCCGACACCGACGCCCGCCGCCTGATCCACGGCGACGCGGACGGTTTTCCGGGCCTGGTGGTGGACTCCTATGCCGGCCACCTGGCGATGCAAACCCTCCATGCCGGCATGGAGCGGCGCCTGGGGGAGATCATGGAGTTGCTGGTCCAGGCGCTCTCCCCGGCCTCCCTGACGCTGCGCCATGACGCCGAGGTCAGGCTCCAGGAAGACCTGCCTCTGTCGGTGCAGACGGTTTACGGCGAACTGCCGCCCCGGGTGGAAGTCCGGGAAGGGCCGGTGCGCCTCTGGGTGGATGTCCGTGGAGGCCAGAAGACCGGGCTCTTCTTGGACCAGCGGGAAAACCGGCTGGCGGCCGCGGCCTTCTCCCAGGGGGACGTCCTGGACGCCTTCGCCTACCAGGGGGGCTTCGCCATGCACTTGGCCCCCCAGGCCCGCCGGGTCACCCTGGTGGAGACCTCGGAAGCCGCCCTGGCCCTGGCTCGGGAAAACGCCGCCCTCAATGGCTATGACCACCTGGAATTTGTCAGAGGAAATGTGTTCACTTTCTTCAAGCAGGCGGTGGCGGCGGGCCGGGGCTTCGACCTGATCGCCCTGGATCCGCCGGCCTTCGCCAAGAGCCGCGGGGACCGGGCCGGGGCCATCCGGGGCTACCGCGAGATCAACCGCCGGGCCTGGCAATTGCTCAACCCCGGCGGGGTGCTGGTCACCAGTTCCTGCTCGTATAACCTGAGCGAGCCGGAGTTCTTGGGGATCGTGCGGGCCGCGGGGGCCGACGCCCGGCGCCAGGCCCGCCTGGTGGACCGCCGGGGCGCGGCCCGGGACCACCCCGCCCTGCTGTCCCTGCCGGAGAGCCTCTATCTGAAATGCCTAATATTGGAAGTGGAGTAGCAAGACAGAAGAGGGCTGCGTCACCCAGGAAGGTCCTGGACAATTCCCTGCAGCCCTCTCACATCATATTGGAATTTATGGTGGTTGACCGGAGGTAAGGTTTGCTCCTGGTCCGGCGGCCTGATCAATAAGCTATTTGCAAGACCACCTGGAACCGTTCGTCGTCTCCCAGATGGGCGCCATTGGTGAGCCGGCTCGCCACGGCGCCGCCGGCGCCATTATAACCGGCGCCGTTGGGGGCGCCGTAATCCCGCCCATACCAGGTCTTTTCATAGACCAGCAACAGCATGTTTTTCTTGTAAATCTGGTAGGCCAAGCCGGTGATCAACTTGGTATATTTGGCGCTCCGGGCGATCTCCTGGGCGCTGTCGGCGTTGAACCAGTCGGTGCGGTAGAAGGCGTGCAAGCGGTAGTCGTCCATGATCCTGACGGGGACCTTGACATCGCCGAAGAGAGAATATCCCCGGGTCCACAGAGAATCAGCCCGGCGGCCGGTGCCGTAATAGCCGCCGCTCAGAGGCATATTCACCTGGGTAGTCCAGTTGCCGCTCTGATTGCCCTTGGCCCCCCACGTCTGGGCGGTGAGAGTAAACCAGGGATGCTGGTAACTCAAGAAACCCAGATGGACAATCCAGTCCGGGTAGTAGTTGGCGAAGGGCGCCCCGAATCTATCGGCGCTGGAGGCGTTGCCTTTGCCGTAAAGCCCGAAATAGCTGGCCTGGAAGCCGGGGAGATAGTCAGGCAAGGGCCGCACCGTGACCCGGTATTCCACCGGTTTGTTTTCATTGTTCTCGGGGGCGTGGTAACCGGAGCCGTTATAGACCCCGAGATGCCAGCTGCCGTAACGGCCGTCATAATGATCATCCCCGATAACTTCCTGGGCGTTGGCCAGCCGGCCGCCGAAGTAGCCCCGAATGTTCACCCCCAAATCCGCGGAATTCATCAAGCCGGCCCGCTCGATGGCCATGGTGCCCTGGCACCGGTAAGGGTTGATGTGTTCTTCAAAATCCAGCCAGGGGATATGGCCCATGCCGACTTCGCTCTTCATGTGGGTGAGGACCTTACCCAGATCGGGCGGGCGGAACTCGGCGTAAAGGTATTTCGTCCGGAACTTCCAGTCCCCCGTATTATCCTGATGGATGTCCGGGGTATAGCGGGCGTGTAGCCAGGGAGTTATTTCCTTGGCGATGTTCAGGTAACCCCGGGTGAGGCGGAAGTCATTCCAACCCACGTGGCCCCGGGTACGGGTGTAGGGGGTGAAGGCGTTCCAGGCGGCGGTGGGATTGGGTCGGTAAAAAATCGGCCGGTTGCCCACTGAATAATCGACATAGGCCAGGACGCCGATTTTCAGGCCTTTCAAGACCTCGGGCACCTTAAAGTCGGCGGCTTTTTTTTCCACCTTCTGTTCCGCCGCGGCGACCTTCTTGTCTACTTCCTCCGCGACCTTTTGTTGTGCCGCGCTCACCTTTTCTTCCACCTGTTTCTCCCGCTCTTTCTCCAGTTGGCGGGCCTCTCTTTGGACCTGGGCGGCTTCCTGGGGGGTGAGAACCCCTTTGCGAATAAGCACCTCGAGGAGCGGGTCCCCTGAGGCCCAGGCAGGCGAAATCATCAGGGTCAAGGCCAACATCGTTGCGGCCCAGACCCCCCTCCAGGTTCTGGTCTTTTTTGTAGTTAACTGTACAGCAAAAAATTGTGCTGCTGAAACCGGCGAAGCCCCGGTGGCTGGTTGCGGTTCCATCCCATACCCCCCTGATGCAAAAATTTTTTCATTTCAGGAGGAGCGTAGAATGCTTTTGTTCAAGGATTACTGGGTGAAGGTTAAAAGTTGGTTAAGAATTCCCGGCGGGAGGTCCCCCTCTCTCGCCGCCGGGTCATTCTCGGATTGACTCCCCTCCCCGGCTCACATACAATTATCCTCATGCGATTCCAGTCCGCCCTGCGGTCCTTGGTCCTGGCAATCTGTCTCCCGGTCGTCTGGTCAGCGGGCGCCTGGGGGGCCGACTCCCGCCCCGAACCGACCCCCTTCCATCCCCGAATCGTGGAGTCCAGGCAGGCTCCCCAAACGGCCAGAATGGTGCGGCAAGTGGGCCTGACCTACGCACCCCGCATGTCAGCCCGGGAACGGGAGGTAAATTTCTTTCAAAAAATCGACCTGGCCAAAGAGCTTCTGGGGGTGGGCCGGTTGGTGGCCCTGCGCCACCTGACCCTGTCCCTGCTGCCGCCGGGGCAGGGGTTTTCCTGGGAGGATATCCGCCAACGCCGCTGGCCCGGGGGCGAGCCGGTGGGCGTCACCCTGGAAGCCCCGGTGTGGGCGCCCGCCCGGGCCCGGCAAGTCAAGGCTTACAGCGGCCTCGAAAAGAAGTGGCAGACCGTGGCCCTGACCACCCCCCGGGCCTCGGGCTACGTCTGGTTCGTGCGCACCCTGGCCGAGGTCAACGACAAGGCCAATTACCGGCCGGAAAAGATCCGGGTGGAGGTCAACAGTAAATTCGCTCCCCTGGCGGCGTTGCTGCTGGAATACATCTTCCGGGAGGGCTGGTATGATCCGGCCCGGCGGGTGCCTCTCCTGTCGGTGCGGATCGGGGAAGACACCTATGCGGTGAGCGCCGCCTCGGGGTCGGTGAACGCGGAGTGCCTGAGCTTCCCCGACCGCGACGGCAGCGCCATGACGGCCAGCCTGGTTCAGTGCTCTTACCGGAGCCTGGCGGAAATTTATCACGGCCGCCATGCCCCGGCCTCCAACCACCGCCTGGGGCTGGCCATGGACCTCAATGACTTCAACTATGACGGGGTGGTGGACGGCTGTCCCAACCCCATCAGCCGGGCCACCCGCCAGTACAACCGGGACGCCATGCACCGGCTGGACGCCCGGCAGCTGCCGGGATGGGTGTACACCGCGGCCAGTTGGCTGGGCTGCCGCATCCCCCAGTCCTGGTGTTACTACGGCTACCACACCGACTGGCCCCATATTGATGTGGGGACCAAGTAGGGGTTAGGGGTCAGGTTGGTAGCCGCAAGCTTCACGGGCTGTTGCCCAAATCGGCTTGGGTCTGGTGTTTTTCCAGGGGCAAAATCGTTATAAGGTTCCAAAAAGTTCATTAACTGCTGGTAATTATTGATTATAGTGGTAAAATGGCCCA
>Ga0172375_10008622_pt1 | contig 13658 bp, 11 predicted proteins | sample LakKiv1m_FD_114537 | JGI IMG/M metagenome (GOLD analysis project Ga0172375, IMG submission 114537) | Freshwater microbial communities from Kabuno Bay, South-Kivu, Congo - kab_092012_11.1m | ecosystem: Environmental > Aquatic > Freshwater > Lake | place: Democratic Republic of the Congo...
AGGAAAGCTAGATAAAGCCAACACCGAAATTATCAAAGCGCTCAAAAAAATCGGGGTTGCTAAGCCCGACATTAAAACCACCAACATCTCTGTTTATCCCAACTATAGTTACGACGGGGCCGTAAGTGATATTGTTGGCTATAACGGCAACGCTACTTTAAGCATTCGGATTCGCAAGATTGAGATGGCCTCACAAATTATCGATCAAGCCACTCAGGCCGGCGCTAACGAAGTCAGGGGGCCCAATTTTAGTGTCGAGCAGCCCGAAAAATACCGTGAGGAAGCCCGTAATCTGGCAATTGAGAATGCCAAAGAACAAGCAAAAAAGCTGGCGCAAAGTTTAGGAATAAAGCTTGGTAAAATTTCAAATATTGTTGAAGCCACTGCCAATCAAGGGCCAATTCTTTACGACACTGCCGTTAGAGCCGAGGGAATGGGTGGGGCAGGCGCCCCAACTTACGAACCCGGAAACCAAACAATTACCTCTGTAGTCACGCTCTATTTCGAGAAAAAATAAGCGCTAATTGCGCAAAAAATTCAACTTAGCGCTCAGTGGCTCAACCATCTTTTCAACCGCATTTAGACTAATTTCCCCGGCCGGGGAGTGCTTGGTTAAATTAATCTGAAGCACTTCTGAATTAGGAAAAATTCTTTGCATTCCCGCAATCGTCGGGGGCAGATCAATCAAATTGTCATAGCGGTTATAAATCAAGATCGTTGGAACTTTAAAAACCAGCTTTTCTTTAGCTAAGTGAGTGCTAAAAATGTCAAAAGCAGCTTCAATATAGGCTCGGGTTGACATAATTTTCGTAATTCCAATTTGGTGTTTAATTACCTCCTTCAAATTTAATTCGTTTCGATAAACCAAACGCAAATAGAGTGCCAACACCCGTTCATCATGCAAGACTAAGTCTACCGCCGATTTGAGCAAAACACTTCTGGAACCTAGCCGTAAGGCAACTCGTTTTACCAAATCGAAAGGCTTCTCCAAGCGAAGGTAATCGGCATCATAGATTCCCTCAAAAATGACCACATGCATTGGGAAGTTTAATCCCTGCTCAAGCATTCGCACAATAATTACTCCGCCTAAACAAAATCCACCCAAAATATAATGCTTTAGGTCTAGTTTTTTTACCAAAAGATTTAAGAATCGGGCATAATTTTTCGAACTATAACGGTAGTGTCCCATCGCCTGGCTATTACTAATTCCCGGCAAGTGAGGCAGAATCACTCGAAAATAGCGACTGAGGTAATCCACCAATGGCCGAAAACGGTTAATATCGGAGTGAAAAGCGGGAATTAACAGAAAGGGGCGACCCTCTCCTGCCTCAAAATATTCCCAGGTCACTCCCTCCAAATTTATTTCCTGACGAATGATTTTTGACATTTTCCTTTTAATATAGCAAATCATTAACTATAATAAGAGTATGAATATTACCAAAATTTGGTCGCTTGAGATTCTCGACTCCCGTGGTTTCCCCACTTTAAAAACTTTCGTTCAGCTTGAGGACGGCTCAATTGGTTGGGCTGCTGTCCCCTCCGGCGCCTCTACCGGCTCTCACGAAGTGCTAGAGCTGCGCGATAGCGATCCTCATCGCTATCTTGGGCAGGGAGTATTAAAAGCGAAGTACAACGTTGAGAATATTCTTGAGGAGTTGTTAATTGGCAGCGATGCTTTCCAACAAGAAGAAATCGATCAAAAAATGCTTACGGCAGACGGAACAAAAAACAAAAGCAGGCTTGGCGCCAATGCAATTCTTTCCGTTTCTTTAGCCGTCGCTCGTGCGGCTGCCCTCAGTCGTAAACTCGAGCTCTATGAGTACTTAGCCCATTTTTTTCAAACAACCAAGATTGTTTTACCAGTGCCAATGGTCAATGTCATTAATGGTGGCAAGCACGCCTCCGGCTCATCCGATATTCAGGAATACATCCTAATGCCCTACGGATTTCCTAAGTTTTCCGAGAGTCTGCGCGCCACCGACGAAGTTTTTCACACTCTCAAAAAAATCATCAAGGCCAGAGGGTTTGCCACAACTGTTGGCGATGAGGGTGGCTTTGCCCCCAAGCTCAGCAACAACTTCGAACCTCTAAATTTACTAGTAGAGGCAATTTCCGAGGCTGGTTATGTTCCTGGGTCCGAATTTGGACTAGGAATTGATAGCGCTGCGAGCGAGTTTTTCGAAAACGGCAACTATCAGCTCAAATCGGAAAACAAAACTCTCTCTCGTCAGGAATTTGTAAACTATTACTTAAAAATGGCCGAGCAGTTCCCAATTTGTTCTTTGGAGGATCATTTTCAGGAAGACGATTGGGAAGGATTTGTGGAAATAAATAAACAACTTGGAGAACGAATACAAACTGTTGGCGACGATCTCTATGTTACCAACGTCGAACGGCTAAGGCGGGGAATCGAGCTTAAAGCAACCAACGCTATTTTAATCAAAGTAAATCAAATCGGCACTTTAAGCGAAACAATCAAAGCTATAAAACTAGCCAAAGAGGCCCAGATGCAAATTATTATTTCCCATCGTTCCGGCGAAACCGAAGATTCATTCATTGCCGATCTTGCTGTTGCCTCAGGAGCCGGGCAAATAAAATCAGGGTCGCTCTCACGTTCTGAAAGACTAGTAAAATACAATCGGCTACTGGAAATTGAAGCCAGAGAAAAAGAACTCAATCCAGAGAACCTTTATTTTTATCAGTTTCCCTATAGATTAAACGGGAATGGATATTAATAAGCTTAAAGAGGCAGCTCTGGCCTCACTAGAAAACCCTGGCCAAGGCAAGGAGATGCCCAAAACCTCCTCCACCAAAAAGCCAATTCTCTATCTTTTTCGCCACACCCAAACTTTTGATAACCTAAACCGGGTCTTCACTGGTTCTGGCCGCAATCCGAAACTAACTCCCGAAGGGGAAAAGCAGGCGGTAACGATCGCCGAAAAACTCAAAACTAAACAGCTTGATTTATTTATTAGTCCGCCCCTTTTGCGCTGTGAAAAAACTCTTGCGCCACTGCGAGCCTATTTTCCCAATACTCCCTACCTCCAAAAAAAGGAATTGGTTGAGCGCGATTATGGCGATCTAACCGGTAAAAATAAATTAGAAATAATGAAACTTAATCCCGAAAAAGCAGTTCTTTGGCGCCGAAGCTACGATGTTGCCCCGCCAAACGGGGAGAGCATTAAGGATGTCTGGGAAGGAAGAATCCAGGAGTTTTGCCTTTGGCTAGAGCAAAAAATGCAACAGGAAAAGATCAATGTTTGCTACAGCGGAACCAATAATACCGTCAGATTAATCCGGATGCACTTTGAAGGGCTTTCAATTGAGGAGATGCTCACAATTGAAAATCCCTATGGCGACTACGCCAGCTATTACTTGGGCTAATCAAAAATCCACACCGGAGTTCCAACCTTAGCCCAGTCATATACTTGTTTGGCCTCGCCCACGTCTAAAGAAACACAGCCACCAGTGTGAGGCGAGCCGATAAAATCGCGCGGCCGGCGAATCTCCGTTCCGGTTAGATCATAATAATAGGGAAGCTCATGAATTCCCAAATAAGCATTGACCTTCGGATCAAGCGAAAAAGCCATCCAATAAGGCATCCAAACGTGATAGATGTAAGAATAGGCATTCTCCGCCTTATTAAGAATTTTGTAGCGTCCTGGCGGAGTCGGATAGTATAAGCCCGAAGAAACTCGATGAATGGCAATATTTTCCCCCTCCTCCCAAAGATACATTTTTTGTTGGCTCAAATCGATTTCAATATACTTCGCCTCAACCTCACCCTCAGTATTTGGAGCTTCACGAAAGTTTATAATTAATGAATCAGTTGAATAGCCATTAAAGCGCGAGTTAATTAAGGAAATTAACTTCTGTCTAAAATCCTCCTTGTCAACCTTTAAGTCCTTTCCCAAACTAAACGCCAAAGAGTTTACCACTCCCTCAAAAGCTTCCCGGTCCACTCCCACGCTCAACCATTCGTTTTGCGTATCATAATCAATCAACAAAATCTGCTTTAAATCAGTCTCTGAGAGTTTTCCAACGAGCCCGGTTTTATCGGCATAAAGTTTCACTGGCTTGGCAAAAATTTCGCTCAGCTGAAGATTGTATTCGGCAATTTTTAAACTCTTGTGCGAATCAATTACCCGGTGCACCTGCGGCTTCAAAACCCCCTTCTTGCCAAAATTAACGAGAATTTCTTTCAACAGCGATTGCGCATCAATTACAAACAGTTCCTGATGGTTCTCATAAACTAAGTTTTTTGTTTTTGGACTAAGCAGCACTTTATCTTTGTCTTTAGAAAAATCAAACTGCAAAGCCGCAACTCTTTCATAGAATTCCTGAGAGAAAACAAGCGCCGGAAGAACTGCTTTTCTTTCCCCATAGGCCTTAAGAAAAGCGATTATGTTTTGGGGGAATTTTTGTGTACTTTCTTCCGTTAGTTCGCGATAAGTTTGGTTTAAGTCAAAAATTATTCCTAAGTTTTGATACTGAAACGGATAAACTCGTGCTCCCACTTTAACTTGCAGTTTGGGATTTTGGGCCGACCCCAACCAATTAAGAACCGTCTGGTGCGATTTTAGCCCTAGGTTAAATTCATTAAGAAAAGTGTTTGCAGGAAGGTGCGTCCTCACAAAATAGTTTGCCCCAAAGAACAAACTAATTCCAATTAGCGCTATCGGTACTGGCCACCGCATGGTTATTTAAGTGTATTTCTTGAGATGAGGATTGTTTTCCAGCTTCTTTACAAGCTCCTTAACCTTACTAACTTGATCCTTAGGAACAATCAAAATTGCGTCCGCGGTGTTCACCACAATCATTCCTTCAAGGCCAATCCCTGACAAAACCTTTTTTTCCTCTTCGTTAATAAACAAACAGTCCCGGTTTTCCATACCAACTATCTGCCCGCGTTCAAGGTTGTCAGAAGTCTTTTCCGTCAGAGCCTCCTTCAAAGCATAGAGCGTCCCTGGATCCGACCAGCCCATACTGGGGGTTAAAACCACCGCCGATTCCGGAGGTAGCCTTTCTACAATCGCATTATCAAAATTTGTTTCCTCAAGTTGCGGATAAACCGTGCGTAGTGTTTTCGCCTCGCGAATTGTCCCCAAACTTTCTCCAATAACCAGTAATTGCCGATACATCTCCGGAACATACTTCTCATAAAGTGAAAGCGTAAAATCCAAATCCACCACCCAATAACCAGGATTCCAAACCCACTCTCCTGAGGCAAACATCCGCCGACATTCATTTAACTCAGGGCGATACTTCCAAGCTTTGAACTCATAGAGCTTTTCCTTTAGTTTCTTTCCCATCTTGATCCAACCCAAATTACTTTCGGCATAACGGGGTTTCTCGCCAATCATCACGAATTTTTGCGGTTCGCGCTTCACAATTTTTTCGCCCTCCCGAAGCGCCCAAATAAATGAGGTTGAATTTTTAATCAGGTGATCTGCCCAAAGAATCGCCACTGACCCCGAATAACCCGCTTTTTTTAAGCTCACAAAATTATAACCAACCGCTGGTGCAACGTCTCGCTTTTCCGGTTCGGCAATAATATTGCCGGCAGGAATCTTAGGCAGCTGCTGCTTAACCGTCGCCACATAGCGCTCATTGGTACTGATATAAATATCGTCGTAGGCAAACTCATTGGCAATCCGTTCTACCGCCAATTGTAAGGTTGAATGGCCATTAAAAATCTTACCAAACTGCTTTGGGGAGTTCTTACGAGACAAGGGCCAAAGTCGGGTACCGGCACCTCCGGCAAAAACTATTACTTTCATCTTTAATTTAAATAACTTTTAAGTTTCCTTAAAAAAAGTTGCCCCGCAAACTTACTCCAATCAACGTGACGGAAATTGTATGATTTTCCTGAGGATTTAGCAACCGCCTCCCGAATCCCGGCGGCAGTTGGCTCTCTGAATAAATATCCCGTTTCTTTGTGTTTTAGATACTCCGCCGCTCCACTGTAAAAATAACTGATTACCGGAGTTTTAAAAACCAGACTTTCCAGAGTCGTATAACCGAAGTCCTCGCTTTGGGGCATAATCAAAGCTAGGGTGTTTTGGTAAAGCCAGGCCAACTCCGAGTCGGAAAGATTCTCCAAAAATAAACTGTTTGCTCCTGCCATTTTTTGTAACTGCTTCTTTTGGCTTCCTCGGCCAACAATTACCAGCTGTTTTCTCGGCAGCTTGGCAAACGCTTCAAGTAATAACGGCACCCTCTTATACGTTTCCAATCGACCAACAAAGAGATAATAGTTCTTGGCTGCCAGTTGCTTAGCATCTAGCTGTGGTTTAAGTGGAGTGAGACTTAACCAGTACTCGGGATCAAAAGGAGGCAAAAGAATCTCTGAAGAGCGCCGATAGTACTTCTGAATCAAATCTTGGTCAAAGCGACTGAGAGTTAAGATCTGATCCGGCCGCTGCGCAGCTATATAATCCCACTGCCCCAATGGCGCCAAAAAAGGGTTAGGAATTTCTCCTTGCGCAGAAAAGTAAGTTTGCCGTTCGTGCCAAATAAAGCGAGTAGAGGAGAACAAGTAGCAAAGATGTTTCGTTTCCGGTCGAGTAATTACTCCTTTAGAAAAAGCTGAGGAAAGAGATAGTACCCTGTCGTACTTCGAGAGGTTCAAAGATTCAATTCCCATAGGCATCAGCGGAGCAAGAAGCTCTTTTGAAGGAATAAAACGATACCAATTATTAACAAAGGTGGTTCGAATCCGTGCCTGGTAAACTTTTGCCCAACTTGCCTCTCGGTAGGAGGCATAAAGAGCATACAAATCTGCCTCCGGAAAAGAAGAGAACAACAGAGAAAGAATCCGCTCCGCTCCGCCCCACTTATCAATCCAGTCGTAAACAATTGCCAGCTTCATCGATTACTGGTTTTTATAAACTGCTAACGTTTCCTTGGCCATTCTCGCAAAGGAAAACTTCGCAAAATAATCTGCAGGTACTTTTAATTTGTGGTTTTTAAGGTTCGCAATTTTCTTTGCCAAGCTCTCCTCATTTCTGGGATCAAAAAAAATTGCTCCGGAGGGGGCAATCTCCCGAAATACCGGTAAATCCGAAAGAAGTAATGGGCAACCAAATCGCGCCGCCTCAACCACCGGTAATCCAAAACCCTCAGCTAAAGAAGGGAATACTAACGCCCGAGCCTGCCTATAAAACCAAATTAGCTCCGCCTCAGAGTGGTGGGTAAAAAAATAAACTCGCTTACTTAAACTTAAGTTCTCCACCAGTCGTTTTAGGCGAGCAGTGAAAAAATCATCCGGTCCATAAACTACCAACTTTTCTTCTAAAGAGCGTGATAGAACAGAGAGTAAAAATTCCACGTTCTTGTGGGGGTATGCGTTCCCAACGTAAAGTAAAAAATCTCTCGGAGAATCTTTAGGTTTGGTTGGCAGAGTATTCAAAAATTCACTGCCTAACCCCTCATAGGTTACCTGAATCTTGGCCGCGTCAACACGGTAGTTATCTAATAAATCTTGTTTCACAAACTGGCTGGGAACTAATACTCTCCGGGAATTTTTGATTCCTTCTGCCAAAATTTTTAAATATGCCTGACGCTTAAGCGCATACATCAACCAAGGTCTGGTTGAGGCCCGGCCGGTAAAAAAGTGCTTTATCGTTAGGTCATGAATCGTAAGCACAAACGGTCTTCGATAAAGAATTGGATAGGAAAAATAAGGAAAATGCACCAAAGAGAATTGGCCTTTTTCAAGTTCCCGCCAAAATATTGTCTGCTCTTTTAGGGAGTGCCATTTTACTTGGGTGATCTGGGTTCGAAAATTGGCCGCCGTAATCTTTGGCGCTTTTTTCCAGAAAAAAAGCGTGTACTCATTTTGAGAGTCAATTTTGCTAAGTTCCAAAACTAAATTCCGCAGATAACGTCCCACCCCACCTTCGTTCCATAGTCGGCAATCAATCGCAATCTGCATTTTATTTACGCAATTTTCCCAATAATCTAATTCCAAACTTAATTAAAACCAATAGCGGCCGGGGATATTTGGTTGCATAGTGCTTATTAACAAACAACGCCATCGTCTCAAAAAAATAGTTCCGGGTCGTTTTCCGGGTTTGGGCACTTTCGCTTGCTTGCCCGCTCTGATACTTCAGATGAGTTGCTTCAAATCGGGGATAATACCATAAGGAAAATCCCTGTTTTTTAATTCGGTAACTTAAATCCAAGTCCTCACCGTAAAAAAAATAGTCTGGATCAAACCCGCCCACTTTGGAAAGCACGCTCTTTTTGAGAAGAAAAAAAGCCGCGGTTGGTGAATCAATTTCGTGAATCGTCTCTTGCGACAAATAACTTAGATGATAGCCACCAAAAATCCGATTAAGATAAGGAATATTTTTAGTTAGTTTCTCCAGTCCCAAAAAATAGGCTAAGGCATTCCCTGGAGTAGGAAACCCACGGTGCGAGGCCGGGTCGATCTTTCCGTTAGGCAGAAGTAAGCGAATAGTTAACCCCGCCACCGCTTTCTCTTTTTCCAAAAAAACAAACAGCTCCTTAAAGTCGATTAGCTGGTCCAAGTTAACGTCGGAGTTAAGAAACAAAACGTATTTTCCCGCCGCCGCAGTAAGTCCTAAATTATTCGCCTTCGCAAAGCCCAAATTTTTATTAAGGCCAATTAAACGAATTCCGGGAATTTTTTTCAGCCAGGCCTGCTCCTTGGGTAGGGAGTTGTTGTCGACAATAATAATCTCTGCCTCCTTCTCAAGCTGGTTTTCTTCCAAGCGCCGCCGCAACCATGCCATACAATCTTCCAAAACGTGCCGGGAGTTGTAACTAACAATCACGACTGATAATTGCATTAAGCTATTTTAACCTATATGATGAGAGAGTATGAAGAAACTCTTTCTCCTATTGTTTCTGAGTGGCTTGCTTTTTTTAACCGCCGCCTCGGCAAGGGCTCAAAGCGTTGGTCAACAAAATGTGATTCTCAGTTGTTTAGAGCCTACCAACAAGGATGTTTCCGTTGCGGGGGGAGTGCTCAACGATTTTACTACCGGATTAATCGACGAGAAATCCCTCTTCAAAGAAGAGAACGGGCCGGTTTATGTTTTAATCTCCTATCCCGTCCCAGGGTTCAAATCTGCCGACTCCAAGTTTTCCGATACCTGTGAGCACCGGCACAATAGTAACGCCGAGGGGCAGTACTGGTTTTGTGCCGACCTTGACAACGGTAACTCTCAGTGTACTCCGGAGATGCTCACTCCTAACACCGAAGTAATGCGGCCAGCCGACGCTCCCAAAGAACCGTCCGATAAAGAGGAAGGTCCCTGCCTAAAAACGATCTTTCAAATTGACAGTGCCGCCTTTGAGAACGGCCAATTTACAGTCACAAATGCCAAGATGTATACCCTGTTACACAACAGTGTTAAGTTTTGGGGGTTACAGTTCGTCACCAGTCAGGATCAAGAAGGGCAAAATTCCACTCCCTCCGCTCAAGAGATTAGCCACGCCCTAAAGCTCGTTTCCTTTACAAACGACACCGGTGCCGGTACTCTTACCCCCGCAAACTCCAATTGCACCGCCATTTCTTGGGATCCTTATGGAAGAGTGATCGACAGCCTAACTCTCGAACCAATTCCCGATGTTGTTGTCAGCCTTAAAAATGCCAACAGCAAGAATGTTCTCGAGCTCACTCGCAATCCCAATAATCCGGTTTTTCGCAATCCCTTCTACACTAACCGCCAGGGAAGTTTTAATTTTGCGGTTAACCCAGGAACCTATTATCTTTTTCCCGAGCACCCGAACTTTATTTTCCCCCCTACAGCCGCTTCGCTCCAAAAAGCCTTAGCCGCTCTGGCTATTTTTGACCCGCAGGAGGAGTATTTTCAGCGCAGCCGCCCCCACGGCAAGGTTTACCAAAACTCGCAAGAGGCAATTATTGAAGCTGCTGGAGTAGTGGAACGGCGCGATATCATCCTCGATCCCAAAGACCCGAGTTATCAGGGCTGGGTTCCGGAGTTTATTTCCGTCCAAAACAGCCGGCAGGGAATTAAGCAACTAGTTAACGGAATCGTCTCCCACCCCAAAAGTCTGATTCATGTCTACGTTAAAAACAAAGAGATTGCCAAAACAGCTGCCAACAGCGAAGGAGAGTTTGCGCTCTTGCTTCCGGAGGCCCAGATTGATCCTACAGCTAGCGAGTTTGCGCTTTCCGTCGAAAAGATCCCTTTTGTTGAAGGAATAGCTCCCTTAACCTCAGCCAAAGAGAGCTTCAATTTGCTTCCCGCCGCCCTCTCTGGTTTTATCTTTAATTCCGATCTTAAACTTGTTCCCAATGCTAAGGTCGATCTGATCGTCACCTCAATCGGAGCCTTTCCTTACACCACTGTTTTTGCCGACACCAACGGATTTATAAGTCTCCCGCACCAAACCCTACCGGTGGAGGAGTTTTATCTTCAAATTCAACCTCCCTCGTCAGCCCAAGCCTCTGCCTACAAACTAACCGTCGCACAATTTCTCAAGCTTAATCAGGTTTATCTCAAAACCGCCGGAGTCAATCTTTATAACCCGGCCGTTAATACCGAAAAGCTCGCCACCCCGGGAGAAGAGATCGTCAAGAAAGTAAAAATCGAAACCCCCAAACTGCTCAAGAATAGCAGTCCTTTTGCCACCTTGCCTCCTTCCCAAGCTTCTCCACCTCCTCCCAAAACCAAAGAAAGTTCACCAACCACAGTTTGGTTAGTAACAACCTCTCTTTTTCTGGTGGCCCTGCTTTTATTAACCGCCTTTTTTCTCAAACGCAAACGCCAAACCACACTTGAAACTCCTACTCCTTGACAAGTGAACAACCGTTCACTACAATGGAGAAACAATGATCACTCCACTTGAGGAAAAGTTAGCCAAACTGAAAGATTTTTTTAGTAAATATCGCCGCCTACCAAGCTATGCCGAACTATTAAAGCTTTGGGAGCTCTCCTCAAAGAACGCCGTTTTTAAAAGTATGCAAAAACTGATCGAAAAAGGAATTCTCAAAAAAGAGTCCGGAGGGAAAATCTCCCCAACCGCCAATTTTTTTGGTCTTAATCTTTACGGACAGGTTCCCGCCGGTTTTCCTGTTCCTGGGCCAGACGAGCAGGCCGAACTAATGTCGCTCGACGACTATTTAGTTGAGCACCCCAACCGTACCTTTCTCCTCAAAGTAAGTGGCGACTCTCTCAAAAACGCCGGCATCCTTCCCAACGATTTGGTACTAATCGAAAGAGGAGAGTCCTCCAAGAATGGCCAGATTGTTCTTGCTAATGTCGACCGAGAGTGGACTCTCAAAATCTTCGAAAAATTGCAAGGGAAAGTCCGCCTTTTACCGGCCAACCCCAAATATCCGCCAATTGTTCCCAAAGCCGAGCTTCTAATTTACGGAGTCGTTAAAGGAGTAATCCGCAAATATCAATAATGCTCACTCTTCAGAGCTGGCCAAGAGCAATTTTACATTTAGACGGCAACGCTTTTTTTGCCTCGGTAATGCAGGCCGCCCACCCTCGCCTTAAAGGCCAACCGGTTGTCGTTGGGGCAGAGCGGGGGATTGCCACTGCCATCTCCTATGAGGCGAGAGCCTACGGAATTAAACGGGGAATGCTTACTCATGAAATTCGGCAACGCTGCCCAAAGGTAATTGTTTTAGCGGGCGACTACGAACTGTTTTCTCTCTACTCACAGCGAATGTTCACTGTTTTGCGACGCTACTCTCCCTTAGTCGAGGAGTACTCCGTCGACGAAGGTTTTGCCGACCTAACCGGGTTGCGCCGCCCACTGCACGCCTCTTATCAAGAGATCGGGGCAAAAATTCAGGCAGAAATTAAACAGGAGCTTGATCTGCCCGTTTCTGTCGGAATTTCTCTCACCAAAAGTTTGGCCAAGCTTGCCAGCGGGTTCGTTAAACCCCTCGGACTAACCCTTGTTTCCGGCCAAAAGATTGAAGCCTTTCTCAAACAAATAGCGGTCGAAAAAGTTTGGGGAATTGGCCCCGCAACAGCCAGTTATCTCAAAAAATTCAATATTCAAACCGCACTTCAATTTGCCAATCTTCCCCCCTCTGTTTTTAACAAAACAGCCTCTCTTAGGCTCACCAAACCACATCTGGAAATTTGGCAGGAGCTTCGCGGAGAGGTGGTCTACCTCCTCAATCCCAACACCAAAAATCAGTACCAGTCAATCAGCAAAACCCGTACCTTCCGTCCCAATAGCCAGGATCCGAATCAAGTTTGGGCAGAGCTGTTAAACAATATCGAACAAGCTTTCGCCAAGGCGCGACACTACGGCTACTTTGTCAAAAAAGCCCTGATTTTTCTCAAAACCAGCTCTTTCCGTTATCGGGGAGCCGAGATTATTTTTTCCCAAAAGGAGGAGTTTCCCCTTTTGGCTCGTACCATTCTGCGCCGTGGTTTCAAAACAATTTTTGATCCCGCCCTAAGTTACCGTGCCACCGGCTGCACCCTACTCGAGCTCTCAGAGAGCAGGCGCGAACAGATCAATCTTTTCTCGGAACCCGCCCTTATTCCTCCCCAAAAGGCCCAAGCGCTTTACCGAGTTTTAAAGGAAAACCGCAAAATCGATTTTGCGGCTTCGCTCTTTCTCCGTCATTGTACTCCTCCTCCCACTGCCGTTTCTCCCCGTTTTACGATCCCAATGTTAGAGATTAAGAATTGATATAATTTCCCCATGCGCTACTCCCAACTGGTTTCCAAAACCAATCCCGCCGATCCCAAAGATGAACTCACCACGAACGCTAAGTTGCTGGTTCGGGCCGGATTTATTAATAAATTAATGGCCGGCGTTTACAGTTATCTCCCTCTGGGACTTCTGGTAATTAATAAAATTGAGCAGATTGTCCGCGAAGAAATGAACGCTATTGGCGGTCAGGAAATTTTTTTACCCGCGCTTCACCCAGCAGAAAACTGGAAACAAACAGGGGGTTGGGAGAGTATTGATATTCTTTTTAAACTAAAATCCCGCACCGGCAAGGACTATGCCCTTGGGCAATCTCACGAGGAAGTAATTACTCCACTTGTCAAAGAGTACGTTAAGAGTTACAAAGATCTGCCCCTCGCCCTTTATCAGATTCAACAGAAGTTCCGCGATGAGTTGCGTGCGAAGTCTGGGGTGCTGCGCGGGCGAGAGTTTCGAATGAAAGATATGTACAGCTGGCACGAAAATCAGGCAGACTTCGACCGGTTCTATGCCCAAGTAAAAGAAGCTTACCTTAAAATTTTTAAACGCTGCGGCCTAACTGCCAAAGTTACCGAAGCCTCCGGGGGGAGCTTTAGTGAAAAAATCTCTTATGAATTTATGGTGCTTACCGAAGCGGGTGAGGACGATATTTTTTACTGCCCCAGTTGCGATTACTGCGTTAACGTCGAAATTGCCAAAGGCCTATCCGAAGGAAGTAAGTGTCCAAAATGTCAATCGGGCAAAATGCATAAGGGGCGGGCTTCTGAGGTTGGTAATGTTTTTGATCTTGGACAAAAATATCCCAAAGCCTTCGATTTTAAGCTCGCTGATAAAGAAGGAAAGCTCTTTTTCCCAATTATGGGTTGTTTCGGAATTGGCATTAGCCGCTTAATGGGAGTGATTGTTGAGGCAGCAAACGACGAGCGGGGAATCCTTTGGCCCGAAAGCGTTGCCCCCGCAACCGTGCATCTCCTCGG
>Ga0172375_10008623_pt1 | contig 13658 bp, 17 predicted proteins | sample LakKiv1m_FD_114537 | JGI IMG/M metagenome (GOLD analysis project Ga0172375, IMG submission 114537) | Freshwater microbial communities from Kabuno Bay, South-Kivu, Congo - kab_092012_11.1m | ecosystem: Environmental > Aquatic > Freshwater > Lake | place: Democratic Republic of the Congo...
ATGATGCGGTTCCTGATCCTGGGTTGATTCGGCTGATATTTGCCCGCGAGCTGTTCGCGGCGTTCCACCTCGCGCCACCAGGCGCGCAGGCCGAGCAGCACGACGAGGATGCCGCCGTAGAGCAACGGCTGCGATTGATCGGCCTTGACCAGCCAGCTGTAGTGCAGCACGGCGAGGATGCCAATGACGTAAACCGTGCGGTGCAGCGCCTGCCAGCGTCGCCCGCCGAGCCGGCGGATCGCGAAATTGCTGGATGTCGCGGCGAGCGGCACGAGCAGCACGAAGGCGGCCATGCCGACGGTGATGAAGGGCCGCTTGAGGATGTCCTGAGCGATTTCCCTCCAGTCGAAGAACTGGTCGAACCACAGGTAGCTGGTCAGGTGCAGCACAGCATAGAAGAACGTGAACAGCCCGAGCATGCGCCGCAGCCGCAGCGCGGCGTGCCAGTCGGTCAGCTTGCGCAGGGGGGTGACGGCGAGCGTGATGAGCAGGAAGTTGAGCGTCCAGGTGCCCATGCCGCGCGTGACGGCTTCGATCGGGTTGGCGCCGAGCGTGTCGTGCCACGCGCCCCAGCCGTAATACGCCAGCGGCAGCAGCGAAAGGATGAAGACGACGAATTTCAGCAGCGGCATCAGAAGTGCTTCTTCAGGTCCATGCCGCTGTAAAGACCGGCGACCTGCTCGCCGTAGCCGTTGAACATCACGGTGTCGCGCTTCATGAATTCGCCGATGCGGCGTTCCCTCGCCTGACTCCAGCGCGGGTGCGGCACATCCGGATTCACATTCGAATAGAAGCCGTATTCGCGCGGGGCCGCCTTCATCCATGAACTGCGCGGTTCGTTCTCGACGAAGCGGAGCGTCGTGATCGATTTCGCGCTCTTGAAGCCGTATTTCCACGGCACGGCGATGCGCAACGGCGCGCCGTTCCCGTTCGGCAGGATATCGCCATAGAGGCCGACTACCAGAAGCGTCAGCGGATGGCGTGCCTCGTCGAGCCGCAGTCCTTCGACATAGGGCCAGTCGAGCACGCGGCTTCTGACGCCAGGCATGGCCTCGGGCTGCACCGCCGTGAGGAATTCGACGTACTTCGCGCTGCCGAGCGGCTCGGCCTGCTTGAGCAGGACGTCGAGCGGGAAGCCGAGCCAGGGAATCACCATGCTCCAGCCTTCGACGCAGCGCAGGCGGTAGATGCGTTCCTCGATTGGTGCGAGCTTGAGGATGGTCTCGATGTCCAGCGTGACGGGTTTCTTCACCAAACCTTCGATCGTCAGCGTCCATGGGCGGGTCTTGAGGCGGTGGGCGTATTGCGCCGGATCTTCCTTTTGGGTACCGAATTCGTAGAAGTTGCTGTAGCCGGTGACGTGCTGGAGCGGCGTTAGCGCCTCGGCGGTCGAGAAGGCACTTTTCTTCGCGCCATCGCCCAGCTTTGCCGGCGCGGCAAAAGTCGGCGCTGGCAGGACGGCACTGGCGAGGCCCAAGCCGATTCCCAATTCGATGGAGGTCTTGAGGAATTCGCGCCGGCGGGCATACAACTCGGGTGGCGTGATCTCCGAGGGGGTGGGAGTGTTGTGCATGTTCTTTGGTCGGCAGGCGGAACGAAATCTTACGACTCGTTTCGTTTGCCAGGGTTCAATCGGGCAGATCGTCGGGGTGCGTCAACAGCCGGCCGATCAGCGCGCGCAGCCGGGCAGGGCGGAACGGCCGCGTCAGCAACAGGCGCGGGGTCTTGCCGGGTTGTTCGCCGAGCGCCGGGACCGGGCCGTCGCAGATGATCAGGGCGGGCAATTCGCGACCGAGTTTTGTCGAGAGCTGGTTCAGCCAGTCGAGGCTGCTGGCAACTTCGGCACTGCCTGCGGCCAGGTCGAAGATGACGAACCGCGGGGGATCGTCGGCGGAGATTACGTGCCAGGCCGTCGCGGACAGCATGGCGCGCCGGACGCCGAACCGCCAGCTTTCCAGCAGCGCGGCCAGTTCGTCCAGTTCGGGGCGCGCGGGGCCGGCCAGCAGCACCGGCTGGCTGGTGACGATGCTCTGGCCACGGGGCGCTTCTTCCGGCACGACGGGCGCCGTGACCGGTACGGTCAGCGCAAAACGCGATCCCTGTCCCACATGCGAGCACAGGGACAGCGGGTGGCCGAGCAGGTTGGCCGACTTGCGCACGATCGCGAGTCCCAGCCCCAGCCCCTTCTCCGCATCGCGTTCCGGATTTTCGAGCTGCACCAGTTCGTCGAAGATCGTTTCGCGGGCTTCGGGCGGAATGCCGGGACCGGTATCCCAGACTTCGATGCGCGCCTGTTGCGCACCGCGCCGGCAGGTGACGAGGATGCCGCCGGTGCGCGTGTGCTTGACCGCGTTGCCGATCAGGTTGAGCAAGATCCGGTGCAGCAGCGCCGGATCGGTCATCAGCCAGCAGTCGTGGATGCGGCTGCGCAGTTGCAGTTGCTTCGCGGCCGCCGCTTCCGCGAAACTGGCCACCACTTGCCCGATCGCCTGCGTCGCCCGCACCGGCTGCGGCGCCACATGCAAGACCTGGCCGTCGAGCCGCGAATAGTCGAGCAGGGTACCCAGCAGCTCCTGCAGGTTGCCGACCGTTTGTGCAAGCTGCTCCAACTTTGGCCGCAATTCGGGAGAGAGGTTTTCCCGCTGCAAGCGGGCGACGAACAGGCCAAGCGCTTGCGCGGGTTGGCGCAGGTCGTGGCTGGCCGCGGCGAAAAACCGGCTGCGCGCGCGGGCGGCGTGATCGGCTTCGTCGCGCTCGTGACGCAGCGTGGCAGTCGCCTCGATGATGCGTTCCGCCAGTTGTTCCTGGGTCTGGCCAACCGCGGCGGCCATCGCGTTAATGCCGTCGGCCAGTTTGCCGAGTTCATCCTTGCCGCGCGGCGTGACGCGCAGCTCGTGTTTGCCGCGCCCAATCCCATCGACGACCGCACCGATCTCGCTGAAGGTGCGGATCAGGCCGCGCGAGAAGGCGATGGCCAGTCCTACGGCGAGGAACAGCATGGCCGCCGATATGCCGGCTGCCTTGAGGGCGAAGTCCTGCGTTTCGGCACGCAGCGAGCTGGTCGAGACCTTCAACAGCAATTGTCCCAAGGGCGGGGGGGCGTCAATGTCCGTGGCGGCGGCATAGAGATCGGTATCCGCCAGTTGGGTGGCGCGGATCGGCAGGGTGTGCCAGTGTTCGACCCCCATCTCCTTGCCGGGGACGCCGAAACCGGTAATGACTTGTTCCGGCGGTGGCAGTTGGTCGGCCGGGAGGGTGCTGGCCAGCACCCGGCCCTGGGTGTTCAGGAAGGCGGCCGCGATCACGTCAGGTTCGCGCTGGGCGACCGCAAGCAGCTTCCGCAGTGCCTCGTCGTTGCCGACGAACAGGTTGTATTCGGCCAGCGCGGCCAGTTGGCGGGCAACCGCCGCGATCCGGCGGTGCTGTTCGGCCTCGGCCTGCCGCATCTGACCGAACACCAGTAGCGCGGTGACGAGCAGGGCGACGAGAATCGCCGGGCCGAGCACCGTGAGCAGGATGCGACTGCGAATTCCGAACGACTTCATCCTGGCGGCGCGCAAACAAAAAGGGGCGGCACCGCGCCACCCCGGATTGCTTCACGCACGGGCGTACGGCCGTTCAATGCAGGCCGGCGATGTAGTCGGCGATGGCGCGCACTTCGGCGTCGGTCATCTTGATCGCGACCATCTGCATCATCTTGTTCGGGTCGTTGGCACGCTCGCTGTTGCGGAAGGCCTTGAGTTGCGCTTCCGTGTATTCCTGATACTGGCCGGCGATGCGCGGAAACTGCACCGGCAGGCCGGCACCCGTCGGGCCGTGGCATGCGGCGCAGGCCGGCAGGCCCTTGCCGGCATTGCCGGCGCGGTAGAGTTTCTTGCCGAGTTCGAGCGTCTCGCGATTCTTCGCTGCGCCGCCCACCTGCTTCTGGCTGGAGAAATAGGCCGCCAGATCCTTCATCTGCTCTTCGGTATAGGGGGCGATCATGCCGTTCATGATGGCATTGACGCGTTCGGACTTGCCATTCGCATCCGCCTTGAAGTTCTTCATCTGCTTGAACAGGTAGCCTGCATGCTGGCCCGCCAGTTTCGGGTTCGCGGCGGTCGGGCTGTTGCCATCCGCGCCGTGGCAGGCGACGCACACGGTCGTGGCGATTTCCCTGCCCTTCGCCGCATCGCCCTGGTAAGGGGCGGGCTTGGCCGCCTCGCTGGCTTGCGCCTGGACAGCGAGCGCGAAAGCGGCGATGGAAAACATCGACTTGAGCGAACAGCGGGTCATCAAAAAGCTCCTCGAAAAATTGCCCAACCGAGCTGCCGATTTAACAAACGCGCTATTCTATATCAGCTCGTTTTCAGTTGACGCGCCCGAACCGCGTCCGTTTTATGGCTAATAACCTGTTTCGTCACGCGGTTTTCGAAATTTCCGTCGCCGATCCGATGACCTTGCCGCAGGCCGGCGGGGCCGAAATCGCCTTTGCCGGACGTTCCAATGCCGGCAAGTCTTCGGCCATCAACACGCTGGCCGGACATACCCGGCTGGCCTATGTCTCGAAGACGCCGGGACGCACCCAGCTCATCAACCTGTTCCGCCTGAAATGCGGGGCGGCCATGGTCGACTTGCCTGGCTACGGCTATGCCGAGGTGCCGGAAGCGGTGCGCAAGCAATGGCAGGGTCTGCTCGAACATTACCTGACCCGGCGCACGGCACTCGTCGGGCTGGTGCTGATCATGGATGCCCGCCGGCCATTCACCGAGCTCGACCGCCAGATGATCGGCTGGTTCGGCGGCAGCGGCCGGCCAATCCACTGCCTGTTGACCAAGGCCGACAAGCTGACCCGGCAGGAACAGGCCAAGACGCTGGTGGCGGCGCGCCGTCTCGCCAGCGCCGACTTTCCCCAGGTGCCGATCACCCTCCAGTTGTTTTCGAGCCTGAAAAAGACCGGCATCGAGGAGGCCGAGAGGGTCATCGACGGATGGTTGGGCGAGGAAGAGAAAGGGTCCTCGGCCAAAGGGGAGAAAGCCGAGGACCCAAATACTGTGACGAGCGCCACAGTACCCGCTCAGGGAGGAAAAGCGGGGGACGATTCGTCACCGTCCGAGTAATAAGATAGGTAACGTATCACAAAGTTCAAGTATTTTTTTGAAAGCCAAGACCATGATTATCAAAGGTGTATTCCCGAGTACGCGCATGCGCCGCATGCGTCGCGACGATTTTTCCCGCCGCCTGATGCGCGAGTCGGCACTGACGCCGGCCGATTTCATCTACCCGGTGTTCGTGCTGGAGGGCAGGAAGAAGGTTGAGAAAGTCGCTTCGATGCCCGGCGTACAGCGCATGACGCTCGACCGCCTGTTGCCTGTGGCGGAAAAAGCCCTGAAACTCGGGATTCCGGCGCTTGCGCTGTTCCCGGTGATCGATGCCGCAAAGAAGAGTGAGGATGCGCGCGAGGCCTGGAACCCGAAAGGTCTGGTGCCGACGGTCGTGGCGAAGCTGAAAAAAGAGTTTCCGGAGCTCGGCGTGATTACCGACGTGGCGCTCGACCCCTACACCAGCCACGGGCAGGACGGCCTGATCGACCCGGCCGACCCGCGCGGCTACGTGATGAACGACGAGACCATCGAAGCGCTGATGAAGCAGGCGGTCTGCCACGCCCACGCTGGCGCGGACGTGGTGGCGCCCTCGGACATGATGGACGGCCGTATCGGCGCGATCCGTGCGGCGCTGGACGACGAAAAGCAGATCTACACGCGCATCCTCGCCTATTCGGCGAAGTACGCGTCGAGCTTCTATGGTCCCTTCCGCGACGCGGTCGGCTCGGCCGGCAATCTCGGCAAGGGCAACAAGTACACCTACCAGATGGACCCGGCCAACACCGACGAAGCCTTGCGCGAAGTGGCGCTCGACCTCGACGAGGGCGCCGACATGGTGATGGTCAAGCCGGGGATGCCCTACCTCGACATCGTGCGGCGGGTGAAGGACGAATTCGGCGTGCCCACCTACGCCTACCAGGTGAGCGGCGAGTACGCGATGCTCAAGGCCGCCGCGCAGAACGGCTGGCTCGACCACGACGCGGTGATGATGGAGGCGCTGCTCTCTTTCAAGCGTGCCGGCGCCGACGGCATCCTGACTTACTTCGCCCTCGAAGCAGCGGAACTGCTACACAAGTAACAGGGAATTTTGCGTTGCCCAGTGGCTGAGCGGATCATCCGCGAAGCCGCTCTTGACGAAGCGCTGCAGCCGGCCGAGCAGGTGGCAGACCAGCAGGTCGGCATGCGCCGCGCAGTCGTGCTCCGCCGGCAGCGTGTTTTGCGCGGCGGCGATTTTCAGGGCCTGTTTCAGCGAGGCTTCGAAGCGATCGAACAGTTGATTGATGCGGGCCTGCAGGCGCGGATGTTCATGCACGAGCGCATCGCCAACCATTACGCGCGCGAGGCCGCGGTTCTTGCCGGCGAAACGCAGAGCGGCGGCGAGCATCAGTTCGGCCTGCTTCAGGCCGTTCGGCTCGTCGGCGACGATCTGGCCAACGACCGAGAAGATCGCATTCTCGATGAACTCGATCAAGCCCTCGAACATGCGCGCCTTGCTCGGGAAGTGACGGTAAAGCGCGGCTTCGGAAACCTCCAGCCGCGCCGCGAGGGCAGCCGTCGTTATTTTTTCGCCGGCCGGATTCTCCAACATCGCGGCAATGGCCTGGAGGATCTGGAGCTTGCGATCGGCGGTCTGGTTCATCGGCTTAGTCCAAGTCTGGGAAGGTCGAGTGCCGATTGTATGCGGACATCCACGTAAGTGGGCACTCGCGCAGCTCGCGTCACCAGCACCGTTTTCATGCCCAGCCGCTTGGCGGCGCGCAAGTTGGCGGCCGTATCCTCGACGAGGATGCAACGGCGCGGATCGAGCCGCTCCTCCTGCAGCAGCCGGCGGAATGCACCGCTGTGAGGCTTGGGTGTGAAGCGCAGCCGCTCGATGGTCCAGACGCTGTCGATCAACTGGCGGATGCCAATCAGGTCCAGCACCGCTTCGACATAGCGCTGCGGCGCATTGGAAAATACGATCTTGCGGCCGGGCAGCCGCTTCATGAGGTGCCGCAGTGCCGGGTCGTGCTCGACCATGCGCGGCAAGTCATCGAGAAAGTCGTGCGTTTCGGCGAGGAAATGATGCGGATCGACGCCGTGGTGGCGCATCAGCCCGGTCAGTGTCGCGCCGTAGCGCAGCCAGTAGTGGTCGCGCAACTGCTTTGCTGCCGTCTCGTCGAGGCCGACTTTTCGCGCCACGTAAGCGCACATCAGCCGGCTGATGGCGGGAAAGATGTGCGGGCCGGCGTCGTGCAGCGTGTTGTCGAGGTCGAACAGCCAGACGCGACGCGACTGCATTACTTCGACTTGATTAGCGTGCCGACGCCTTCGTCCGTCAGGATTTCGAGCAGCAGCGCATGCTCGACGCGACCGTCGATGATATGCACGCTCTTCACGCCGCTGCGTGCTGCGTCGAGGGCCGATCCGATCTTCGGCAGCATGCCGCCGGAGAGCGTGCCGTCCGCCACCATCGCGTCGATGTCCTTGGGTGTCACGCCGGTGAGCAGTTCGCCGGCCTTGTTCAGCACGCCCGGCGTATTGGTCAGCAACACGAGCTTCTCGGCCTGCAGCACCTCGGCGATCTTGCCGGCGACGACGTCCGCGTTGATGTTGTAGGTCTCGCCCTCGGGGCCGATGCCGATCGGTGCGATGACCGGGATGAAGTCGCCCTTGTCCAGAAAGGCGATCAGCGAGGGGTCGATGGCCGTGATGTCGCCGACCGAGCCGATATCAATCATTTCATCGGGCTTGTCCTTGTTCGGCAGCAGCAGTTTCTTGGCATGGATGAAGTTGCCGTCCTGGCCGGTCAGGCCGACCGCCTTGCCGCCATGCCGGTTGATCAGGCTGACGATTTCCTTGTTGACCTGCCCGCCGAGCACCATCTCGACGATGTCCATCGTCTCTTCGTCCGTGACGCGCATGCCCTGGATAAAGGTACCCTGCTTGCCGACGCGCTTGAGCAAGTCTTCAATCTGCGGGCCGCCACCATGGACGACCACCGGATTCATGCCGACCAGTTTCAGCAACACCACATCGCGCGCGAAACAGTCCTTCAGCAAGGGATCGGTCATGGCGTTGCCGCCGTACTTGATGACGATCGTCTTGTCGAAGAAGCGCTTGATGTAAGGCAACGCTTCGCCGAGGATTTTGGCCTTGGTGATGGCCGGCAAGGTATCGTTAGTCATGGCAGGGGGCCGTGGAAAGTGGGAATGGCGGCGATTTTAACGCCGCCATTCGCGCGGTGCCGTCCTGCCAGCGCCGACTTTTATGCGATTCGGTCGATCCGCTTCAATCGATCGCGAGGCGCCTGGATTGGGCGACGGCCTTCTTCGGCAGCGTCAGTTCAAGGACGCCATCGGTGAATTTGGCGTTAGCCGCCGCATCGTCGATGTCCTGCCCAAGATTGAAGCTGCGCGAAACCTTGCCAAAGTAACGTTCGGAACGCAGGATGCGTTCGCCTTCCTTCTCTTCCTTCTCTTCCTTGCGTTCGGCGCTGATCGAAACGACCGGGCCGTCGATGGTGACATGAATATCTTCCTTTTTGATGCCAGGCATCTCGGCATGAACCACATACGCCTTATCCTGCTCCTTTACATCCAGTTTGATATCCGGTGCCTCCATTCCCTTCCCCATTTCGACCGGGCGCACAAAGAAACCGCGGAAGAAATCATCGAACGGATCGTGACGAGTCAGCTGGTTCATTGCTTTCCTCCTTTCTGTTGAGTGAACACACTACATAGCTAGGCCGGTTCGGCGAAAATTTCAAGGACGAATATCATGTGCCTCACCGAAGAAACGCATGTGCATGTGACGGAATCGATGAGCAAAGAGGGTGCCGTAGCGGAGGGGCGGCGGTGCTGCCCGCTGTGTGGTCGCGTTTTCGTCTGCGGCATGGAGGCTGGCCAGAAAAAATGCTGGTGCACGGAACTGCCCCCGGTCAGCCTCCCCGCTGCGCCAGCCGCCGGCTGTGTTTGCCCCGCATGCCTGCGGAAAATGCCGGTAAAGACAGCCTTTTCCGACTAATCGCGTGCCGTTCGCGCCGCTAGCATGTGCCTGACATATTGCCGGACAGGAGGGGACGGAATGGACAGGAACGATTTTCTCTATGATGCTTTGCCTTTTCTCTACACGATCGGCGGAGTGCTGGCGCTATGGTTCTCTTCCGAAATGGTCGGACGAATCAGCGCCCTGCTGCTCATTTCCGCCGCCATGCTGATCTTTCATCTGCGGCTTTTGTATCGCACGGAACGCGCCGCCAAGGCGGAAATGCGCCTGACCGCCACGCACAAGGTGCTGGCCGAAACCAAGAGCGCCCTGATGAAATACGCCAGAACGGCTTAACTGCCGTTTGGCCCCAGCATCAGGATCGCGTCGCGGTTCGTCCACGAAAAGCAGGCTGTAGCAGCTTCACGCCATGGCAGCCAGCGCCAGGCGCGATGCTCGCCGGGTGCCGGCGTTACCGGCGTTCCGGCCGGGATGCAGAGGCTGAAGACATGTTCGGTGTTGTGCGTGACGCCGGCCGGATAACGGTCGCGCCACTCGGCGAAGATTTCGAAGCGGTTGGAAATGTGCCAGTCCGCCAGCTGCCCGATGGAACAGGCGATGCCCGTTTCTTCGGCGACCTCTCTTGCCGCTGTTTGGCGCAGGGTTTCATCGCCCTCCTGCGAGCCGGTCACCGACTGCCAGTAGCCGGGATGCGCGGCGCGCTCGAGCAGCAACACGTTGCGCGCCGGGTCGTGGATAACGACGAGGACGGAAACCGGGCGCTTCGTGCCAGGCACGGCTTCAGGCGATATCCGACAGCCAGCTGATGCCGTCGGCCTGCATGTCGACGAAGCACCAGAGAGGGACGCCCTGCTCGCGCCACTCGTTCGCGGCGTTTTCGAAAACCTGCAGGGTCTGGACGAAATCGGCCTCCGCGCGGCCGTGGATGCCGTCGCAGTGCTCGAGGATGACGACGTAACCCTCGGCCGGCCGCCAGCCCAGATCGGCCAGGCAGTCCATCAGCGCGTCCCAGTTGTGGCCGAACCATTCCGGAAACGCCATGGCATGGCCGATGATGTCGAGCATCTCGTTCTTGTCCCGCGCCGTGGCGAGATCGACACGGAAGACGAAATAGCCGTTGTGCTCGGCTGCCGCGATCAGGGCGTGTTCGCCATCCAGCGGCATGTGATAGACGCCGGCATGCTCGACGCGCGTCAGCAGGTTTTGATAATTCATTCGGCGATCTTCCGGAAGCTGCGATAGTGGTCGGCGGTGTACCAGCAGGCGTCGGGGCGTCGCACTTCCCTGCCGCCGCAGACGATGCGCCGGGCACCGCGATGCCTCACGCCGGGTGTCGGCACGGTGTATTCGCGGTAGTAGCCGCGGCGTTCGAGTGGCAGCTGTTTTTCAAAATTGCCGAAGACGACGCCGTCACGCTGGTAGGGGAAGGGGCCGCCCGCCTCGATGCGCGCCAGCGCTGCCTGTCCCTCGGGGGGTAGCGCGGCGCGGGCGATGTCTGCCGCTTGCGCGAATCCGCACGCACAGGCGAGAAACAGTCCGGCAAGGAACCTCATCAGGTCTTGGCGACTTCGACCTGCGTGTCGATCTTCTGCCGCAGGCGGATGTGCAGTTCGCGCAATTGATTCTCGTCGACCGGCGACGGAGCGTCGGTCAACAGGCACTGGGCGCGCTGCGTCTTCGGGAACGCGATCACGTCGCGGATCGACTCGGCGCCGGTCATCATGGTGACGATGCGGTCAAGGCCGAAGGCCAGGCCGCCGTGCGGCGGCGCGCCATAGCGCAGCGCATCGAGCAAGAAGCCGAACTTGAGGCGCTGTTCTTCCGCGCCGATGCCGAGCGCTTCGAAGACCTTGGCCTGCACGTCCGCCTTGTGGATCCGCACCGAGCCGCCGCCGATCTCCCAGCCGTTGAGCGCGAGGTCGTAAGCCTTGGCCAGGCACTCGCCGGGATTTGTCTTCATCAGTTCCTCGTGGCCATCCTTCGGGGAGGTGAAGGGATGGTGGCAGGCCGACCAGCGCTTTTCTTCCTCGTCATACTCGAACATCGGGAAGTCGACCACCCAAAGGGGCTCCCACGCCTTGCCATTGACGAAACCCTTCTCGTGGCCGAGCTTGATGCGCAGCGCGCCGAGCGCATCATTGACGATCTTGGTCTTGTCGGCGCCGAAGAAGATCAGGTCGCCCGACTGGGCACCGGTTCGCTCGACGATGGTCTTGAGCGCCTGCGCATGCAGGTTCTTCACGATCGGCGATTGCAGGCCTTCCTCGTTCAACTTGGAGGCGTCATTGACCTTGATGTAGGCCAGGCCCTTGGCGCCATAGATTTTCACAAATTCAGTGTAACCGTCGATTTCGCCGCGGGACAGCGACGCACCGCCGGGAATGCGCAACGCCGCGACGCGACCGCCGGACGTGGCCGGGCCGCTGAATACCTTGAAGGCAACATCGGCAACAGCATCGGTGACCTCGGTGAGTTCCAGCGTCACGCGCAGATCGGGCTTGTCGGAGCCGAAGCGGCGCATGGCTTCGGCGTAGGTCATGCGCGGGAAGGGGTTCGGGAGTTCGACGGCGAGCGTTTCCTTGAATACGGTGCGGATCATTTCCTCCATCAGCGCCGTGATCTCGGTTTCGGTAAGGAAAGAGGTCTCGATATCGACCTGAGTGAATTCGGGCTGGCGGTCGGCGCGCAAATCTTCGTCGCGGAAGCACTTGACGATCTGGTAGTAGCGGTCGAAGCCGGCGACCATGAGCAGTTGCTTGAACAACTGCGGCGATTGCGGCAGGGCAAAGAACTGGCCGGGATGCACGCGCGAGGGCACGAGGTAATCCCGCGCGCCTTCGGGGGTGCTCTTGGTCAGCATCGGCGTCTCGATGTCGATGAAACCGTTGGCGTCGAGGAAGCGGCGGAAGGACATCGCGGCCTTGTAGCGCAGCATCATGTTCTTCTGCATCTGCGGGCGACGCAGGTCGATGACGCGATTGACGAGGCGCACGTTCTCGGAAAGGTTTTCGTCATCGAGCTGGAAGGGGGGCGTTACCGCAGGGTTGAGGATCTCGATCTCGTGGCACAGCACCTCGACCTCGCCGGAGGGCATGCCCGGGTTCTCGGTCCCGGCAGGGCGGCGACGCACCTTGCCGGTGATCTTGAGCACGAATTCGTTGCGCACGGCCTCGGCGAGCTTGAACATCTCGGGACGATCGGGGTCGCAGACAATTTGGGCAACCCCTTCCCGGTCGCGCAGATCGATGAAGATCACGCCGCCATGGTCACGGCGGCGGTGGTTCCAGCCGCAGAGGGTGACGATCTGGTCGACATGGCCGGCGTTGAGTTGGCCGCAATAGTGAGTACGCATGGTGGTTCCGATGGAAAAGTCGGCGCTGGCAATATGGCAAATGAGCGGCAGCGCCAGGGTTGGGTTATTCGTTCTGCGCCTGTCCGACGAGATTGGGGCGGCGCTGCTGGGGTGGCACGACACCCATCGAGACGATGTACTTCAGGGCATCGTCGATGCTGATGTCGAGCTCGATGGTTTCGCTCTTCTTCACAAAGAAGAAAAAGCCGTTGACCGGACTGGGCGCGGTGGGGATGAAGACGCTCACATGTTCATCCGGCAGTAGCGCACTGATCTGGCTGGAGGGTGAGCCGGTCTGGAAGGCGACCGACCAGGCCTGCGGATGTGGGTAATGCACCAGCAGCACCTTGCGAAACGCCTCGCCGTTGCCCGAGAACAGCGTGTCGGAAACCTGCTTGACGCTGTAATAGATCGACTTGACGATTGGAATGCGCGCCAGCAGGGCCTCCCAGAAGCGCACCAGCCGCTGGCCGATGATATTGGTCGCAATCAGGCCGGTGAGGAGAATCACCAGCAGCGTGAGCAAAGCCCCTGAACCCGGGATATTGAATCCCAACAGGTTTTCCGGATGGACGGAATGCGGCAACAGTCTCAATGACTGGTCCATGGTACCGATGATCGCCGTCAGCACCCAGACGGTGATTGCCAGCGGGATCCAGATCAGGAGGCCCGTGATGAAATACTTTTTTGCGGCTTTCACGCGTTCGGTCAGCGGCAGGACGGGCAGGTGCCAGAGCCACCCTGGCAGGGCGGCGGATTATCGGGTTTGGAACCCCCCTTGAAATCCGTTTGATACCAGCCGCTGCCCTTCAACTGGAAACCGGCGGCGGTTACTTGCTTGCTGAAGTTTTCGGTATGGCATTCCGGGCAGGTCGTGAGCGGGGGGTCGGACATTTTCTGCAATACGTCTTTCTCGAAACCGCATTGGCTGCAACGATAAGCGTAGATGGGCATGGTCAATCTCCTTAAGCCCGCGAATTATAACGGGATGCCTCTTAAATCAGTCCGAGATAGGCCTGGTTCAAGGTCTTGCCCCAAAAGAGGGCAATGATGCCTGCGGCGGCGAGGTAGGGACCGAAGGGAATGGGCACATTGCGTCCATGCCGGGCCAGCACGATGAGGACGATGCCGACGAGCGCGCCGACGAAGGAAGACAGCAGGATGGTGATGGGCAGCATCTGCCAGCCGAACCAGGCACCGATGGCGGCGAGCAGCTTGAAGTCGCCGTAACCCAT
>Ga0172375_10008629_pt1 | contig 13651 bp, 13 predicted proteins | sample LakKiv1m_FD_114537 | JGI IMG/M metagenome (GOLD analysis project Ga0172375, IMG submission 114537) | Freshwater microbial communities from Kabuno Bay, South-Kivu, Congo - kab_092012_11.1m | ecosystem: Environmental > Aquatic > Freshwater > Lake | place: Democratic Republic of the Congo...
AGGGGATCGTTACGTGATGGAAACCTTGCAACAGCAAGGCTGGCAACTGGGCGGAGAGAATTCCGGCCACATCATTTGTTTGGACAAGCACAGCACGGGGGATGGCATCGTCTCGGCCTTGCAAGTATTGGAAGCCTTGCGTTCCAGCCAGCAAAGTCTGGCTCAGGCGGCTCAGGATCTGGTGATGTATCCGCAGATACTCATCAACGTGCGGGTGACAGGCAAGGCGGCAGCGTTGCTGGATCGCGCTGAGGTCAAAGCGGCCTCTGTCGAGGCGGAACAGGCCTTGGCGGGAAAAGGGCGTGTGTTGTTGCGTCCCTCTGGAACCGAGCCGTTGTTGCGTGTGATGGTCGAGGGAGAGGATGCAGCGTTGGTGAAGCAGTGTGTGGAAAAGATCGCCGCAGTAGTCAAAGCAGTCGCGGCATAGATTTTCCTGATACCTCAATGCAAAACGCCGAGCATCGCTCGGCGTTTTGCATTTGAGGAGAGAGTTCGAATTAACCGAAGCGACCGGTGAGGTAGTGGCTTCGGCATAACGCGCTTCGCGCATTAGCCTACACCGTTACATCACCGTTCGTTTATCCGAAGCGACCGGTGATGTAATGGCTTCGACTAACCTAAAGGTAAGTCTTCGCCGTTACATCACTGCTCACTTATCCAAAACGACCAGTGATGTAATCTTCAGTCTCGGTGCGTTTGGGGTTGGTGAATACGCTGCTGGTGTCGCCGAACTCGATCAGATCACCCAGATACATATAGGCGGTGAAGTCGGAGATACGGGCGGCCTGTTGCATGTTGTGGGTGACGATGACGATGGTGAAGTCTTTCTTCAGCTCGTCAATCAACTTTTCGATATGTGCGGTGGAGATGGGGTCGAGTGCGGAAGTTGGTTCGTCCAGCAGGAGCACTTGTGGCTTCACGGCGATGGCACGCGCAATACACAGACGTTGTTGTTGTCCGCCCGACAAGCCCGTTCCGCTCTGCTTCAGCTTGTCTTTGACTTCGCTCCACAATGCAGCCTTTTTGAGTGCCCACTCAACGCGCTCATCCATCTCATTGCGGTTGAGTTTTTCGTAGAGTTTTACACCGAATGCGATGTTGTCATAGATAGACATGGGGAACGGGGTGGGTTTTTGAAACACCATGCCGATCTTGGCGCGCAGGGTGTTCAAGTCTTGTTTCTTATCGAGCAGGTTTTGCCCATCCAGCAGTATTTCGCCCGTTGCGCTTTGCTTGGGGTAGAGCTGGTACATGCGATTGAAGGTGCGGAGCAAAGTCGATTTGCCGCAGCCCGATGGGCCGATGAAGGCAGTGACCATCTTTTCCGGGATGGTCAGGTTGATGTCCTTCAGTGCGCGATATTCGCCATAGAAGAAATTGAGATCGCGCACGATCAATTTAGGTGTGGTGACGATAGATTCAGCGGTCATTGCAATCTTCCTTAGTGACTGTTTTGGTTTTGGCGGAACATGACGCGCGCCACGATATTCAAGAGTAATACGCTCAAGGTGATGAGGAGTGCACCCGCCCATGCGAGGCTTTGCCAATCAGCATAGGGGCTCATCGCGAATTGGAAGATAACCACAGGCAAGTTGGCCATGGGTTGGTTCATATCTGCGTTCCAGAATTGGTTATTGAGCGCGGTGAACAGGAGGGGGGCGGTCTCGCCGCTGATGCGTGCCACAGCCAGTAATACGCCCGTCAATATGCCTGCCCGCGCCGCACGTAGGGTAACAAAGTTGATGATCTTCCACTGTGGTGTGCCCAAGGCGGCGGCGGCTTCACGCAAGCTATTGGGGATGAGGCGTAGCATATTCTCTGTGGTACGGATGACCACAGGGATGACTAGGATCGAAAGTGCCAATGTTCCGCCCCAGCCCGAGAAATGCCCGATCTTGATGACGTACACTTCATACACGAACAGGCCAATGACGATGGAAGGCGCGGAAAGCAATACGTCATTGATGAAACGAGTGACGGGTGCCAGCCAGCCGCGCTGTCCGTATTCGGCCAGATAAGTGCCCGCCAGGATGCCGATGGGAGTGCCGATGAAAGTGGCGATGGCCACCATCATCAAGCTGCCGAAGATGGCGTTGATCAGACCACCGCTACTACCGGGGGGCGGGGTGGTTTGTGTGAAGACCGCCATGCTCATCCCGGGGATGCCGTGTTCAAGCAAGGTCCACAATATCCATCCTAACCAGAACAAGCCAAACAGCATGGCGAGAACGGAGATGCCCAAGCCGATGGAATTGATGATGCGGCGACGCAGGTAGAGGTCGAACATATCAGGCACCATGTCCTTCTCGCTGTTGCAATTTGTGCAGCAACAGACGTGCTAATGAAAGGACGACAAACGTGATGAAGAAAAGAATCAAGCCCAGTTCAATGAGGGCGGAGGTGTACAGCTCACCCACGGCTTCGGCAAATTCGTTTGCCAGTGCCGAGGAGATGCTGTTGCCTGGCATTAACAACGATTTGTTCAGTTCGTGCGCATTCCCAATGACAAAAGTAACGGCCATGGTTTCGCCCAGCGCTCTACCTAACCCCAACATGATGCCGCCCACCACGCCGATCTTGGTGTAGGGCAATACCACTTTGAGCATGACTTCCCACGTCGTTGCCCCTAAACCGTAGGCCGATTCCTTCAACATCGTGGGGACGACATCGAACACATCGCGCATCACCGAGGCAATGAAGGGGATGACCATGATGGCAAGGATGATGCCCGCAGTGAGCATCCCGATGCCCATTGGTGGGCCAGAAAAGAAGGGGCCAAGAATCGGCCAAGTGCCGATATGGTCATTCAGCCAAGGTTCGACGTGGTCGGCGAACAAGGGGGCAAATACAAACAATCCCCACATGCCGTAGATGATGCTGGGGATACCGGCCAACAATTCGACGGCGATACCGAGTGGGCGACGCATCCATTGCGGGGCGAGTTGCGTCAGGAATATGGCGATACCGAAACTCACCGGGATGGCAATCAATAAGGCGATGCTGGAGGTAACAAGGGTGCCAACAATAGGGATTAAGGCACCGTACTGATCGTTCACGGGATCCCATTCGGGGCTGGTGATGAAGCCGAAACCGAAGGCATGGATTGCAGGTAGACTCCCCACGACAAGGGAAGCAATGATAGCTACGAGCAAACCCAGCACGGAGAATGCGGCCACGCGAGTCAATGTGCGGAACAGTGAATCAAGGACTGTCTGTCGTTTTAGGCGAGATTCGCGCAGGAAATTCGGCATGTTAGGGACTATGATTATTAAATGAAGCGGGGGCTTGAATCGCCCCCGCGATTTTAACTTACAACGTGCTACTCACTTCCACAGGGATTTGCCAGCGCTGTCTTTCACTTGCTCTTTCCAAGCATCATAGATGCTGGCTTTCAGCTTGGCTGGTAGGGGGACGTAGTCGAGATCGACTGCCATTTTGTCTCCCTTGGTGTAAGCCCAATCGAAGAATTTGAGGACTTCTTTTGCATTCTCGATCTTTTCCGGAGTGCGTGGGATCAAGACGAAGGTGGCTCCTGTGATGGGCCAACTTGCTTTGCCGGGTTCGTTGGTCAGGATTTCGTAGAAGCCATTGTTTTTGTCCCACTTCGCATTCGCGGCGGCGGCCTTGAAGCTATCATCATTAGGTTTAACGAATTGTCCGTCGCGGTTCTTCAGTTGAACGTAGTTCATTTTGTTTTGTAATGCGTAGGCATATTCCACGTAACCGATGGAATTCTTGATCGTCTGTACGAAGGAAGCGACACCTTCATTGCCCTTGCCGCCCGTACCTACCGGCCACTTCACAGCTTTGTCCGCCCCAACATCGGTTTTCCAAGTGTTACTGACTTGGGATAGGTAAGTGGTGAAGATAAATGTGGTGCCAGAGCCATCAGCGCGGTGGACGACGGTGATGGCCTTATCTGGCATGGCGATGCCTGCGTTATCGGCAAGGATGCGCGGGTCATTCCATTTTCTGATCTTGCCTTGATAAATATCGGCGAGGACTTGGCTATCCAGTTTGACGCTACCAGCGGCAACACCTTCGAGATTGATAACGGGCACGACACCACCAATGACGGTTGGAAACTGTGTGAGTCCACTTTTGGCCAGCTCTTCAGGTCGCAGGGGGGCGTCGGAGGCACCGAAATCCACTGTTTTGGCTTGCACTTGTTTGATGCCACCCCCAGAGCCGATCGATTGGTAATTCATGCCGGAGCCAGTCTGTGCTTTGTAGGCTTCTGCCCACTTTGCGTAGATGGGGTAGGGGAAGGTCGCACCAGCTCCTGTGATGTCGGTTGCCGACGCGGCAGCCGACATAACCAATGATGCTGACAGTGTAGCGATGCGCAAAAGTGAGTTCGTTTTTTTCATTTTACTTTCCTTTGTCATGATCCTGTTTGTATCGACCATTTCCCTTGTCGAGTAGCGGCGCGCATCGTATTCGATGATTGTTACGTAATTATTACACAATACTGATAGTCGGCTAATAGTCGCTCGTTGCGCTCAAGCATTGTTTCAGCGCAGTTGCTGTGTTGGATTGACCGAGATGCGTTTCATCGTTACTATCGCAGACCTCAAAACGTATAAAAAGAAACCAAATGCGTCGTAAGTTAGTGGTGGGGAACTGGAAGATGTACGGCAATCTGGCGCGCAACAAGGCGTTGCTGGAGGGTGTGCTGAGCGGGGTTCGCGAATTGCGCAATGCCGATTATGGGGTCTGCGTGCCTTATCCTTATCTGGCGCAAGCTCAATCCATGTTGCAGGGCAGTAACATTGCTTGGGGGGCTCAGAATGTGAGCCAGAACGAGCAAGGTGCCTTCACGGGGGCCGTTGCTGCTGGGATGCTGGTGGATTTCGATTGTCGTTATGTCATTATTGGGCACTCTGAGCGTCGTGCCCTTTTTCACGAGAGTAACGATATCGCGGCAGCAAAATTCGATACGGCGATCAAGGCTGGGTTGACCCCAATATTTTGCGTGGGCGAAACCTTGGCTGAGCGTGAAGGCGGGGTGACCGAACAGGTTGTAGCCCGTCAGTTGGAAGTCGTTCTGAATCACGTGGGGCCGCAGGCGCTGGCTAAATCGGTAATTGCTTACGAGCCTGTGTGGGCAATCGGTACCGGAAAAACGGCCACACCAGAACAAGCGCAGGCGGTTCATGCTTTTATCCGTCAACGCGTTGCGCAAGTCGATGCATCGGTCGCGCAAGGATTGAGAATCTTGTACGGTGGCAGTATGAAGCCGGGTAATGCGGCAGAATTGATGGCGCAGTCAGATATTGACGGTGGTTTGATAGGGGGCGCCTCGCTGGTGGCCGAAGAGTTCGTTGCCATTTGTCGTGCGGCGCAATAATTTTTGAGTGGTTGGAGTTGGGTGTGGAAACAATAGTTTGGGTAGTGCATATCATCACAGCGGTTGTCTTGGTTGGCTTGGTACTGATTCAGCATGGTAAAGGGGCTGATATGGGCGCTGCCTTTGGTACCGGTTCGGCAGGTAGTCTTTTTGGATCTAGTGGATCGGCGAATTTTTTGAGTCGCAGTACCAAGTATGCGGCCGCGATCTTCTTTGTGACCAGCTTGTCGCTCACTTATCTGTATGCCAAGCCGCAGCAGGTTGCAGGGGTGATGGATAGGGTGGATGTGAATGCGCTTCAGAAGGAAGCGCCAGCCGTTGTTGATACCTCCGACTCCAAGGCAAAAGAAATACCTAGGTAATAAAAAGTTTCAAGCGGAGTTGGCGGAATTGGTAGACGCGCAGCCTTGAGGTGGCTGTGTCCGAAAGGACGTGAGGGTTCGAGTCCCTTGCCCCGCACCAAAATGTAAATAAGAACCAAAGCCGTCGAGGCGAAGGTCGGACAAATAAAGTAAATTAATATTGCGAGCCTTCACAGGGAGGGGGAACTCAAATATGTTGGAAAATTATTTTCCGGTTCTGTTGTTTATTGGCATCGCATTGGTGATGGGTATTGCGCCCATCGTATTGGGGATGTTGGTCGGCCCCAATCGTCCAGACGATAAGAAATTGTCGCCTTATGAGTGTGGCTTCGAAGCTTTCGAAGATGCGCGCATGAAGTTTGATGTGCGCTTTTATCTCGTCGCCATTCTGTTCATCCTGTTTGATCTTGAGATTGCATTCCTCTTCCCGTGGGCAATCGTCCTCAAAGAGATCGGTACCTTTGGTTTTGTTTCCATGATGGTCTTCTTGGCCATCCTGGTGGTTGGCTTCATCTACGAATGGATGAAAGGAGCGCTAGAGTGGGAATAGAAGGCATCTTGGAAAAAGGCGTCGTCACCACGACTGCTGACACCATCATCAATTACGCCCGCACAGGTTCTTTATGGCCGATGACCTTCGGACTCGCGTGTTGTGCGGTAGAGATGATGCACTTGGCACTGGCGCGCTATGACTTGGACCGTTTCGGTGCGGGGGCTTTCCGCCCCAGTCCGCGTCAGTCCGACGTGATGATCGTGGCGGGAACCTTGTGCAATAAGATGGCACCGGCGTTACGCAAGGTGTACGACCAGATGGCGGAGCCGCGTTGGGTCATCTCGATGGGGTCTTGTGCCAATGGCGGTGGTTATTACCACTATTCCTACTCGGTCGTTCGCGGTTGTGATCGCATCGTTCCCGTCGATATTTATGTTCCAGGGTGTCCTCCGACTGCTGAGGCGTTGCTGTATGGCGTCATCCAGTTGCAGAACAAAATCAAACGCACCAACACCATTGCGCGCTAAAGATTATGGCTACTGACCTGAGTATTTTAAGTTCTAATCTGGCTGAGGCATTCGCCGACAAGGTTGTGAGTTTGGAGGAGAAGCTGGGGGAATTGACCTTGGTGATCAAGGCGGCGGATATGGTGAGCGTGTTCACCCGGTTGCGTAACGACGCCGAATTCAGTTTCGAGGAGTTGATTGATGTCTGTGGCATCGATTATTCCACTTACGGGAGCGAGACGTCCGAGGGGGGTAAGTATCTCGTGGACGTGGAGCAGGTTGGAGCACGCTTCGCTGCCGTCTATCATTTACTCTCTATCACACACAATTTGCGGCTACGTGTGCGTATTTTTGCTGAGGACGCAACGATGCCGACCTTGGATTCTGTCGTGGGCATTTGGCCATCCGCGAACTGGTATGAGCGCGAGGCATTCGATCTTTACGGCATCATCTTCCTCGGGCATCCGGATTTGCGACGCATTCTCACCGATTATGGTTTTGTTGGTAATCCTTTCCGCAAAGACTTCCCGTTGTCGGGAACGGTGGAGATGCGTTACGACGCAGCTCAGCAACGTGTCATCTACGAACCCGTCTCCATCGAGCCGCGCGAAGTCACTCCGCGCTTGCTGCGTGAAGAGAATTTTGGACGTCACTAATCATGGCTGAAATCAAAAACTACACAATGAACTTTGGGCCGCAGCACCCTGCGGCGCACGGTGTTTTGCGTTTGGTGTTAGAGCTGGATGGCGAGGTGATTGAGCGTGCTGACCCGCACATCGGTCTGCTACACCGCGCGACTGAAAAATTAGCGGAACATAAAACGTATCTTCAGTCCGTTCCCTACATGGATCGTTTGGACTACGTGTCCATGATGGTTAACGAGCACGCTTACGTAATGGCGATCGAGAAGCTGGCGGGTATTCAAGTGCCACTGCGCGCGCAATACATCCGCGTGATGTTCGATGAGATCACGCGCATCCTGAACCATCTGCTGTGGCTGGGCGCATCAGGCATCGACCTGGGGGCGATGACCATGTTTTTCTACACCTTCCGTGAACGTGAAGACTTGTTCGATGTGTACGAAGCGGTTTCGGGTGCACGTATGCATGCCGCTTACTACCGTCCAGGGGGTGTGTATCGTGACCTGCCCGATACCATGCCGCAGTACCAGCCCAATAAGATTCGTAGCGCTGCCGATGTGAAGCGCATGAATGAGAATCGCCAAGGTTCCGTGTTGGATTTTCTGGAAGATTTCACCAATCGTTTCCCCGGCTACGTGGACGAATACGAGACCCTGTTGACGGACAACCGCATCTGGAAACAGCGTACGGTGGGTATCGGTGTCGTAACGCCTGAACGTGCGATGGCGATGGGTTTTACTGGTCCGATGTTGCGCGGTTCTGGCGTGGTGTGGGACTTGCGCAAGAAGCAGCCGTATGAGGTCTATGATCGTTTGGACTTTGACATCCCTGTTGGCGTCGAAGGCGACTGTTACGACCGCTACCTTGTGCGCGTGGAAGAAATGCGCCAATCCAATCGCATCATCAAGCAATGTATCGAATGGCTACGCAAGAATCCTGGCCCCGTCATTGCAGACAGTGTGAAATTTGTTCCACCCAAACGCGAAGCCATGAAGCAGAACATGGAGGAGTTGATCCATCACTTCAAACTGTTCACTGAAGGTTTTCATGTTCCTGCGGGCGAGGCCTATGCCGCAGTTGAACATCCCAAGGGTGAGTTTGGTATCTACATGGTGTCGGACGGGGCGAATAAACCCTATCGCATGAAGATTCGCGCTCCAGGCTTCCCACATCTAGCGGGTTTGGATGAGATGGCGCGTGGTCACATGATCGCTGACGTGGTTGCTATCATTGGCACACAAGACATCGTTTTCGGGGAGATTGATCGCTGATGCTATCCCAACAAGTCACAACGCTCATTGATAAAGAGCTGAAGAAATATCCTGCTGATCAACGTCAATCTGCCGTCATGTCCGCGTTGCGTTTTGTGCAGGACGAGAAAGGTTCGATCACCCCAGAAGATATGGCAGATGTGGCCGCTTATTTGGGAATGCCCCAGATGGCCGTGTACGAAGTGGCTACCTTCTACCATATGTACAACTTAAAACCGATGGGGAAACATACCCTAACCGTTTGCACTAACCTGTCTTGCACCCTATGCGGTTCCGGCGACACGGTGGCTTATCTTGAAAAGAAACTGGGAATCAAGATGGGCGAAGTCACCGCTGACGGCAAGTTCGGTTTGCGTGAGGGCGAGTGCATGGGGGCGTGTATCGATGCACCGCTACTAACCCTGAACAACAAAAAGATGTGCGGCAAATTGACGAATGCCAAGATCGACAAAATTTTGGCTGATCTGGAAGGGGGCAAAGCATGAGCAAACCTATCCTTCTGGCAAGGGCGGCAGATGGTCTGGCGAATCTGGACAATTACATCAAGGCGGGCGGCTATCAGGCCTTACGCAAGGTGTTGACGGAAAAGATGTCGCCCGAGGCGATCATCACCGAAGTCAAGGCATCGGGGCTGCGTGGTCGTGGTGGTGCGGGTTTCCCGACTGGGCTGAAGTGGAGCTTCATGCCACGCAATTATCAGGGTGACAAATACATTGTCTGCAACTCGGATGAAGGTGAGCCAGGTACCTGCAAGGACTGGGACATCTTGCGCTTCAATCCTCACGCGCTCATTGAAGGTATGGCCATCGCGGCATACACCATTGGTGCCAAAACGGGATACAACTACATCCACGGTGAGATATTCGAGGCTTACGAAATCATGGAAGCTGCCTGTGAAGACGCGCGTAAAGCGGGTTATCTGGGCAAAGCGATTTTAGGGGCGGATTTTGAATTCGATCTGCACAACCACTTGGGCTATGGTGCCTACGTGTGTGGCGAAGAGACGGCATTGTTGGAGTCAATTGAAGGCAAGAAGGGGCAGCCGCGTTTCAAACCGCCATTCCCCGCTAGTTTTGGTTTGTATGGCAAGCCGACCACCATCAACAACACCGAGACCTTGGCCAGCATCCCTTACATCATCGCCAAATGTGGCAAGAATTTCGCCGATATCGGCGTACCAAACAGTGGCGGCTTCAAATTGTTTTCGGTCTCAGGGCATGTGAACAATCCTGGCAACTTCGAAGTGCCTATGGGTACACCATTCTCCAAGTTGTTAGAGATGGCGGGGGGCGTGCGCCACGGTCACAAACTCAAGGCAGTCATTCCGGGCGGCTCTTCCATGCCGGTGTTGCCAGCTGAGATCATCATGGATGTGAACATGGATTACGACTCTTTGCAAAAAGCGGGGTCGTATCTCGGTTCTGGTGCAGTCATCGTGATGGATGACACCACTTGTATGGTGCGTGCATTGGAGCGTTTGGCCTATTTCTATCACGAAGAATCTTGCGGTCAATGCACGCCGTGCCGTGAAGGCACGGGCTGGTTGTATCGCATCGTGCATCGCATCGAGAATGGCGAGGGCATGCCCGAGGATCTCGATCTGCTGTTAGATCTGTGCGAGAACATTGCAGGGCGCACCATCTGTGCGCTGGGGGACGCGGCGGCATGGCCTGTGCAAGGCATGTTGAAGCATTACCGCAAAGAATTCGAATATCACATCGAGCACAAACGCTGCTTGGTATAAGGCTGACGGACGGGTGAGCAATGATTAACATCGAAATTGACGGCAAGCACATCGAAACGGAAAACGGTTCAACCGTGATCGAAGCCGCGCATAAAGCCGGTATCGCCATTCCCCATTTCTGCTACCACAAGAAGTTATCCATTGCGGCCAACTGCCGCATGTGTTTGGTGCAAGTCGAAAAAGCGCCCAAGCCTCTGCCAGCTTGCGCTACTCCCGTCACGGAAGGCATGAAGGTGTTCACCCATTCCGAACAAGCGGTGAAGGCGCAAAAGGGTGTGATGGAATTCCTGCTCATCAACCATCCCTTGGATTGCCCGATCTGCGACCAAGGCGGTGAGTGCATGTTGCAAGACATCTCGGTGGGTTATGGCGCGGGACATTCGCGCTATCAAGAAGAAAAGCGCATGGTACTGAGCAAAGACATTGGCCCGCTGGTATCCGCTGAAGAAATGAGCCGTTGCATCAATTGCACGCGCTGTGTGCGCTTTGGGCAAGAGATTGGCGGCAAGATGGAATTGGGGCAAGCATTCCGCGCCGAACACGCCGAAATCATGTCTTTTGTTTCCAACACAGTTGATTCTGAACTGTCTGGCAACATGATTGATCTGTGCCCAGTGGGCGCGCTCACCAGCAAGCCGTTCCGCTACAAAGCGCGTTCGTGGGAGTTATCGCGTCGCCGCTCCATCAGTGCGCATGACAGCTTGGGTTCCAATCTGGCCGTGCATACCAAGAATAATCGCGTGTTGCGCGTCCTCCCCATCGAGAACGAAGACATTAACGAATGCTGGTTATCTGATAAAGATCGTTTTGCCTACGCAGGGCTTAACGTGGAAGACCGCTTGACCCAGCCGATGATCAAGCAAGACGGCAAGTGGCAAGAAGTCGAATGGCAAGTCGCACTTGAATATGCCGCAAATGGTCTGCGCCACATTGCTAATGGCGCGGGAGCAGAGCAGGTCGGTGCATTGGCGACAGGTGGTTCTACGTTGGAAGAGATGTACCTGTTGCAAAAGTTGATGCGCGGTATCGGCAGTGACAACGTGGATTTCCGTTTGCGTCAATCCGACTTCAGTGCCGACGGCAAACAGCAAGGCACGCCGTGGTTGGGATTGTCGATTGCTGACATCAGCCGAGCTGATCGTCTGCTGATTGTCGGCAGCTTCCTGCGTAAGGATCATCCTGTTTTTGCGGCGCGTATTCGACAAGCCGCAAAGAAAGGGGCGCAAGTCAGCTTTATCCATTGTGCGGATGACGACCAACAAATGCCCGTCGCCCACAAGGCCATTGTCGCACCTGATGCGCTGGTGGGCACCTTGTCGCAAGTGGCACAGGCTGTTGCGGCCAAACAGATGCACGGCATTGCAGGTAGCTTGGTCGGCGGTGAACGCGTAGCGGTTTTGCTAGGAAACTTCGCGCAACAACACCCGCAAGCGGCTCAGCTCCAGGCACTGGCACAGCAAATCGCAAGCGCGACGCAGGGAAAATTTGGTTTCTTGGGTGAAGCTGCGAATAGCGTGGGCGGATACCTCGCCAAAGCGGTGCCGAGTGGCAAGGGCTTGAATGCTTCAGCCATGCTGACCGCCCCGCGCAAAGCTTATGTATTGCTGAATGTCGAGCCCGAGTTGGATTGTGCCAATCCACAACAAGCGATGACTGCACTGCAATCTGCCGATACCGTGGTGGTGATGACTGCCTATAAGCACAAGGCGCTGGAGTACGCAGACGTATTGCTACCCATCGCTCCGTTCACTGAAACATCGGGCACCTTCATCAATACTGAAGGACGTGTGCAAAGCTTTAAGGGGACGGTTAAGCCCTTAGGTGAGGCGCGTCCCGCTTGGAAGGTATTGCGGGTGTTGGGCAATCTACTCCAAGTCGCAGGCTTTGACTTTGATACGTCTGAAGCAGTCCGTGAAGAAGCCCTTAATGGTGTGGATGTGGCCGCTAGCCTAAACAATGCAATCACGGGTATTGAGGTGAAATCGAGCGTATCCGCAGGCGGCTTGCAGCGGGTGAGCGATGTGCCCATCTATGCGACTGATGCCATCGTGCGTCGTTCTGTCCCTTTGCAGGCGACCTCCGATGCGTCGATGCCGCAAGTCTCGATGCACAGCGAAGAATTGAACAACATTGGTGTCCAAACAGGCATGAACGTCAAAGTAATTCAAGGTGCTGGCAGCGTCGTGTTGGCGTGTCGCGCCGATGATAAATTGCCCAAGGGCGTGGCACGCATTGCGGCGGGGCATCCAGCGACTGCTGCACTCGGTGCCATGTTCGGAACGATCACAGTGGAGCGTGCATGATGGAGCTGCTACAAACCTTGCAACTGCTGGGACAGGATGTGTTTGGAGCCGCTTGGTTGCCGGTATGGACTGCTATCAAAATCATGGTCATCATTTTGCCGATCATGGGCGGTGTGGCTTACTACACACTGGCTGAACGCAAAGTGCTTGGTTTCATGCAGATTCGTCCAGGCCCGAATCGCGTTGGTTACTGGGGCTTGCTACAACCCGTTGCAGACGGTATCAAACTACTCACTAAAGAATTCATCATCCCGACAGGATCGAATAAATTTCTTTTTGTTGCCGCTCCGATCTTGGCTTTGGCTCCTGCGTTGGCGGCATGGGCGGTGGTGCCTTTCTTTGATGGCGGCGAACTGGCCAATGTGAATGCTGGTTTGCTGTACCTGTTGGCGATGACCTCGCTCGGGGTGTACGGCATCATCATCTCGGGGTGGGCTTCCAACTCCAAATATGCGTTCTTGGGTGCGTTGCGTTCTGCCGCACAGATCGTCTCTTATGAGTTGGCGATGGGCTTTGCGCTGGTGTGCGTATTGCTCGCCGCACAAAGCATGAATCTGGGCGATATCGTGCGTGCGCAGAACCAACATGCCGGCTTATTGGGGTGGTTCTGGATCCCGCTGTTCCCGATGTTTGTGGTGTATTTCATCTCGGGTGTGGCCGAGACCAACCGCGCGCCATTCGACTTGGCGGAAGGTGAATCCGAAATCGTGGCGGGTTTCCATGTGGAATATTCGGGCATGGGATTCGCCATCTTCTTCCTTGCGGAATACGCCAACATGATCCTGATCGCGGCACTCAGCGTCGTGTTGTTCCTCGGCGGATGGTTGAACCCATTCCATGGATGGGGCGCGTTGGGTGAATTGACCGATCAGATACCAGGCTTGATCTGGATGTTGGGCAAGATGAGTCTCTTCCTGTTCATCTTCCTGTGGTTCCGTGCGACGTTCCCGCGTTATCGCTATGACCAATTGATGCGCCTCG
>Ga0172375_10008631_pt1 | contig 13650 bp, 9 predicted proteins | sample LakKiv1m_FD_114537 | JGI IMG/M metagenome (GOLD analysis project Ga0172375, IMG submission 114537) | Freshwater microbial communities from Kabuno Bay, South-Kivu, Congo - kab_092012_11.1m | ecosystem: Environmental > Aquatic > Freshwater > Lake | place: Democratic Republic of the Congo...
AATCCTTTTCAATTACGAAAAGCTATCGATGCTAAACTTAAGAAAATTTTTGCTATCGCAACCCTTAAAAAAACATAACCTAGCGAAACCCGTATGGTTAGGTTTTAATGTGAGTCAACGGGAAGAAAAAAGCAGATAAATACTGTTATTTTGTTTATTATGGCAAGCTTAACCATAACTTACCGGCCATGCATGACGCTTAGAATTAAATCCCGCAAATACGCCGCAGATTTTAACTTACGTCTTAAAACCAGATAAGAATAACCCAATAAAAGTTTGGTTTTAATGTGAAAAATAGTCAACAAAACCGGGCACGCCATCAGGCCACCCAAAAGCAATCCAGGAATAAGAACGGCTTTTAGTGTTAAGGGGTATTCCTATTATGGTAAAGGTTGTACCTGAGATTTGCACTCCCGCATCAGAATCGTGACGCGGATTAACGGGAAGGCATGTCGGTGGATTGCAAATTGGATTATCATAACCCTCAGTATCTTTAATATATCTAGGTGACCATTTAGAACCACCGCTCTTACCCATTGAGGCATCACCCATTGGGCCATCAACAGGCCACTGGGTCATTTTAATTACTGGGTTATCAAGATAAGGAAATGGTCCTTCGTTGTGAGGTATAATTATAACCATTTTTATCGGAAAACCAACGTCAAAGGTTCTAGGGGAGTTACTGTCGCCCTTAAATCCTCCTGAAACCATATCTAAGCCTGCGCCCATATTAACCCAACGACCGTTTTGAAATACTCTAAATTTGTTTTTTTTCGTATTGTAATATATCATACCATTAATACTGTTAGCCTGGCTGGGATCTGCCACAAACCTGGGAAGAAGAAAAGCGCTATCGCCATGAATATCCAGCGTTGCCTGCGGGTTGTCCGTACCAATTCCGACATTGCCGTTATCCGCGACATAGATAGAGTTATCAGGCGCGCCTTTCTTGATGGTTAAAGGCGAGGTAGTCCCTGTTGGATGGCCGGTCTCATCAACTATCGTTGAGCTAAACTGTAAATTGCCGGCATTCTTGCCTGCGCTTGAACCTAAAACAGAGATAGCCCAAGTACCCGCTGATATATTATTTTTAGGATTTCTGCCTTCAAGTATTAAATTAGCATCGCCGGTTGCGTTGCCGGCTGATTTTGCATACAGCTCCCCTTGAGGATTATTTGTGCCGATGCCAATTATATTTGCGACAGTAAGAACACCAACTGCAGGCATAAAATTACCTTTTTCATCATGGGTATGAGCTAAATCTTCAGCGTTTATCTGGCCATCTCCGCTTACGTCGCCTATCGCCATATACTCCGCAAGAAGTTGGTTAAATACTCCGGCGGGAGCGGGATAATATGTGGAAATTGTTATACTTTCTTGCGCAAAAACAGAAGGAATAATTAAAAAAACTACTGACAAGAATAAACCAAAACATCTTTTCATCAGTAACCCCATTTTTTTAGTGGCGTTAATCTTTATAAATAGATTAGCCGGAAATTTTAATTATTTTGTATTTAAGGATTCCGGCGGGAATGTTTATTTCTACCATATCATTTTCTTTATGTCCCAGGAGAGCCTTGCCAACAGGCGAATTTATAGAAATAAATCCATTGGCAGGGTCTGCTTCGTCAGGGCCTACCATACTATATTCAACTTCTTCGTTGCTGTCTAAATCAACGATTTTAACCTTTGCCCCTAAGCATACCGAGCTTACTGGACCGGCTTTGTTTTCTATTATTTCCGCTATACTCAATTTATTTTCAAGTTCATGTATTCTTTTTTCATTAAAAGCAAGGGCTTCTTTTGCCGCATCATATTCGGCATTTTCTTTTAAGTCACCCAGAAGCCTTGCGTGCTCAACAGCTGCCGAGAGCTCTTTACGTTTTACTATTTTTAAATGCTCAAGCTCATGCATTAGTTTTTCGTAGCCTTCCCTGCTTAAATATATTCTTTCCATAATAATTCTCTGATTAACGAATCGGTTTTTATATGCGTGGGGAGTTATTTTTGAGAAAGAAGCGCAAACAGCTGCTGTTCAACCAAAAAATCCTTATTTTCCATCATTTCTATTTGTTCTTTTAGAAGGGGCCTTAATATTTCTTCTGCTTTTTTTCTGTTTATTTTGCCCGTACTGTAATCCAGGACAGTCATAGCAATTGTTTCGCTTATTTGCTGCATACGTTTTTGGAGTTTAAATAATTGCGGATTTTCTGATTCAAGATTCTTCATCATCTCCTGCTGTTCTTGCGGAGAAAAACTGCTTCCCAAATCTTGCGCAAAGAGAGGAAAAGCAAATATAACTATGTATATATAAATTAATATTTTTTTACTCATATTTCTCCTTTGTGTCATAATTTAAAAATTATTTATAACAATAATTTACATAGACAAATGGCCAAAGGCCGCGGCTATGATAACCAGCCGGACAGCTACAATGGTGCGTATAGGGGTTTGTGCTTAAACAAACCCAAAGAATTCCTGCATACATTCCTCCGAAATTGCCTCCCACCGAAGACCACCTGTTTCCATCACAAAACTCTATGTTATTGTTGTTATAGCGCATTGTCCCGCCTTTAGCCGGGATGCAAGCATCATTATCCATTCTTATTTTTAGCCCTCCAGCGATTTCTAATTTCGCCCTCGGAGATGACGTCCCCACTCCAACATCCCAATTGATATCTGCCGCATGTATGATGTTGCCGTTTCTAGTCCATAGCCCTAAGCCTTGCCACGCAGGATTTCCCCCTGAGTCGCGCGTACAAACCATTACCTGGTTAGTAACATTATCATAATACATTGTTCCTTCCTGGTTTACATTACAAGCGGGCTGACCAGTTGGAAACAAACGCAAATTTATATAAACACCAAATGGTGCAGGGTAATAGGTAGTTATAGTAATAGCTTCCTGGGCAGAAACAGAAGAAACTATAAAACAACTCATGCCTATAAGTATAAAAAATAAGATTTTTTTCATACCACCCCCTATTTCTTCAACAAAGACAAGATTTCTTGCGCAAAAACTTTTCACCGAAATCTTTCGGGCTTTTGACTGCAGTATTTGTTTTTAAAACTGTTATTTGTCCCCGAATTGTTTAAGAACGCGCTGACGCTCGTCAGTATATTTTTTTGACGCTTCAGCTATTTCCGTATTGCTTTTCTCAAGAATTTTCGCAGTTGCAATTTGGTCTGAAACGTTATTAATCAACTGTTCCAGAGTGCCGATTCTGATTCTGCTTAATTGCATAAAAAGATCCTTGAGCACCTTACAACCGGCAGGTGCTTTCATCTTTTCTATCTCATCGGCCCTTGCCTTTACCATACTTACAGCGCTTTTCATTGATTCCTGCTCTTCCTTTGTAACTTTTTGCCCTTTTTCTCTGGGAATTTTACTCATGCGCTCACTGATTATCGAATCAATTTTATTATTTATGTTGTCTAATTTATCAAGAAAATCCTTTATTCCTTCTCCTTTGGCAGTATTCGTACTGCCGCTGCCTTTTATTTTGATAGTGATTAACTCCGGCTCTACCGCTGTTGTACCTTTCCCAGACACAGATTTTTCTTCCTTAATTTGCTCAATCTGGTCATTTAAATATTTTAATTTTACGCCCATGAAGTCTATCTCGGTATATTCATTCGTCCTGTTTGTTATTTTACCTTCTACGGTTTTACCGGACTTAAGCACAATAGTTTCCGCAAAGGAAATGTTTGAAACAAATAAACCCACGCATAAATAAAAAAATAATATTTTCATGCTTTTATTCATTTAATCCGCCAATATTTAAAAATTTAATCGAAATTTAGTTTATTGGGCCTTACAGCAAACAGCATAAGCAGTTGACGTACAATCCCCGCTGCTATCACCCTTAAAGCAATCTACTATCCAGCCATTTCCGTGCGGGTGGCTTTCATGTATAAACCCTTTTGTGCCGTGCTCCGGAACAGCGCATTTTCCTCCGCCTGTCAACACCCATTCATCATTAGCGCAGCTGGCTACGGAAACCCAAGTAGGAGATGTGCCTCCGCTAACTTCAACAGTACGGCAATCAAGGCGTCCATAGATTCTTCCATCAACCCTCGCATTACCGTTGACCATCAAATTACCATTAACCCTCGCATTATTTGCAACATGCAATCTTTCCTGCGGATTATTTTCGCCTAGACCGACGTTGCCGTTATTGCGTATGACAAGCCGCGTTGCAGGATTTCCGTTTATAGTTTGATTAATCATGAAAGCTCCTGCAGCCGCGCTATCTTGCGCAGCAGCAGAATTAAATTCATCCGCACGCACTTGCCATGAAGCTCCGCCGGGAGTTAATTGAAGCGCGGTCACGCTATCGCCACCTCCTGACCAGGCTCCGCTGTTTCCTCTACGCGGATTAAGTATCTCCATAAGTGCAATTTGCTCGCCAAGGGCGTTTGTGCTTGTGTTGTCAGTAACAGCGAACCTGTTTTGACGGTTCCATCCAATATTTACATCTCCTATGCCGATTTTTAAATTATGATCGTAAGGCTGAAGCGCAATTGGATCCGCTCCGTTTGGCCCGGTTGTACCCTGCTGCACCCACAAACTACTCGCAGACTGATAATCATAAATGTCAGGAGCGGTTCCGGTCTGGCGGCAAACCATTAAGAGGTTGCTATTGTTGTCATAATATACTAACCCCTCATTATTTACGTTGCAGGCGGGATGCGCTCCGTCTACAGGAAAAAATCTTATATTCTCATATACTCCTACAGGCGAAGGGTAATAGGTTGCAATTGTTATATTTTCCTGGGAAAAGGCAAGGGGAAAAATAAATACTGCAATTATTCCTGTAAAGAAAATAATGATTTTTTTCATAATACCTACTTATCTCAGCTTTAAAAAACACCGATACTTATCAATAGTTTACATCCACAAAATAATAATTCAAGAAAAAGGTTGAAGCTGTAGCAAGAGATTTAATTCTATAATCTATACGCAAAGAAAAACTATTGATTAAGCTTTAAAAACTAATTATAAATAACTTACAATTTTTTCTAAAATTTCTACAGATGCTGCTTTGTCGCCGATGATTCCTACACGTACATCTACTTTTGTATACTCATCAGTAACGGGCCAGATATCAATCCAAACTTCTTTCCCATCAACATACTTACTTCTTATTTGAGTAACTGTCTTGGTTTTGGTTTCTTTAACAATTTTCATATTTAGCGAAGTAAGCGCTGATTCAACTGCCTTTATTGTGCGCTCGTATGGCTTTTTAAATTGCTTGGTTAATTTTCTTGAAAGCCATATTGCCGTCTCCGCGCTATCAACTGCGCCCGCAATCACAATCTGACAACCTGTAATATTTGCAAGAAAAACAGCCGCCATGCTTAATGCCATTGCCTTCTTAAAGTAAGTTAATATTTTATTTTTCATACATTGTATTCTTTTAGCTATAATAAGTTTATTACCCTATAAATTCCTGTCAAGATTTTAAGTAATTAAAGGCTCCTCTACTTAGGTTCTAAAATCTGCTATTATTTGGATTGGCGCTCGTGGTGTTTAGAGTTCGAAATTCGGCGGCGGAAAATATTGGGTGGTAAATAGAGAAATCAAAATAATAAACCTTGGAAAAAATATCAAAACGCAATATTGAAAAGCTTACTTGTTTAATTAGTATATTATATTTTTGCCCTTTGTGCCTGTGTACTCATCGCCAAAAAACGTGAATGATTCTTTATCCGTTCCTGCAACACGGCAACATCTTACAGCAATTCTATTATCGCCATACTGCTGCCCTTTACAGCCGTTTTGAAGTAAATATTCATCTTCATCGCCGCCCTGGCCCCAGGTATGGGAACCGCATCCGGTTGCTATCCAGCCGTTCTCTGCCCTGCAACGAATAATTGGCGCACGGCCCCAGCCCGCTTCTCTGTTCTCATAAACATCCGCCGTACTAAAAACATCACCGAAATTATAACTTGTGCCTTCAAGGGTTGATGAGCCCACAAGAGGCGTAGTATGAGACGTAGGGCTCACAATACCGCTTCCAGGCGTATTAGCATTAATATGATTAAAAAGAATGTCATATATGGCTTGCCGGTTTGTTTCAAAATAAGAATCCAACTCCATGGCCGCAGCTCCTCCGCCGCCTGTTTGAGTAAGGTCATAAAACGCCCCCAGGACAAAACCCGCATTATCGATATACTCATTGGAGAGCAAATCGTTCCATAATTTATTTCTATCTGCTTTGGTAGGGTATAGCGGTTTGAACATATCCTTGGTTATGAATCCGTTTTTTCCGCCCCTATACACTCCAGTTATACATTCTAACGTTGGTTTAGAAATATTTTTCCAGCTTGCGCCGTCACATACATATAAACTGCTGCCTGAATCACGCATAAAAATTTCGCCTTTTTTATTGCATGGCTGGGACACATCAATTCCATCATTAGGAAATAATCGTAATGTTTCATACACACCATACGGTGAAGGATAATAGGTAGTTATAGTTATGCGTTCTTGGGAAAACGCAAAATTACATATAAATGCAGGCAAAATCAAGGCTAGAAAGATAATAATTTTTCTCACAGCTCCTCCTTATTTAAGTTTATGTGAAATATATTAAGTTATTAATAGTCTACGTCTACAAAATAATAATTCAAGAAAAAGGTTAAAATCAATATAAGCCCAGTTTTTTAGGCATCAAACAAAAAATAAAATATGAATCAAAAAAATCTTTATTTTGCTGGAGCAAAATAAAGAAGTAATCAAATTATGAGTTTATTTTCATAAAACAAAAATTAACAGTGTCTTGGCGCCTAAATAAAGCTGCCAATTGCTAAAACAAAATCTCGTACTTGGCATTGAGGGTATAATAACGTGATTCGCCTTTTGCCGTCTTAGGATAAGAACCAGACGGATTATTATAATCTCTAAACACTGTATAGCGCGGCACAAAATGAGAACCGAAAGAAAACATGCTGTTTTTGGTAATTCGCCAGTCAAAAGAAGAATCTATAAAATAATACGGTTTGAATTTATAAAAATTATTGCGTAAGCCGGGGATATCAAAGAAATGTAACGCGCTTGCTGAATGATACCCAAGAGTCAAACCCATATTTATCTTATCGGTTATTCCGTAAAGAAAAGCACCTTTAAGCTGATAATAATTCTGCGCTGAAATATTTGTCGCAAAATGCGTGGCATTACCAGCATACATTGCGGCATACTCGGTATCAGTAACAGACTCCTCTATCGGCCAAAGGAACACATTGTATGGGTCAACTATATTCTGTGTCCCTCCGGTTGAACCCTTTTTCAGGTGAGTTATGTCCTTTTTGAATTCAAGGTCGATCTTATATTGGTTTTGAAGCAGGAGAGTTTTTGTCAGCGATGAAAATTCATCTTTTTCTATTACTTTTCCCATATCATTAAGATAACTAAAGCATAAAGTAGGGTCAGCATTGAAATAGGCAAGTTTTTTAAGTGGGTAATCGGTAACAACGCCGGCTCTTGCCCTTGAGTAATAATCAATATTTTGCTCTGCGTAATTGAAATCGGAAAGGAAAGATATCTCGGTATTTCCTACGGGGCGCCAGTATAATCCAAAAGGCATGGTAAAATTGTTTTCCAGCCTATAGGCCGCGTTAGTAGTTGTGTAGGTTCCATCTGTATAATAATTCGAAATTTGATAATCATATTTATAAGGGCTTATGTAATACAATCCACTTTCTATTTCTAAATCGTTTAGCAACCCATACCTTAGATGAACTTTGGGAATGAAATGAGAGACAGCAGTATAATAAGAGCCATTGTCATAGCTTGTGCCGTAATAATTAATGGTTGTCTTGGCTTTTCCCTTTTTATATCCGATTTCTGCCTCTACATTCACCTGCTTTTGAGTAAGAAGAGGTTCTGTGATTTTGGAAAAGTTTGATTCTTCGGCAACCGTTTGGGGACCTGAAACATAGCGAAAGCCTGTTTTAATATCGTAATAATCGGTATAATAATTAAAATAAACAAGATATGGGCTATCGTGACCATAGGTATTGCGCTCACCTCTCTGTTTTTTTTCTAAAGCATCAAGATACAGTTCTACGTTTTGCAACCTGGCGCGTGCCGTAAAAATATAATCATTAAAATATGTAGTTTTATTATCGCCGCTTATCCGCACCGCATCTGTCGCGGGATAATAAGCATCTCTCTTAAAACTAAAAGGCAGCACTCTGCCATATCCCAACCCTATTTCCAGATTGGAAAAGGGAGAAAATTTTACGGATTCTCTAAGCTTATAGAAGTCAGCGCCATTTACAACTTTACCGTAAGATGCCGAGCCGTGAGTTCCGTAAGCATGATTATAAAAGTAGTCGTATTCCGTACTGGAAAGGAATTTTCCTTTAGACACAAGGGGTTTATAGAGCTCATCTAGGTACAGAGAGCCTGTCTCCTCCTCTTTTTTGTCTTTTTCTCCGTCTTTTTTGTCGCCATCCTGATTCTGTTCAGACTCAGCTTTCTTTTTTGCTGATACGGATTGGCATAAATCACGCACTTCATCCGAGGGGATACTCTTTTTGCTATCGCTTTGTTCGCCAACGGCAGGATTATTTCGAGAGGAAACATTTGAATTTTCTACGGTTGTTTTTTCGGAATTATCTTGTTTTTCCTGGGTTTTTTCATTGGCCATATTTTCTTGAGGAGAAGAAACCTCTTCGGCGTAAGATAAAAAAGAAAGGCTTAGAATGAAAGAAAAAACAAGAACTTTATTGCCCATTTATAGTATTTTACTAACAAAACAGATGAAACTCAATTAAAATCTGAATAAATCGGATGGTTTTTTGCGGGAATTTTTATTGAAATTTGTTTTAATCGGGGGGGGTAAAAAATGGTTATTGGAATTTGTCTTCTTTTTCTCGTGAGGAGAAAAAGAAGACAATGGGGGCACCGACCTACTCTCCCACCTCCTTGCGAAGGAAGTACCATTGGCCCAGAAGAGCTTAACGGCCGTATTCGGAATGGGAACGGGTGTGGCCTCTTCGGTATGAGCACCCCCATTATAAAAACAGCTTTCAGGTATCAGCTTTCAGATATCAGCTAAAAATCAAAAAAAATATTCAATTTCCAGCTGACGTCTGATGTCTGATAGCTGACAGCTTTTGAAAAAGACAAGTAGCTTGCAGGCAGAATAACTCTTGCCCTGCAGATAATTTCACACGAGATTAACTTAAAATTAACTCAAGGAAACTTTTTGCTACTTTATGTAAAAGAACAGATGACAGATGACAGAAAACAGATAACAGATTAAATCTGACCTCTGTCTTCTGACATCTGACTTCTGAAAAAAAAGGCTGAGTATCAAGCCGATTGGCTTATTAGTAACGCTCGGCTCAACACATTACTGTGCTTACACCTGCGCCCTATATAGGTGGTAGTCTACCACCAGCCTTCATCCCGACTAACGCCGGGAAGGGATTCCTAGTTTTAAGGTGAGCTTCGTGCTTAGATGCATTCAGCACTTATCTCGTAGGGGCATAGTTACTCAGCTTTTACCCTTGGCAGGATAGCTGATACGCCAGAGGCCCCTCTGTCCCGGTCCTCTCGTACTAAGGACAGTACCCCTTCAAGAATCCTTACACCCACAGAGGATAGAGACCGAACTGTCTTACGACGTTCTGAACCCAGCTCACGTACCCCTTTAACCGGCGAACAGCCGGACCCTTGGAACCTTCTCCAGCTCCAGGATGGGATGAGCCGACATCGAGGTGCCAAACCGGGTCGTCGATGTGAACTCTCGGACCCGATAAGCCTGTTATCCCCGGAGTACCTTTTATCCGTTGAGCGATGGCGCTTCCATGTGCAACCACCGGATCATTAGACCCTACTTTCGTACCTGCTCGGCTTGTCAGCCTCACAGTCAGGCACCCATATGCTCTTACACTCGCCGCCCGATTTCCAAACGGGCTGAGGGTACCATTAGGCCCCCCCGTTATCTTTTAGGAGGGAACCGCCCCAGTTAAACTGCCCAACTGTCACTGTCTTCCGCCAAAAGCGGAGTTAGAATCTTAGTAAAATAAGAGTGGTATTTCACCGTCGACTCTGCCCTAGCTAGCGCCAGAGCTTCTAAGTCTCCCACCTATCCTACACATATCACACCAAAATTCAATGGCAGCATGCAGTAAAGGTTCCGGGGTCTTTTCGTCCGTCTGCGGGTAGACGGCATCTTCACCGCCACTACAATTTCGCCGGGATCCTCGCTGAGACAGCGCTTCTATGGTTATACCATTCGTGCGGGTCGGAACTTACCCGACTAGGAATTTCGCTACCTTAGGACCGTTATAGTTACGGCCGCCATTCACCGGGGCTTCGGTTCTAAGCTTCGCTCCTTGCGGAGCTAACCTCTTCCCTTAACCTTCCGGCATTGGGCAGGTCTCAGTCGCTATACATCCTCTTACGAGTTTAGCAGCGACCTGTGTTTTTGCTAAACAGTCCCAGAAGCCTTTTCACTGCGACCCTAGCTGTTACACCAGGGCACCCCTTCTTGCAAACGTACGGGGCTAAATTGCCGAGTTCCTTAGCAAGGATTCTCCCGAGCGCCTTACCATATTCAGGTAGCCTACCTGTGTCGGATTGCGGTACGGTTACCAATAAGCAATTTAAAAGGTTATTTCTTGGCACTCGATTCTGATGGGTTTACCCGCACCGTAGTTTGGGCTCCTATCCCAGCTTGCGCCGGAATAACGGGCACATCCAACAGCCCGACCATCGCATCTCATACGTCACCTCTTAAATTAACGCTTATAGGCAGGAGACGAATATTAACGTCTTAGCCCATCGCCTACCCCTGGAAACCAGGGTTCAGTTTAGGGACCGCCTAACCTCCGTCTGACGAACATTGACGGAGAAACCTGAGGCTTGCGGCGAACCGGTTTTTCACCGGTCTTTTCGCTACTCATTCCAAGATACTCTCTTCTGTACGCTCCAGCCTGTCTTACAACGAGACCTTCAGTGTGTACAGAATGCTCCCCTACCACTTACCATGGACGAATCCATGATAAATCCGTAGTTTCGGTAACAGGCTTGAGCCCCGATCATTTTCGGCGCAGAATCACTCGACCGGTGAGCTATTACGCACTCTTTAAATGATGGCTGCCTCTAAGCCAACATCCCGGCTGTTTTAGTAACTCCACATCCTTTTCCACTTAGCCTGTTTTTAAGGACCTTAACTGACGGTCTGGGCTGTTTCCCTTTTGACTATGCAGCTTAGCCCGCACAGTCTCACTCCTCAGACTAGTCTACAGAAATTCGGAGTTAGATTGGGTTTGGTAAGGAGAAACTCCTCCCTAGCCCATCCTGTACTCTACCTTCCGTAGAAAAATATCTGAAGGCTGCCCCTAAAGGCATTTCGGGGAGAACCAGCTATCACCAGCCTTGATTAGCCTTTCACTCCGACCCACAACTCATCCAAGACATTTTCAACTGTCACTGGTTCGAACCTCCCCCCGTATTTCTACGAGGTTCATTCTGGTCATGGGTAGATCGACTGGCTTCGGGTCTATTGCCTATCGCTAAACGCCCTATTTGGACTCGCTTTCGCTGCGCCTGCCTGTGACAAACCACAGTTAGACTTGCGGTAAACAAATAACTCCCTGGACCATTAAGCAAAAGGTACGCCATTGTCCCGCCGAAGCGAGACTCTGACCGCTGTGTTAACTTATGATTTCAGGTTCTATTTCACTCCCCTCACCGGGGTTCTTTTCGGCTTTCCCTCACGGTACTAGTTCACTATCGGTCTGGTGCGTGTATTTAGTCTTACCCGATGGTCCGGGCAAATTCCCACAAAGTTTCCCGTGCTTCGTGGTACTTGGGAACACAATCAAGAAAGTCTAACCCATTTTGCTTACAGGACTATCACCTTCTATGGCTCCGTTTTCCAACGGATTCTGTTATAAGTTAGATTTGTAACTTTCCGAAAGTTCTGCCGAACTCTCCGACTGTGCCCCGCGACACCCAGCAAACAACGCCAGCAGGCTTTAACATTTGCCAGGTTTAGACTGTTCCCTTTTCGCTCGCCGCTACTGGGGGAATACTTTTCGGTTTCTTTTCCTCCGGGTACTGAAATGTTTTACTTCCCCGGGTTGGCCCTCTAGCTTACGCTAGAACTTCCAGGTATTAGCCCAGAAAGGTTTACCCATTCGGAAATCTGCGGGTCAAAGGTAGCTTGCACCTTACCGCAGCTTATCGCAGCTTGCCACGTCCTTCATCGCCAGCACCAACCAAGCCATTCATCATAAGCCGTTAGTAGCTTGATACTCAACCAAATTTTCAATGACCAAATTATTTAAAAGAACAAGACTAAGTTTTAAATTAAGATTTTCTCTTAACCCTGAGTTTAACCTTGTTCCAATTTTCTTTTTTTAACGAAGCTTCGCCATTTTGAAAACTTTGTTTTCAAAATAACGGAAACTCCTTATACCTGATTTTAGAATGAACTAAAAAAACATTTTCATGGAGCCGAGGAGAGTTGTCCGCCACCAATATTTTTATAGGCGGATCCGCCTTCGGCGGAAACTCCTCAAAAATACATGGAGCCGGTCGGATTTGAACCGGCGACCTCCTGCTTGCAAAGCAGGCGTACTCCCAACTGTACTACGGCCCCTATCCTTTGCTTGTGCAAAGGAAATTCTAAACACTAAACTCTAAACCCTAATTTTTAGAGTTTAGGATTTCGAATTTAGAGTTTACAATCGCAAAGCGATTGTAAATGGGCCCATCTGGGATCGAACCAGACACCCCCGCGTTATCAGCACGGTGCTCTACCAACTGAGCTATGGGCCCAATGCACTTCATGCATTGAGCACAGATTAGCACAGATTAAAGAGCTCGATGATCACAGATTAATCTGCGATTATCTGCTTTTCAGATCTGTGATCATCTGTGTTAAAAAAAACAAAAGCCTTTGGAGCGGCCTAACCTCTTTTAGCTCAAAAGAGGTTATAGAAAAATAAAAGGAGGTGATCCAGCCGCACGTTCCCGTACGGCTACCTTGTTACGACTTAGCGCCAATCATGGAATTCACCGTGGTCTCTTTACAGGGAATTCGGGTGCCTCCCACTTTCAGCGCTTGACGGGCGGTGTGTGCAAGGCCCGGGAACGTATTCACGGCGCCGTAGCTGATGCGCCATTACTAGCGATTCCAGCTTCACGGGGACGAGTTGCAGCCCCCGATCCGAACTGAGCATATTTTTTAAGGATTTGCTCCGCCTTGCGGCTTGGCCTCCCGTTGTAATATGCATTGTAACACGTGTGTAGCCCAGGATATAAGGGCCATGCGGACTTGACGTCGTCCCCACCTTCCTCCCACTTAACGCGGGCAGTCCCCTTAGAGTGCATCCAGACTCAACATCTGAATTAGCAACTAAGGACGAGGGTTGCGCTCGTTCTCCCACTTAAGGGAACACCTCACGGCACGAGCTGACGACAGCCATGCAGCACCTGTGCTGGCAACTGACTGGATACAGTTCACCCACCTTTTCAGGCGATTACTACCAGCATGTCAAACCCTGGTAAGGTTCCTCGCGTAGCATCGAATTAAACCACGTGTTCCACCGCTTGTGCGGGCCCCCGCCAATTCCTTTGAGTTTTAGCCTTGCGGCCGTAGTCCCCAGGTGGGGCACTTAACG
>Ga0172375_10008635_pt1 | contig 13648 bp, 13 predicted proteins | sample LakKiv1m_FD_114537 | JGI IMG/M metagenome (GOLD analysis project Ga0172375, IMG submission 114537) | Freshwater microbial communities from Kabuno Bay, South-Kivu, Congo - kab_092012_11.1m | ecosystem: Environmental > Aquatic > Freshwater > Lake | place: Democratic Republic of the Congo...
TGCAGAGTTAAGACCTAATCGAAGTACATTTACAGCTAATCAAGAGTTAGCTTCTGGATATGCACCTTTTAATAAGAAGTTTAATTTTTTAAATTCAGAATCCACTGATGGTGGAATACATAGTTTTTATAGAAAAAATAGTAAAAATTCTCTTGAATTAGATGCTAATAATACATCTTGGACTTCTGTTGATTTAAGTAATAGAAGACTTACTAAAGATTATTTTGAAAGAAATATAAAATTCCAAGAAGAGCAACTTTTAAAAAAGAAAGAAGACTTATCTAAATTGAAACAAAATTCAGATGGTAGTTGGTCATTAGGAGATTATAGAATTAGTAATGATTTGTATAAAAATTGGATTCCTGAACAAGAATTATATATTAGAGATTTAAGAGAAAGGTATAAAAATATAGATAAATTAATTTCTAACCCTAAAGAATTAGAAGAAATGAGAAGGGTTTTAGGAAATAACACTACGACTGATGATATAGCTGCTTATGTAGAAAAAAGAAATTTAGATTATGTTAAACTTAAAAATATTGAAGACTCTGGAGTAGGAGATGTAACAATAGTAAACCATAAGCCAGGCAACTATCTTAAATCAGCAGTAGGTAATGTAGGATTCTTTGATATGACTAATCCTAATATTTATAAAGCTTTATTACCTGTTGGATTAGGAACAGGACTATATAACAAAACAACTAATAATTAAGAAATGACATACAAATTAATAAGTGATATTCTTGAAACAGAACTTAATTCAAGAATTAAAGTAGAAATGGATTCTGCACAAATCTATAAAGCTATGGGAAGTTGGTGTAGATTTAATGGATTCAATAATGTAGCCAAATTTTTCTTTGAACATGCCGATGAAGAATTAACACATTCAAAGAAAGTTGTAGATTATTTAGATAATAAAAATTGCTTAGCTATTATACCGGTAATTAATAAGCCAAATACTTCCGGATATACAGATATTATGTCATTATTCACTATTGCATTCAAGCATGAAATGGATGTTACCAAAAGTTATAATGAGTTAGCGAGCGTAGCATTAAAGAATTTAGACCATGATGTATATAGATTTGCTCAATCAGTATTGGCAGAACAAGTAGAGGAATTGGCTGTATTTGACAACTATATAGATAAATTAGAGTTATTGGGTAACGGGGAACAAGCAGATTTTCTGTTTGATGAGAGTTTTAAATAAATAGTCATTTAGCTATAGAAGTATTTAATATAAAAGTAAAATTATCTTATATATTTGGTTATTATAAAAAATAAAATTATTTTTGTAAATCTTAAAGAAGAAGAAGAGTATGAGTTTATTTGACAACATTTCATTTGATGATGAACTGGATGTACCAGTTGGAGTACAACCAGTAACAGAGAAAACTCCTGAAGAGAGTACTGATGAAAACAAACCTGATAATAAAAAGGATGTTCAGGAAATTGAAGATGGAGATTTAATTGATGTAGTAGTAGGAAAGGCTGGTAAGACATCTAATCCTACAGAAACAGGAGAGTTTGGAGAAGAAGAATTTGATGAACAAGAATTTTCAGAAGAAACAGATGAGGAAACCCCTCAAAAACCAAAGGGTAGCTCTTCTTCTTCACCATATAAACCTTTCGTAAAAGCTCTTTCAGAGGAGGGGTTTCTACCATCTGTAACAGACGAAGAGTTTGATAATTTGGTAAAAGAGCACGGAAGTCCCTCATTAGCGCTAATGGAGCTTAGTAAAAAAGCAATCCTTGGCGATATTGAGGAATATAAGAAAAATGCAGAAGGTGACTTCAAAGCATTTTTAGAAGCAAGAGATGCTGGATTGGATTTGAATCAATGGGCAGATGTACAAGAATTAAAAAACTTTTATGGAAGCATTACCGAAGATAAGATTTCAGATGATGAGGATTTACAAAAACAACTTGTCGCAGAAAATCTTAGGTATAGAGGCATGAATGAAGATGAAATAACTGAAACTATTGATGCTTTTGAAACTACTGGTAAACTTGAAGATAATGCTAAGAAAGCACTTAAAAATCTTAATAAGTTTGCTGCACAGCAAGAAGATAAACTTAAACAAGATAAAATTGCAGAAGAGGAGTCTTTTAAAAAAACTAGAGAGGAAAATCTAAAGAACTTAAAGAAAGAGATAGAGTCAGTTAATGAGATTATTCCTGGAATTAAGGTCAACAAACAAATTAAAGACAAGCTATTTGCTGATATTACTACTGTAGTAAAAACAGGCCCAAATGGGGAGCAGTATAATGCAGCAATGGCTAAAAGAGCAGAAGACCCTATTAAATACGCACTTATTGAAAACTATTTAATTCAAATGGGTGTGTTTGATGGGAAGTGGGATAAAGTTGTCACACGTACTAAGGCTAAGGCACTTACTGAACTTGAGAGACAATTAAGTAATGCAAGTAACACAGATTTTAAATCTGGTAAAAATACACTTGGTGACGGAGGTAGTGATAATGATATAGACTTTAATCTTAGCTCATTCAAACGAAAATAGAAACTTTTTTAAAACTAATATAAAATGAGAATTTCACCACTTCAAATGTACGAAAATGATGACATAGCTGGCTTGGTAACAAAAAGCCACTTAGGTTATCAGTTCGGTATAGAACCACAGGCTGCATCTAAAGTAGCCACAATGATTCATCAGGCAAATTTTGGAACTACTGTAAGTTCATATCTTGATAAATTTGATTCCCTTTATCTTGATTCTGATGATGATTTTACTTGGGATATCATTACTTCTGGAAAGAAGAATATTCCTCTTGTTAAAGCATCTTTAACAGCTAATGGCTCAGCAATCGGAGCTTCTGATAAAGTAGGTAAGAATTTTACAGAATTCTATCTTACCTTTGACCAAAAATGGTTTACAGATGTTAATCAGATTGTAGGAGAACGTAATGAAGTATATCCAATCCTTATCTTAGATGAACCACGTCCAGTAGGAGCCTATTGGGAATATAGGTGTCGTCTTAATACAGGAGACCCGAACCTTGCAATTCCTTATGAAGAATTACAGGCAGGTAAAAGATTTAGCAAAGACTTCTCACCAGTAGAAGATACTTTATCAAAGAAAGGTGGAGGTGTAAATTACAACTTCCCATTCAAGATGAAGAATAGCTTTACCCAGATTCGTATGGAAGATACTGTTCCTGGAAACATGATTAGTCGTCCTGTTAAGTTTAGCTGGAAAGACCATGCTACTGGAAAACTGATGACTACATGGATGGATTATCGTACATATCAATTCGAGATGCAATATCAGGAAGAAATTGCAAAGATGTTGGTGTATGCTACATCAAATGTTACTGCTGATGGTGGTTACAAAATCCCTGGAAAATCAGGTTATACTATCAGAATGGGTGCAGGTATTCGTCAGCAGATGGAATCTTCTAACTATTATACCTACAGTTCATTCAATATCAAAAAGTTCACTGATATGCTCTTAGACCTTACTATTGGTAAGATTGTAATGGGGCAACGTGAAGTAACTATTATGACTGGTGAGCGTGGAATGGTACAGTTTAGTGATGCTCTTGAGTATCATTCAACTTTGTATACTCCTGCAAGGGACAATACCCGTATTTATTCAACAGGTAATAACGGTTATGGTTTCAAAGGACAGTTTCTAGAGTATATTGGCCCTAATGGTATTAAAGTAAATATCATGCATGATGCATTAAAAGATGACTTTGAAAGGAATAAAATTTATATGGGAACAAAACCTGGTTTGGCTGAATCCTATGTATATGATATTTTGAATATGGGTACATCCGATGGCAAGCCTAATATCCAGAAAGTTTATCTCAAAAATGGTGGTGATGTACGTGGATTTATTCCAGGATTACGTGACCCATTCCAGTTGAATAAAACGAACAAAATGATGGCTAATCCTGTTGATGGATGGTCAGAACATCGTATGTTTACTGGTGGTGCTATTATATATGACCCAACCAGAGTAGCTGTTTATAAACCTAATATCATAGGATAATTTTAATTTACACACTTACCTATAGTAATGGTGCTATAGGTAAGTGTTTTTTACTAACTAAAAAGAAGAAGAGTATGTTTGCATTACCAAAAAGAAAGGTACTAGTTAAACCTGTAGTATGGGAAGGTTGGCTTCCAAAAGGGCATAGTGGAGCTTGGTTAAATGATGGAGCAGTAATGTCGGTATCGGTACCAATTTCACGAGAAACTGGAGAATTAGTTAACCCCCTTACACTTGAAGAAAAAGAGTTCTTTGAAGATAAATCTAAGTCTGGCATGGACTTTGCTCCTGGAGACCTTAGTTCTTATAAAAAACCTGACGATAGAACTGGATTACACCCGTTCTGGTATACTAAAGAGGTTATTATTAGAAAACCAGATACTTCTGTAAATAATGATACTGTTTTACTAACACTTGATTTGTCTAAACCGTCTGACTATATTAACTATAAAATACTGTTGTCAAACAGTGGTCTTGGAGGAATAGTTTCTACAGAGTGGGATAAAAGATTCGACTATGGAACCAATAAGCTTGTTCTGGTCGAAGAAGGTTATGATACAGAATCTAAATCAAGAACTGCTGCTAATAAGATTGAAGCTTATACACTATTTTCCAAAATATCTAAATCACAAACTAAATTATATGAGTTTTTAAGTGTATACTGGCTTGAGAATCCATCATCAGCAAGACCTTCTATTGATGCTACTGTAGATTATATGGTTGCTCAGGTAGAAAAGATTATAGCTGATAATCCTACAAAATTTGTAGAGATTATAAAATCGGATTATGAGGATAAACTTACTATCCACAATGCTATGAGATTAAAGATTATTCAGTTATATAGAAATAACTTTTTATTAATGCCTGATGAAATTCCTGTAGGTAACTCTCTTAAAGACGTTATTTTATACTTTAAAGATGAGAGACATCAGGAAGAAAAACTTAGGATGTTAGCTCAAATTAATGCAGAAAATAAATAATGAACTATTCAGAATTTATTACAGAATTTTTGACCAGATACGATGCAGCTACTAGTTTAGCTGCACCGGGCTGGTCTGAATCAGAAATTTGTGAGTTTCTGAATATAGCACAGCTAAGGGTTGTTAAAGAAAAATACTTGACTAAGGATTATAATCCAATATCAAATATTATAAAGACAACTCAAGATATAGCTGTTGCTCATACATTACTTACCAACTGTGGATATACTATTGAATTACCAGTAGATTATTTATACTACATAAGGTCTAGAACTAAACTTAATAGAACAAACCCTGTAATAACGGGGGAATGGATTCCCAATGATTTAATTGGAGACAAAACAGACATTGATATATTTACTCCAACAGCTTTTAATAAGCCATGGTTTAAATATCCAAAAGTATTCACAGAATTTGATGATAACAAATCAGTACTTGTAGTACTTGTAGATTCTTATACAACTCTGGTATCTAATATAGAATTAACTTGTATAGTTGAACCTGTTATGTTTGATTCTGGCACATCTACAGTGACAGATTTGGATTTAGTAATGCATCCATTAATTGTAGAATATTCTGTTGAGGAAGCTTTGAAATCAATCAAAATTGCTAAAGTATCTAATCAGTAAAGTATGACAACATTTGAAATGCAGCAGTTATTTGAGACATTACTCCAGACAAGTAGTGTACTCTATAACGATTCTGAAAAACCAGATACAGATGTTATATTCAGATACTTAAATGAAGCTCAGATAAAGTATATAAGAGATAAATATCTATCTGCTCCCACATTTTATGAAAGAACCAGAGTAGTCGGAAACGCCTTAAATGATTTAAAAGAACTTGTTTATATAGAAACTCTTACTAATAGTGTAAGTAATTACTATCAATATTCAATTACTTTAACATCTTCAAAAGATGTTTGGCACTATATAAGTATATCTTGTAGAGCATCAAGAAATTATCCACAGTTCTTTGAAGATGTAAATTTAGATTTTTTACCCATAGAAGCAGAAGAAATTAATAAATATCTTACTACTCCAATTAACAAGCCAATAATATATGTTCCTGTGTATACTCAAGTATATAATACTTCTTCAAGTAAACTGGATGTTTTGATAATACATGATTCATATAGTATAATAACATCTGATGTAGCACAAGCACATGTTATCGTAAAACCTAAGACTTTAGTACTAGATATTTTAGATGCTAATACTGAAACAACTACTTGTCAATTAGCTTCGTACTTACATGAAGATATAGTAAAATTAGCAGTAGCCTTATTTGAGGAACAGAAATATAAACTTGCTGGTAAATCTAAGGAGGATAATAAATGACATTTTTAGAATTACAGGCTAGATTTGAATTGAGACTCCAGAATCATATTAATAAGAAACTGGATATTAGAACCTTAGATATAGAATTTTATCTTAACGAGGGATATAGAAGATTTGTAGAACAGTGGTACATCAATTTTGAATCTAATGAGTCTGCAAGAAAAAGATTATCTCCATTAGTAGTGTCTACAGTTTTGGATAGAGCAACCTATTATGTATCAGCAGATGATTATAAAAATAGTGAAAAATGGCAGTTGCCTACAGATTTAAGGTATTTTGTTCTTGAACAGGCAGACTTATCATTAACTGATTGTCATGGAGACCCTACAACAAAAACTTATGTTAAGGTAATACCTATTAAACTAGATTATTATAATTTTCATGTAGATAATCCATTTAAAAAACCTTACGAGGATTTGGTATGGAGAATTGATGATGGTAGTGAGACAAGTACTTTAGTTAGAGGTGATAACATAACCCAAATTGACAATTATAGAATTACATATATTAAGAATCCCTCTACAATAACATTACTTTCTGGCACTCCAGAAACCAGTGAGGTAGAAATTTATAATGAATTTACGGAAGAAATTATTGAAAAAGCTATTGAGGTAGCTATATCAACCTTACAATTAATTAATCCACCGCAAAATAAATAATCAATGGCACTTGATAAAATAACTAAAGACAATTATAGCAGAGATTTAAAGGACACTGCTCCTATTTTTGCAACTGTCTATAATATGGCAATAGATCAGATTAATACTAATACTGCAAGTTTAGCTGAAATTGCAGCTTTAAACTCTACAACTGGAGGAACTACCATTGTTACAGATACTCAGAAGGTACTTGTTAGTCTAACATCAGCCAATCTCTTGGCTATGAATGCAACCCCAGTTTCTGTAATTGCAGCACCGGGTGAGGGTAAAGCAATAAGAATTAAAAGTTGTGTAGCAATATTTGATTCTACGGCTACAACCTATGCTAATGGGGGAGTGATTTATTTATCTTATAGCAATACTACTCCAATTACCAACAACCTTGCTGCAACTTTTTTAACAGCAGGTGATAAGGTTTATCAACTAAATCCTCTTAATGCAGCCGGAGGAATAAATACATTAGTTAATACAGCAGTAACAATTACTAACGATACAGCAGCTTTTATTACAGGAACTGGTGTAGTAAGACTATTAATTGAATATGATATAGTAACTACTGGATTATAAAATTTTAATTTAACAATCAATTTTTATTAACTTAATACAATAAAACAATGCAAGCACAACGTAACGTAGCTAATCTATTAGTAGTAAATAGTGTAGCAGCAACTGCTGGAATGGAAAGTAACAACATTGATGCATATATCTCGTCAATGAGTACTGGGGAATCAGTAATTGTAAGTCCTGGTGGAATTGTAGTAGATGCTACTGGTACTTTACCTACCGAATTTAAAATCGCTACTAAACTTACCGATGGTACTTTGCAGTATTCAGATACTATCAAAGCTAAAGGTATTAAAACAATTCATGCTAATAAATATGTAGCACCTACTAATCAGATAGATTATATTGGGTATAATGGGTCATCTGGAAGTTTTGATGTTATTAACAGTAACATCTACTCAGTAAAGATGTACCTGAAACCTACTGATGTGGCGGGATTTATGCAGCAGAAAATTAAAGAAGGTTTTTATGAAACTGATTCTACTGCAACTCAGCAGGAAATTGCAAAAGGACTGACTGATAGTCTCATTAAAAACTTCTCTCGTGAACCAGATAAGAAAAAATTTGGTACTGACAGATTTGTATTTGAGCGTATTAACTCGGGTGCTCAGGCAAATGCTTTAGGAACTGCAACAGCAGCTCTTACAAAAGGTTCGACAGCAGTAGTATTTTCAGAAGATATGACAGCACTTGTAGTTGCTGGTACAATTCTTAGGTTTGGTACTTCTGGGGCAGGAACAGCACCTTGTTATGTAGTAACTGGACACGATAGTGGAGCAGCCGCTGCAAGAGTTTATACACTTGATATTCCTTATCAGGGAAGTTCGACAACTGCATTAGCAGCAGGTTCTGTAGAATCTGTAACTGAAGGTAACTGGGGAATTAAAATCAGCTCAGTAACTTATTACTTTGATGAACCTAAATTCCGTTACCATCAGCCTATTTGGGAAACTATTCTTCAGGATTGTGGAAGTACAGTAGTAACTAAATCTACTAAAACAACTCCGGGTTCTGGTGATTATCGTCAGATTAAAGCAATGGAACAGTTATTCTTAGGAAATGAAGGTAACTACTACAGGGCACAGATTCCTCAGCCAGTATTCAGAAGTGAAGTCAGTTCGTCTAAAACATATGCCATTGTAACTATTGAGCATGTAGATAACTTCACTGATAATCTTGGTGGAAAAGCTGATTCACTTAAACAAGTATATCTTGCTTGTGAAAAAGGTAATGGTGGAACTTACTCTGATGCCAATACTGGTCTTGGAACTATTCTGAATGCTTATGTAACTGCTTATAGTATTCCTTTGTCGTATACTACTAGTGCTACCATAGCAACTGAAATTAACTCTTAATATATTTTATAACTACAAAGTGTATAAAATAATAGGGTTATAATTTGGATTTGACATCTAACTTTTATTAACTTTGTGGGGGAATATGATTATTATATTCCCCCATTTATTTTAAACTTATGGCACTTTCATTAGCATTAACAAAAACGGTAACTGATTTTTCTGTACTTACTCTTGTAGATAATAGTGGTAATTACGATGTAGATACCAATCCTACTGGTTGGGGAGCACCCAATATAGAGTTATCAAGTGTCCAATATGCTCATTTACTTATAACTCCTCCTACTACATCACAGGTAGACATTGATATAATAAATGATTTGGGGATTGATTTTTCTACTATTACTTCTGAAGAACTTATTTATAATATAACCTATGATTTGTTAGTATCTGGTGGTACGGCAGGTACCACACTTGAAGATGGTATTTATACTGTAACTTACAGGATTAGTACTGATGCTTCTTGGGTAGAAGGTGCTGCAACGAATTATACAGTAACCGTAAATTTTGGTACATATTATGTTGTACAGGCATTAGTATTTCAAAATGTAGCTACAATACCAAATTTCTATAACTGTTCAAAGTGTTGTGATTTACAACTAAAGGATGTTGTAACTCAATTTATGCTTCTTCAGGCATTAATATATGCATCTGAATATACTTACCTTACTGAGTTTAGTAATATATTAACTACACTACAGCAAGTAACTTCTTTTGATTCTGATTTAATTTGTAACTGCTAATGGCAACTTTGGCTGAATTTATAGAAACAGCATCTTACTGCTTCGTTAAGAAAGCAAGCTTACTTAGTAGTATTTTTAAAATAGGATACTCTAAATATAATAATATTATAAAAGAGATTTCTGTTTTAGGAATGTATTTTTGGGTACTTAAAAGATTAGGTAACAATTATGCTTTGTCTGAGGATGAGGTAAATGCTATATTAGCTCATATTGTACATATATGTGGAAGAACTTCTACAGAATTACCTGATGCAGCATCTGTAATATCTGGTAGTATGATAGGAGGTTCAACTATAGGAACTACAACAGATATACCAGTAATTATATATACAATGAGTTATTCTGGTATAGAAGCTTTTGATGTAGTAGTTAATCATAATTTAAATAAGTACTCCCCGACAGTAATTGTTACAGATACTTCATCTGGTTCAAGAATTAGGGTATATCCTGCAATAGTAGAAAACTCAACTAACCAAATAACCTTGAGTTTTGTATCAACAAGCTCTGGTATAATAACCGTATTATAATGGCAGATTTTAATCTCAAAGACGACCTTTTAGGTTTTAGTAGGAGTCAGCTAAAGTATATGTTACTTCATAATGCTGATGCTTCTTCTATTGAGCTCTATGGAGTTAAAAAAGGATTGTTTTATTATGATACAACCTCGGATATAGTAAAATTATCAAAGGATAATAGTTCTGGATGGAATACAATACTTACATCACTGTCTTCAAATAATGGTTCTTATAACACTAATTATTCTACTATTAATAGGTTATTAGTAGGTGATTCTACAGAAGGGAATATAAAAGGATTTAATACTGGTTCGGCAGGGTTTTTAAAAGTAAGTTCCACAGGAATACCATCTATTCAATCTAAAATTTTATTTGAGGATATTGAACCAACTGATTATACTACAGTAATATTAGAACCTGGAGTAAATACCAGATTTGTTACTGAGAAGGCTGTAGTAGATTATGTTAATTCAACAATTACTAATCCAAGTGATTATTTACTTAAATGGGATACCGGTAAGTATAAACTATATACAGCCAAACAATCACCAGACCCAGGATATATGTATTTATACAATACATATGAATTACCTGATTTTGCATATTGGAATAGATTTTTATCTGTAGCAGGTTCAGTAGTTGCACACAGTCTTTTTATAGGTACATATAATGCAAACTCTCTAACCCAGATATATGGCTCGGATATTAAATTACAGAGAGTATCTGATAATTCACATCTTCAGCTTAATTATGATGTAGCTACTAATAAAATCAATATTTTTTCTACTACTCCTTCTGCAAGTGGCCCAGATATGATAATAGGGACAAGTCCAACAGGATATGGTAATAGACAATATATTACATTAAGTGACACAAACTCCAAATTTACATTTAATTATACTACTATAAATATTGCTACTGGTACAGCAGACAGGTATTTGTATCTTGATTCAAATAAAAATATTACTTATGTAACATCACCAGCAGCATCTTTAGTTGCTGTAGATGATATATTAGACTGGAGTACTGATAAATATACACCCTACACATCTAAAACAGCATCTGCACTATACACAGGAGTATCTGTACCTACATTAATAGCTACAATATTAAACTATGATGGTGTTTTTAGGGCTACTCAGTTATATGAGGGAAGTACCAGAGTAATGACTACACATGGAAGTTGGGCTGAAGATGGTACTTTACATGCAGTAACTACTACATCTAATGCTGGATTTTGTCCTCAACTACCCCTGGTTGCTACATCTACAACATTTTTAAGAGCAGATGGCTCCTGGGTAGATATAGATTCATTAAGTTTGTGGGCAAGGGATGGAGTCAATAATACTTTATACACAGTAATACCAGGAGATTCTGTATTAATTAATACTGAGAGTAAACTTGCAGCATTAACAATAGGGGAAACCTCTACAACAGACAATATATTTTTTGGTATAAGAGATATTGGAGATAATCAACCATTTTCGACAGCAATAGGCTGGTATGCAAATGGTGCCGAACAAAATTTAGTTACCTATATGGGTATATTTGGAACTAATGGTGTTGATTTACAGGCAAAAATAGTTTCCAATATAGATTTTTGGATAGAATCTGGTATATTATACCATACTGGAAATGAGATATATTCATCAGGATATAAGTTTATATTACAGAATTCTTATTTAGGAACTGTTTCAATAAGGTCATTTAATTCTGCATCTACATCTTCCTCAGAAGCAGCAGCATCCTTTATAGCTGGTGTATACCCATCTACAGCAGACTATAGTACAATAAACCTAACAGTAACAGGTTTAAATTATGCTGGTGAAACTAACTGGTCTGATAATGGTAGTGGATACTTAGTTAATTCAGCAAATATTGTAACAGGAGGTCAGGTTAAACCTGCTTTGAATATAGGAACTCGTGAAGGGAAGCCTATTAGATTCTTTGTAGGAGGAGACCTTGATACTGACTTTGATACAACTACTCTTAGAATGGTTATTAACAAAGATGGGTTTATATCTATAGGGAATCATTCTGGAATAGGAACAGATGTGGCAATGTATCAACTAGATATACTATCAAACGATATTAGACTAGTAAGAGGAGGTGTATATTTTGGAGGAACTACTGGTTTATTTGATGCTACTTCTTATATTATAGAAGAATCTCCTGGAATATTAGTGACAGATTCTTTATTTAAAGCTCCTACAGCAAGATTTGGAAGTGATATCAATTATACAGAAATAGAGGCTGATGGTACTATAAAATTTGTAGGTGATGCCACAGTATATGATGATATTAATTTATCAGGTTCTGCACTAACTCCAGGAGGATCAGCAGCTCCAGGTTTTGGAGTATTTAGAGATGGTAATCTTGCAGCATATGTTTTTAATGGAGGTTCTTTAACAGAAAGATTGTATGGTTCAATAGAAATGAATCATAATTATAAAGAAGGTAGTAATATAGAGTTTCATATTCACTGGTCACCAACAACAACTTCATTAGGAAATGTAGTATGGCAAGTTTATTATTCTTGGGCTAATTCTGGAGAAGTATTTGCAGCATCTACATTAGTAGCCGCTACCGCAACAGCAGCAGGTGGAACAGCATTTAAAAGTGTTTATAGTACTTTTGGTAGTATCTCTGGAGTAGGAAAGACTATAAATAGCCAAATAGTTATACAAATATTTAGAGACCCTACTAATATAGGAGATACCTATCCTGATGATGCTGCATTAATTCAATTTGGTATTCATTATGAAATAGATACCATAGGTTCAAGAAACACAACAACAAAGTAATAACTAAATAACTTATATAAAATGAATTTAGAGCAATTATTTGGCAAATGGTTTGCCTTTTTAAGAGATTACTTAACTGGTAGACGCATGATTGCTTCTACTAAGAGTGATACAACTGATGACCCTGCTGGTGAAGGATGGATTATGACATTGGTGGATGCTACTGTAGTAGCTTTACCCGCCGGAAACCTAGAAGGTTCTACTGTAACTTTATCCTTATTAGCAAATCAGGTTATTCCAGTAAGGTTTAGGAGAGTATATTCTACAGGAACTGATGCAGTAACCGTATATCTTATAAAATAATGGGTGTAAATCTAGTTATAGGAAATAATATTGGAAGCTTTTCACAAAGTGCGTTGTTGAATCAAGGCCTCGATGCGACACTAACATCGACAGGCACAGGTGCAGGTGTATCAACATTGAGATTGGAAGTCAGCGAAAATCAAACCATTGCAATTACGTCAGGAACAGCACGCTTTTACACCGATGCAGCAGGTACACTCGGAGAATCAACAACGTGGGATGTAACAACCGGTGCGCTTAGGACTATTTATCTTAAAGCGCCATCTGGCGAAAGTGTGTTGAATATTGCGATGCCAGATAAGGTTATAAAATTAGGCAATAGCGTAACAGATGGCTGGGTAAGCTCGACAAATGCAGCAAGGTTAAGCA
>Ga0172375_10008636_pt1 | contig 13648 bp, 10 predicted proteins | sample LakKiv1m_FD_114537 | JGI IMG/M metagenome (GOLD analysis project Ga0172375, IMG submission 114537) | Freshwater microbial communities from Kabuno Bay, South-Kivu, Congo - kab_092012_11.1m | ecosystem: Environmental > Aquatic > Freshwater > Lake | place: Democratic Republic of the Congo...
ATGCCATGCGCGCCTGCCAGGAGTCGCGCGGGTCGCGGTCAACCGACCATTGTCCCGCGGCGATGCGGTGGATTTCGCCCAGCACTTCGTCCGGGAACGGAACCACGCCGCCCGGCCGACCATAAAATTCGACGGGGACGCGTCCGCGCACCGCCAGACGGACGTCATCGAACATCTGCCCCATATTCATCTCGGTGACGAGGAACGCTTTCACACGATCTGCCAGTTGTTCTATGACCTGATATGGATACGGGCTGACGGTGACCGGGCGCAACAGCCCAACCTTGATCCCCTCGGCGCGCGCTGTGCGGACGGCGGACAGCGCCACGCGTCCCGCCGTGCCAAAACCGACGACAACAAACTCAGCGTCCTCGAGGAAATATTCCTTGTAACGGACTTCGTTGGCTTGCACTTCCTGCCAGCGTTTGCCGAGGCGGAAGTTGGCAACTTCCTCGGCGGGCGGGTCAATGTAAATGGACGACAGGATGCGGCGTTCGCGTCCGACCGCGCCGTTGGTGGCCCAATCCCAATCCTTGCGGACAACGGGCTTCATCTCCGGCATTTCGGCAGGCTCCATCATTTGGCCGACCGAGCCGTCGAGGATCAACATGGTGATCATGCGATATTTTTCGGCCAGGTCGAACGAGAGCACCATCAGGTCAATGGCTTCCTGCACCGAGGCGGGCGCCAGCACGATGCGGGGATAGTCCCCATGTCCGCCGCCGTGAACAGCCTGGTTGTAGTCGCTTTGCGCCGGGGCGATGTTGCCCAGCCCCGGTCCGCCGCGCATCACGTTGACCAGCACCGCGGGGATTTCGGTCCCGGCGATGTAGGACAGTCCCTCCATCATCAGGCTCACGCCCGGGCTGGAGGAGGACGACATGACGCGCACGCCGGTGCAGGCCGCGCCATACACCATGTTGATCGCGCCGAGTTCGGATTCAGCCTGCACAAAGGCGCGTCCCAGTTCGGGCATGCGCCGCGAGAGGTATTCGAGGATCTCGGTCTGCGGGGTGATCGGGTAGCCGAAATAGCCTTCCAGTCCCGCGCGCACCGCCGCCTCAGCGATGGCTTCGTTGCCTTTCCATAATTCTTTTGGCATATTATCTCCGTGAAAAATCTTTAAACACGAAGGACACAAAGTACACAAAGGAATTCTTTCATCTTTCTTCTTTCCGAAATCCCTTCGCGTTCTTCGCTTCTTCGCGGTGAGTTTTATGCAGTTGCAGGCACCGCGGCTTTGGTGATCTCGCGATAAACGGTGATCGCCGCGTCGGGACAGACCAGCGCACAGATGGCGCACCCCGTGCATCCGTCCTTGAACGTGTGCGCGGGGTGGTATCCTTTCGGGGTAAGCCGGGACATATCCAGTTCCATGACCTCCTGCGGGCATGCGCTGATGCATAATTCGCATCCCTTGCAGTACAGGTCACTGACTTCGATCCAACCTTTTGCAGGCATTGCGTCTCCTTTTATGAGAGAAGTCGGATATTAATTAGCGGGATTGCCGCCAACCTGATTATGTCGTTTTCCGACAGTGAAGTGTAGTGCCAAGCGTCATAAAGGCGGGCATACAAACATCATCCATTTGCATGACTTGTCACCAGGCATATTGTAATCTTATTTCGGCCTGCCGCTGTTGCTTTTATAGATGGTAGAATCAACCCATAAAATCTTTTGGAGGACACCATGACAGATGTTGTCATCGTTGACGCAATCCGCACGCCGATTGGCGCGCTCGGCGGGGTACTCGCCTCGGTCAGGCCGGACGATATGGCCGCTCTCGTTATAAGGGAGATTATCTCACGAAACAAACTGGATCCCGCGCTGGTCGAGGAGGTTTTCCTCGGATGCGCGAACCAGGCAGGCGAGGATAACCGCGACGTGGCGCGCATGGCCCTGCTGCTGGCCGGGTTCCCCGTCGAAGTCGGCGGTGTGACCGTGAACCGCCTGTGCGCCTCGGGACTGAACGCCGTCAACCAGGCCGCGCGTGCAATCAAAGCCGGCGAAGGGGACATATACATCGCGGGCGGGGTCGAATCCATGTCGCGCGCGCCGTATTCGCTTCCCAAATCCGAGGCGGGATTCACGTTTGGGAATCTCACCGCCTGGGACACCGCACTGGGCTGGCGTTACCCGAATCCCAAAATGAAGGAAATGCACGGCACAGATTCGATGGGGGAGACTGCCGAAAATATCGCGAAGGAACGCCCGCACATCACGCGTGAAAAACAGGATGCGTTCGCGTTCCGTTCCCATCAACTGGCCGTCGCCGCGATCAACTCCGGCCGTCTTGCGGAGGAAATCCTTCCCGTGTCCATTCCGCAAAAAAAGGGCGACCCGAAAATCGTAAGCACGGATGAACGCCCGCGCCGCGACACCACGATGGAATCGCTTGCGAAGTTGAAGCCCGCATTTGCAAAGGAAGGCGGCACGGTCACGGCCGGCAATTCATCCGGGTTGAACGATGGCGCGGCCGCCCTGCTTCTCACGTCCGTGGAAAAAGCCAAAGCCCTGGGTCTCAAACCGTTGGCACGCATCGTCGCGTCCGCTTCCGCCGGCGTCCCGCCGCGCGTGATGGGACTCGGCCCCGGCCCCGCGACGAAGAAGGCCCTCCAGCGCGCGGGCTTGCAGATGAAGGATATCGAACTGGTCGAACTCAACGAGGCGTTCGCGGTCCAGGCGCTGGCGGTCATCGATGATTTGGGCGTTGACCCGCAGATCGTCAATGTCAACGGTGGGGCGATTGCCATTGGTCATCCGCTGGGCTGCTCCGGCGCGCGGCTTGCGACCACTCTCTTTCACGAAATGAGACTGCGCGCGAAGCACCACAGGCCGATTCGATATGGCCTTGCCGCGCTGTGTGTCGGGGTGGGGCAGGGTGAAGCGACGATTATCGAATGGGTGGGATAGAGAAACAAGTCAAAGGTCAAAAGTCAACCGACATTCGACCTTTGACTTTTGACCGCCCTTGGAGTTATTTATGAAATCGTCCCTGCGTTTTGCGTTTATCGTTTTGCTATTCCTTTCGGCTTGCACCGCGCCGGCGACAGCCGTCACCGCGCCCACGCAGCCGCCCGTGGAAATCCCTCCCACGCCGTCCCCGGAAGCGCCTGCGCAGGTTGTCATCGACGCGCCGCTGGTCGAAGCGCCCATGCTTCAATACCTGGAGATGCTCGACAAGGAGGATGGCTGGGGCGTGACCGCGGCGCAGATCGTCCGCACGAACGACGGCGGCGTGACCTGGTACAACGTCACGCCGCCGGGGTTGCCCGAACCGGGTTACAGCGTTGGAACAGCCTTCCTCGACCTCAACCATGCCTGGGTGCAGGTTCCCGACCCGGATAATTATCCCAACGGCGGCACGCTCCATCGTACAACCGACGGCGGAATCACGTGGACGTTCCACGCCGTTCCATTCAGCGGCGGCCACCTGGTGTTCCTGAACGAAAACGAGGGCTGGGCGCTGGCGGACCTGGGGGCGGGGGCCGGCTCGAATGCCGTGTCTGTGTTCGTCACCAACAATGGCGGCGTATCCTGGAACCAGGTTTTTATCAACGACCCAACCCATCCAGCCGCGTCCGATTCCCTTCCGCTGGGCGGCATCAAAGGCGGCATTGTGCCGATTAATATGCAGACCGCATGGATCGGCGGCGTCACGTATTCCCCGGGGACGGTCTATCTTTATCGCACCGACGACGGCGGCGTGACCTGGTCGCAGGTTGGTCTCGAACTGCCCGCAGGCGCGGAGACCAGCGAAATCGGCATTGCCGGGATGAAATTCGTCAACGCGAATGCCGGTTTTGTCGCGCTTCGCATTACCGGCGAGACCCATCGCACCGCGTTTTACGTCTCACAGGATGGCGGCAGCACCTGGAGTCTCCTGCCCGCGATTTTGGACGGGACGGGGACAACGGAATTTGTGTCGGCGCAGGAAATTGTTTTTTATAACGGCCGGCAGTTTTACGTCTCGAAAGACGCGGGAATCACCTGGGGCGCGACCGCGCCGGATGTCGTCTTCGGCGATTTCTTCGCGGGCATGACGTTCGCGGACGCGTCCACGGGCTGGGTGATCATGTCCGATATGGCGGATCATCGCACGCTCTATAAATCCACGGACGGCGGAGCGGCGTGGTTCCCGCTCATCCAATGAGTTTTTACCGGGCGCGCAGGATGCTGTAAAATTAACCCACATGGCCAGGACCGCCCAAAAATTCTACGTCGTTTGGAAGGGACGCAGGACCGGCGTCTTTGCTTCGTGGGGGGAATGTGAAAAGCAGGTGAAGGGTTTTGTCGGCGCGGAATTTAAATCGTTTGGGAGCCGCGCCGAGGCGGACGCGGCCTTCAAAGCCCGGTACGACGATTTCAAAGGCAAGCCCTCCTCGCTTGGAAAATGGAGGACAGCCAGCGTGAAACCCGCGCTCCCATCCATTTGTGTGGACGCGGCCTGCTCCGGTTCGCCGGGCAAACTCGAATATCGCGGCGTGTTCACCGAAACGGGCGAACAGATCTTTCACGCCGGGCCGTACGCCGAAGGGACGAATAACGTTGGCGAGTTCCTTGCCATTGTCCACGCGTTGACGTGGCTTGCGAAACGCAAAAGGAAACTGCCGATTTACTCGGATTCCGAGAACGCGATTGCCTGGGTTGTTACCGGGATATGCAGGACAAACCTCAAGCACACGGGTAAAAATGCCCTGTTGTTTGCTTTAATCCGAAGCGCGGAAAACTGGCTGGCGGAAAATGAATTGCCGGAGGACGGCATCCTGAAATGGGATACGGAATTGTGGGGCGAGACCCCCGCGGATTTCGGGAGGAAGTAAAATAAAGGATGAAGGAAAGTTGACGTATAATCCAAACATGGTCACGCAGACAGTATTTCAGGTTCCCCCGCTCAACAAACGCAAGCGCATTCCGATGAAAACGATTCGCGCAATTGCGCAACACATCGCTGAAAAATTTAATCCCGAGCAAATTGTCCTTTTTGGGTCTCATGCGTATGGGAAACCGACCGCGTGGAGCGATGTGGATTTGCTGGTAGTGATGGATACGCCCAATGGGGAAATGGAAACATCACTTGAGGTTATGAAATCGCTTCCTAAATTAACTTTTCACGTGGACGTTGTTGCCCGTTCAAGAGAGGTAATTGAAAGACGCAAGAAGTTATATGATTGGTTTCTGATTGACATAACGGAAAAAGGAAAGACTCTGTATGAACGAAGTAACGAGTGAATGGGTTTTCAAAGCCGAAGAAGATTTCTATAGCGCCGATTCACTTTTACATACAGTGGAAGTTCCTGCGGCAAGCACGGCATCCTTTCATTGTCAGCAATGCGCCGAAAAATACTTGAAGGCTTTTTTACAGGAACATGGTGTTCGCTTCGAGCGTAAACACGATCTTTTACCTCTCGTTGATCTATGCGTTCGAATTGACAAAGACTTTAGAAAACTTGAGGCCGACCTGGAAAGTTTGGAAGATTATGCAGTAGCCATACGCTATCCGGGCGCAAGCGCTTCAGTGGAACTCGCGGAATTGGCGTTTGACGCCGCTGAAAGGGTTCGTAAATTTACACGAAGCAAATTGGGGATTTGAATTACGGGAATCTTCAGGACGGTGTGTCAAGGAAAATGCCATGAAAACAGCCCTGCTCCTCATTGACATCCAAAACGACTATTTCCCCGGCGGAAGGATGGAATTGGTGAATCCGCTGGCGGCCGCGAAGAAGGCGTACATGCTTTTGCAGTGTTTCCGCGAGCAGGATGGGCGTCACGTCCACATTCAGCATATTGCACTCGATTCCGACGCCCCATTTTTTGTGAAAGGCACGACAGGTTCGGACATTCACGATTCCGCCGCGCATTTCGAGGGGGAGCCGATCGTTTACAAGCATCACCCCAACGCGTTCCGCGGGACGAATTTGCTGGAATTGCTGAAAAGTTGGGAGATCGAGCGTGTGGTCATCGCCGGCATGATGACCCACATGTGCGTGGACGCCACCGCCCGGGCCGCCGCGGATTTTGGCTTTCAGGTGTGGGTCGCGGAGGATGCCTGCGCCACGCGCGATTTGAAATACGGCGGGACTGTCATCCCCGCGGAGCATGTCCACAAGGCGTTTCTGGCCGCGTTGAAATCGTACGGGCAGGTCATGCCGTCAGAGCAGATCCTGGCGCGGTTGGCGGTAACGCGGAACAGTTGATTTGGGGATGTCAAACGGGAAGGAACGTCCCGCAGGCACGGAATAACGCCTGCGGGACGGTTTCTACTTGAGCCGGGTATATCCTACACTGCCAGTTTTATAAATTCAACCGTAAAGTCCACAACAGCCTCGAGAGCCATTTCCTTGAAGAACACCTGCATGAGCGGCCAGTATTTTTTCTTGAAGCGGGGGAGGACCGCCCTCGCCTCCCTGACTTCCTTTTGCCCGCCGGATGTCAGCCATTCGTCCGCCGTCTTTTGGGATTCCTCCTCCCCGGGCGTGGCAATGATTTCATTGCGGATCCAGCGTTCGAAGGACGGCGAGAAGATGCGGAACACCCCGTCCGTTTCGCTGACCAATCCGCGTTTGCCGAGCGAGATTACATCCTGCGGGGCGCGGGGGCGCAGTTTGGACAAATTCTCCAGGTTCACGATGGTTTTCCTGGTCTGTTTTTCCCCGGAAAGAGTCAGCACGATGAGCAGGGTGATCTTTTCGTTTTCGGTGCAATGCGACCAGAAATAGGTGTAGTGGGCTTCCGTCTGCTGTTCAAAACTGGAGGTTGTGAATTTAATCAGCGCTTCGTTGGGAAGTCCCTGCGCCTTGCCCTCCATCAGGTAATGCCCGGCCATTTGCGCGAAGGAGGGATAGCCGCCGCCCGTCGCCCAGATAAAATCCTTTTCCTGCGGGGTGAGCGCAAAATCATTGTCCCGGGTATAACTTGCAAGCATTTCATCCACCTCGTCGCGGCTGAACGGGCGCAGGACGACGTTGGCGAAGATGTTGAAGAAGGGCGAGCCTTTGATCTCCTCCGAGTGGCATAATTCCACCAGTTCGCGGCGGGTGGCGGGCAGAAGCGCCACGCCGCTGTGGATGGCAAGCGCGCGCAATCCGCCGAAGAAGTCGCTCTTGAAATTCGGGTTCTCCGTGACGTACTCGAATTCGTCCATCAGCAGGGCAATGGTCAGGCCCTTATCCACCGTGGTTTGAAACAAGTCTTCGAGGTCGAACAGGTCGAAATCGTCCTGCTCGCTGAGTCTTTCGATGGACGGTTTCAGGCTCTCGTCGCAGAGGGAGCGGGACATCTTCTTGAGGACGCGCTGCCAGAAGCGCGTCGGCGTGATGTCGGTCAGCCCCTGGAAATCCACGTAGACGAGGCAAAACTTGTCGGGGGTCAGCCCGAGTCCCGCGCTGACCTCGGGATGGGCGAGGTAACTAAGGAGCGACGTCTTGCCGATGCGCCTTTCCCCGATGATGGAGGTGGATTCGTGCGCCGAGGAGAGCAGGCGGTTGATGATCTGACGGATCTCCGCCTTGCGCCCGATGAAGCGCGCCGGGTCTTTGATGGGATTGCCGAAGGTGAAGGGGTTAGAACTCATCAAGTTGCCTCATTGGTTGAAATCCACCCCGCTCAAGTCCCAAATCTTGTAGTTGTCGAATCCGCATGTCATATTGGAATCTGCTTCGTAAGTTACATTGGTATATATAGCGCTCCCTTCAGGGTCGTGTGCAGTGAATGCCAATTCCCCATCAACAAAAAGGGAAATTTGATCATTTAGAACAATTAACGTTGTAGTGCTGACGTTTGAAGGGTCAAATTGGCCATTTCCAATGGTTATTTGATAGCCATCAACTTCTAGGTGATCCACTCCCACCTCGCCACTTGGCCAGAACATGCTCCTTATGCTGTATTCAGCATCTGAACCAATATTCAAGAGACACGCTCCGCCCTGACCGGACTCAAGAATCTGTGTTTCGAACTTGATGGCAAACCTGTCGGATTGAAAATAGGAATGACTTACATATGTGCTTTGATTTTCACCACCGAGTACAATCAATTTCCCGTTTTCTATGCTGGCATTCTCTACAGGCTCACCAAAATCCCAGGCATCAAAGCTGGTCTGGTAAAGCGGTTCCTCGCTTTGGATGGTATCGAGCGCGGCTTGGAGTTCAGGGTCGAGTGTGGGTGTGGGCGTTACCGCAGGAGCCGTTCGCGTGGCGGTACTGGTCGGCGCGGCAAACAAGCCATTCTTCCCCAGCCAGAACAACCCGCCGCCGATCCCCAGAATCAAAATGGCCGCCAGTCCGCCGATGACCCACGTCCGTTTGCCGCCTGTTTTCGGCGCGCGAACAGGTTTGGTCGAAGCGGGCTTACTGCGGGGTTTACCCAATTTCTGTGTGGTCCCTGTGCGGCGCGACTCAATCGCCTTTGTCAATAAACGCGAGGCGTCCTTGTAATTCTCATCGCGCAGGATGATCTCTTTCAGCGAACGGATCGCAGGATCGAAGTCCCTCGCCGCCACGGACTCTTCCGCGTTTGTGTACAGGTCGAAGAGTTCGCGTTCCTGCGCGATGGGCTTTGTCTCTTTTTCCACCTGTTCGCGGTCTTCGGGATGGATGGACAGGTAGTCCTGCCAAACCTGGAGCGCCTCCGCGAACCGTTCCGCCCCCCGCAAACCCTCAGCCTGCGTCCGCGCCGCCTGCCATTGACTCTGGCGTTCCCGGGCGCGCACCTCGGCCAGTTTCTGCTGGAATTCAGCGTTGTCGGGTTCGTTGGCGAGCACCTCGTTCAGCGACGCGATCGCCGCCTCCCATTTCCCCGTCTGAGCGGCGCTGTCCGCCAGCCGAAGGGCGGCCTGCAAACGCGCCTCGCGCTTGGCCTTGCGCGCCTCCGCCAGTTTGGTTTTCAGCGTTTCGTTTTCGGGGTCGGAAGCCAGCCCGTCGTGCAGGATGTCGATCGCCTCGTCCCAGCGTCCCGCCTCCACCGCCTGGTCGGCGCGCTGGAGTCGGGCATTCAGTTCCGCCACGCGGCGCATCTCGCGCACCTGTGCGGCCCTGGCCTGCATCTCCGCGTTATTGGGTTCGAGCCGCAGGGCTTCGTTCAGGGCAGACAGGGCTTCGTCCCAGTTTTGGGCAGACGCCGCCCGCTCGACGCGCGCCATCACGCCGTTCAGCCAGGCCGTGTGTTTGGCCTCCACCAGGTCCGCGATCCGTTTTTGGACGGCCGCGTCCTCGGGCTTCCACTGGAGATATTCGTTCAACCCCGCGATGGCCGCCTCCCAGCGCTCCGCTTTTTCCGCCGCATCCACTTTCGACAGGATGGCGTCCAGCCGCTCGCGCAGTTGGCTTTGTTTGATGCTCTCGATTCTTTCCAGGATGGACTCGTCCCCGGGCGCGATCTCCAACGCGGCGTTCAACGCCTCGATGGCCTTCTCCCAATTCCGCGCGGCCGCTTCCTTCCCGGACCTCGAAATTTGTTCGGCCAATACTTTGGCATTTTTCTCCGCCCGCACCTTTTCCGAGCGCTCGATCAGCGACCCGTCTTCGGGTGTGTACTTGAGCGCCTCGGCAAACGCGGACAGGGCTTCCTCGTCCTTGCCGCCTGCCAGCGCCTTCTCCGCCCGCTGGCGGCTCAATTCGGCCATGCGCTGGCGGGCTTCGAGATGCTCGGCATTGATTGCCAGCACGCGCTGGTAGGAGAGCACCGCTTCTTTTGCGCGTCCCTTTTGCAGGGACGCGTCGCCGAGCGCCAGGTGCGCGTCACACAGACCCGAGCGCGATGCCACGTCTTCATCGTCGATCTTCAATGCTTTTTCGAACTCGGTCACAGCCTGTTCCAGCAGACCTTGCGCCGCATAGGTGAGGGCAATGTTGACCTGCGCCTGGAGATTGTCCGATGAAATGGACAACGCCTGGCGGAAATACTCGATGGCTTTGTCGTACTGCCCGCCCTCGCGGAACTCCAGCCCGATCTCGATGAAACGGCTGGCGATGGGGTTGGCTTCGGTCAACTCCTCGCGCGCCTGTTCGATGGGACGGTTCTTCTGCAGCCAGATCCGCAGCAGGTGGATGATGAAGCGGTTCTGCGGGGTGATCACATCCTTCTCGCGCAGGTGGAGCAGGCCCGAGGTCAGGTCCGATTCGCTGAATCGAACGCGGTTCTTCCGCAGGTAGTCCGACAGGGTGCGGTTGTCGGTCTTATCCAATTGCGCCAGCGCGGCCAGGCTCCACTTCTCGATATCCGAGGCCTCGTCCCAGACGAATTTCAGGTTGACTGTACCGCGCTCGACCACATCGTCCAGCACGGCTTCCACGTCCGCTTTGGCGATTTTGCGCTGTTCGGTGCGCTGGCAGCGTGCGAAGAGTTCGTGGCAGGTGAGTTGCGTGAAGTAGGGATGTCCCGAGGTGATGCCGTAGATGCGTTCCACCGCGGCGCGCTCGTATTCGATGATCCCTTCCACGGGGCGCGTGACCAGGTTGTGGGTCTGCTCTTCGCCGAGGAAACTGATCTTCTTGTAGAGGGCGGCCTTGAAAAAGTCGGTATAAGCCGCCTGCATGTTTTCGAGTTTGCGGCCGGAGGAACCAATCGAGAAAATGAAGTTCAGGTTGGGCTGTCCCATCAGCCGTCGCAGGTGGTCCACCAGCGGGCGCGCCAACTCCTCCTTGACTTCGCTCTCCTCGAGGTTGTCGAACTCGTCGAAGGTCAGCAGGAGCGTATTCTTTCCAAGCGACGAACGCACGCTCGCCAGGAATTGGTTTTCAAAAAATTCGGGATCGGATGCAAATGCTTCTCTTGTGGGCGGGGGGATTTCAATATCGCGTTCCTGCTTGAGCACGCGTACGGTCTCGCGCGCCAGCCACCACAGGAAATGGTCGAGCGTGGTGTGGGTGCGTCCCTGCAAATCGAAAAATACGGGGATGAATCGTTTCGGGAGACGGTTGCCCAATTGCTTGAGCACGGACGTTTTCCCCACGCGCCGCTGTCCGTGGACGACCAGGATGTGGTCGGCATACTGGCCCGCGATGCTGTTCTCGATCCACTGAAAAATGTCCTCGCGGCCGAAGAACATGCGTTGTTCGGTGACAGGGGCTCCTGCGATGTACGGATTGATAATCTCAGCCAACGGTCCCTCCCAGAGACGGATCAGGACAGATTGTGCGTTTATTTTCGCATAACTACCACTGAATTGCAAGTGACCTTAATCCTGCTTTCCGGTTTTGAGGTTTCAGGTCAACCGGTATATTTTACTTTGACTCCAACTTAAAAACTCCATACGGCGTTGCGGCATAGACGTTGCTCTCGTTATCAACTGCAATTGAATATACCACCACCGCGCCGAGCAGGCCGTCGTTGACCTGTCCCCAGGTTTGCCCGCCATCGAATGAGATGTACGCGCCGCCGTCCGTGCCTGCGTAGACTTTGTTCTCATCATTTGGGTCAATCGCAAGCGTGTTGACAAAGAGATTCGTCAAACCGTCATTGCTCGGCTGCCACGATCCGCAATTGTCCGTGCTGACCAGTACGCCCTGCCCCGGCGTCGCCAGATACAGCCGTTCGCCCTGCAGATCAAGCGCAAGACGCGAATCAGAACGTGAGGCAGTCACATCTTGTCCGCAGGCTTGCCAGGTCACGCCGCTGTCGCTGGAGTAGGCCTGGTGATACCTGCCGATGGCAAACACCGTTTGCCCTTGATCTTTGAAGAACAATCTTGCATCCCAAAGACCTTCGCTGCCATTGCCGATTTGCCAGGAATACCCCGCATTTGAGGAGTAATACAAGCTATTGTTGACTGCGTATATAAGCCCATCAATGTAAGGATTGGCGGCTACACTTTGCGGCGTGCTTTTATCCCACCCAGGTAACCGGTTGAAAAAATATTTAGCATCCTCCTCCGCTTTTTGTCTTTCGCTATAACCGCTCCAGTTTCGAAAATCCCACAGCCAGGTATCCCCCCCATCCCACGATGTTTGCAGGGCGCTATGCACTGCCAGATATAATACATTTTTGCTGTCAAAGGCGGGTCCGCACCAATTGCCCGTCCCCATTATTGAAAGCCAATGTACATCCTTATCCATCGAGCGATATAACGTGCATGTCAATCCGTACTGCCCTATAAAGTAGGATCCCAGATAAATTATGCGGTTATTCTTCGGGTCGATTTTTAGTTCTGCGCGCGTTCCACCAAGCCCGTTGCCTCGTTCAACCCAGGATATGCCGCCGTCCGGGGAAATAAAAACGCTAACATAAGGCAAACTTTGTTTCGAAACATTGGTCCCGCCCGCGATGATTCGGTCCATATCATTCATGCGGTCAATATGGACTGCTGTGTAGTATATGGAATTTGTGCCAGGGAGCGCCTTCCATAAATTACCTTTGTCTTTTAAGACATACAAACTTGTTGGCGATGTGCCTGTGCAGTAGATCACAGATGGATCGTCTGGGTTGGCAGCAAGAATGCCACAACCAAAATTTCCTTCGGATTTTGACCAGACTGAGCCTCCATCGTGTGATGTATAAAGCCCATGAAGATCTCCTCCAAAGGGTGAGATATGTTGGGCGTGAACAGAATAATTTCCCTGCTCGTCCAGTCTGATGATAAGCGGATCGATATTGGGCTTTCCTTCCATGCCCATCAAAACCCAAGAGCGTCCACTATCAGGGGATTGATAGATGCCTGGCCCGCACTCCTCCCCACCGCCAATGAATAGTGTTTTGCCGTCTGCAGGATGGATTGCCCATGAACGGATTGTTCCTGGACAATCTTTGTTAAGCACATACGTGGTAATCCAATTCCCCCCCTGGTCGGTTGTTTCGTAAATGCCATTCTCGTCGCGCGCATACAAATGGGAATTATTCTGCAAATCCAACAACAAATAAGTTCCATCACCAACCCTGTACCAGTTTTCTCCGCCATTTTCGGTCTTGAAGACTCCACCTATTGTGCCTGCATATAAAATGCGCGGATTTTGCGAATCGATCAACAAAGATTCCACCTGCGTACTCGCCAGCCCATAATGCGCGGGACGCCAGGAGAGACCACCGTCGATGGTTTTGTATACCCCGGCATTCTTCATCGCGGCATAGATTACATCTGGGTCTTTCCTGTCTGTGGCAAAAGCAGTGACATTATCGCGCTCAAATTCCTGTCCCATTGAGATGCGTTTCCAAGTCAGGGGGATGGGCGTTGGAGTAGGGAGAGGTGTTGCAGTTGCAGCGGGACTGATAGTCGGCGGGAGTGTGGCTGTCGGGCTAACGGTGTTCGTGACAGTTGCAGAAGGTTCAACGGGATACAATCCCCTCAAGCGCGGAGCGATGAAGAAGCCAAGCGCAACAATTATCACGAATCCAAGCGCGCCCCATAAGCGTGGATCGTTGTACCAGCGCCTGCGTTTGAGTTTCACTACATTTGCCAGCAGGCGGGACACATCCCTGTAGTTCTCGTCAACGACCAAAATCTGCCTGAGCAACTCCCCGGCGCGGACGTAGTCCCTGCTTTTGAGCGCGGATTGTGCTTCGCGATACAGCCCATCAAGTTCGTTTTGGTCGGCCACTTCCTCAGGGCTTTCTTAAAGTCTCAGGATGAGGGATAAAGCAGCAAAAGGATTGGCATCATAGAAACGTCTGGCGCGGGCATGATTGGAAACCCCCTGCTTACAAAATAAAGCGATAATCA